>Ga0265338_10001862_pt1 | contig 33130 bp, 29 predicted proteins | sample 42126metaG_FD_193579 | JGI IMG/M metagenome (GOLD analysis project Ga0265338, IMG submission 193579) | Rhizosphere microbial communities from Carex aquatilis grown in University of Washington, Seatle, WA, United States - 4-21-26 metaG | ecosystem: Host-associated > Plants > Roots > Rhizosphere...
CTACACGGTCGACGACGTGTGGGACACGGTCGGCCTGCGCGGCACCGGCAGCAACGACATCGTGGTCGACGGGGCCTTCGTCCCCGCTTACCGCTCGCTGAGCTTCACCGACGTCACCCGGTGCGCCGGTCCCGGGCAGGAGCGCAACCCGGGCCCGCTGTACCGCATCCCCTACGGGGCGGTGTTCTCCTACGCCATCACCACGCCGGTGATCGGCATGGCGACCGGGGCGTACCAGGCGCACGTGGCCTACCAGCGCGAGCGGGTACGCGCCGCCTACGCGGGGCAGAAGGCGGCCGACGACCCGTTCGGCCAGGTGCGGATCGCCGAGGCGGCTGGCCTGGTCGACGCCGCCTGGCTGGCCCTCGAACGCAACCTGTCCGAGCTGATGACCTGCGCCCGGGCGGGCGAGAAGCTGCCGCTGCCGCTCCGGCTGCGCGTGCGGCGCGACCAGGTGACCGGCACCGGGCAGGCCATCCGGGCGGTGGACCTGCTGTTCGAGAACTCCGGCGGCCGGGCGCTGCGGCGGGGTACGCCGATCCAGCGGTTCTGGCGGGACGCGCACGCCGGGCGGGTGCACGCGATCAACGACCCGGAACGGGCGCTGTCGATGTTCGGGCGGGGCGAGTTCGGGCACGACGTGCCGCCGGACGCGATGGTCTGAGCGGCCGATGATCAGATCTCTTGGCTACCTGCGGATCGAATCGGCCGACGTCGCCGCGTGGCGCGAGTTCGGCGTCAAGGTCCTCGGCCTGGTGGAGGGGCGGGGCCCGGAGGAAGGCGCGCTTTACCTCCGGATGGACGACTTTCCCGCCCGGCTGGTGATCGCGGCGGGGGAGCGGGAGCGGCTGCTCGCGGCGGGCTGGGAGGTGGGCGACGCGGCCGAGCTGGCCGCGGTCGGGCAGGCGCTGGCCGACGCCGGCGTCGCGGCGGCGGCGGGCACCCCCGACGAGCTCGCCGCGCGCCGGGTGGGCGGCCTGCTGCGCTTCGACGACCCCGCGGGCAACGCGGTCGAGGTGTTCCACGGCGCCGCCCTCGAGCACCGGCCGGCCGTCAGCCCGTACGTCAGCCACTTCGTGACCGGGGACATGGGCCTGGGGCACGTGGTGCTGCCGGCGGCGGGCGCCGCGGACGCCGCGCTTGCCTTCTACACCGGCGTGCTCGGCTTCCGCCCGCGGGACTCGATGCGGATGCCGGCCGAGTTCCTCGGCGGCGCGCCAGGAGACCCGCCCGCCTGGTTCCGCTTCCTCGGCTGCTGCCGGCGGCACCACTCGCTGGCCCTGGCGCCGATGCCCGCGCCGCACGGCATCGTGCACCTGATGATCGAGGTGGCCGCGCTCGACGACGTCGGCCGGGCCCTGGACCGGTGCGGCAAGCGCGGCGCGCCGGTCTCCGCGTCGCTCGGACGGCACGCCAACGACCTCATGGTGTCGTTCTACGTGCGCACCCCGGGCGGCTTCGACATCGAGTACGGCACCGACGGACGGCGGGTTGACGAGGCGACGTGGGTGAGCAGGGAAACCACCGCGGTCAGCCTGTGGGGACACACCTTCGCCGGCCCCGGCGGGCCCTGACGCCGCCCCGGGCGCCGGCTACCCCCGGGCGCCCTCGGCTCAGTACTCGGTGTCGATGGTGTCGATCGCCTTCTGCACCTGGGCCAGCGGCGCGCGCAGCTGCATCATCTTCACCATCTTGCCCGAGATCTTGACCTTGCCCTGGGTGAAGGCCTTCACCCCGTCCAGCTCGCCCTTGTTGACCAGGGTCGAGGTCTCGTAGGACTGGCTGACCGTCACCTCGGCGTTGTCGGCGTCGCCGAGGCCGACCGTGGCGTTGCCGTCGCCGATGCGGAGCCAGTAGCGGACCTCGCCGTCGGGCGCGCCGGCCACCACCATCTGGATGACCCCGCTTTTGCCCTTCAGCGCCTTGCGGACCGGCTCGTCGGCGGCCACGGCGGCGTTGTAGGCGTCGATCCACTCCTGGGACAGGTACTTGACCGGCATCGTCGCTCAGCTCCCTTGTCGGCGGGTTCCGCTGCCAAACTATAACAAGTTCTAGTTCAGCAGCGGAAGCCCGCGCCTGCGGCGGCGCCCGATCGTGCGCCCGGCGCTGTCGCCGCAAGGCGGGCCTCCACCTGGCGGCGCTGCAGCAGTACCGGGAGCGCGGCCTGGCCTTCCTCCACGAAGCACTCGCCGCAGGCGGGCCGGTACGTGACTGCCTGCACGCCTTTATGGCCGGGCGGCTCGCAGTCGAGACATTCGTGTTGCGGGCCAGGACCCGGCTGACGGTCGCCGGGGAGACCTTGACCTGGTGGTGCCGGGTCAGGTGCCAGGCGATGGCCTGCGGCCCGGCGTCCAGCCCCTGCCTGGCTAGTTCCTTGCGCAGCCGGATGATGAGGTCGACGGTGTCGGGGCTGGTCACCGACGGGAAGGTCTTCGGCCGCCGGGACCGGGATCCCTCAGGGGTGGGTGCTGACCACGGCGAGGATGTCGTCTAGGCGGCCGAGCGCGATGGTCAGCTCGTGGATTTTGCCCTCGATGAAGTCGCGCTGCTGCTGGAGCATGCGCCGTTGCTCGGCGTCGGTGTGCCCGGTGTCCCAGCACGCCACTGTGCGCAGGGACTCGCCGCCGACGAGGTCGACAACGTGAGGTGCAAGCCCAGTGTCTCGGGGACACTCCGCCTGTCCGCGCGATCTGGTGAACGAGAGAGGTCGCCCGCCGCGCCGGCCAGGCTGATGCCGGCGGCCGGCGCATCACCGAGCCTCGGGCGTCCCGTACGCCGGGAAAGGCCCGGGTGACGAGGGTGACGGCGACACCAGGCAGGCATCCTGAAATGGCAGGAACCCGGGGCCACGATCCCGCTAACTGCGCCCCGCGGCGAACCTGGCCCGGTGGCCGGGAGATCGTCGTCCTCCGTGCCGCTCGTCCTGGGTGGTGCCGCCCCAGATGCCGTCCGCCTTGGCCTCAAAAGCGTAGGACAGGCAGCTGGTGCGGACGGGGCAAGGGGCGCAGACTGCCTTTGCCGCTTCGATCTGGCGCTCTGCCGACTCCTTGGCAGAGATCGGAAAAAACAGTTCCGGATCTGACTGCCGGCAGGCGCCACGCAGCATCCACAGGTGGGCGCCCAACACGTAGAACAAGACTTTTACCTCCGGTAACGCCTCAGCTGGCTACCGGAGTCTGGAGTAGCTTGTCGCTTCAATCATAACGTGGGGGTGAGCCAGGGCAAGCGCCTGCCCCACCGGAGATGGGCCGCTCGGAGCCAGATCACGCTGGCGGCCTTCGAGCGGTAGAGCCAGTCGGCGGCGCGCAGATTCCCCCGTCTGCTGCGCGCCGGGAAGGTCGGCGACCGTGATCACGTGCTCGGGAGCCCCGGTGAGCGCTACGAGTTCCCGAAGAACGCCGCTGCCGGCGACGTCCAGTGCGAAGTCGACACCCGCTGGCGTGATTGGCGCTGCCTTCATGACGCACTCCTTCTGAAGAAGAAGTGGCGGATCGCCCGATACCGCGTGCGCGCGTGCTCCCGGCCAGGTGTCCGCGCGGCACCGGCCGGAGCACGTTTCTACTCCGATGCAACGGATCCTACGTCACGTCTCCGCCTCCAGCTCCCCGACCAGGCCGGTGACCATGTCCTAGGCATAGGGGAGCGAGGTGCGGACGCAGTCCAGGAACTCCGCGTCGTCCACCTCGCTGAGCTTCGCCTGCTCAAGCAGGCCCGGGGGAACCGTCAGTGACGTCGTTGCTAAACCCCTGGCGGGTATTCGGTAAACCCTGAAGGGGTATTCGCTAAACCAGCTAGGGGTATTCATTAGTGCAGAGGTGATTGCGCGTCACGCTGAACGTCAGGAATCCGAGTTATTTAGCGTCCTGTGATATTGACCGTTCGCCACCTGCCGTGTGAGCATGTGAGTGTGTATCCGGCGGTCGGAGGGAACAGTAAATGCAAGACGTTACGGGCCTTGCCCGGATTGCCGTACTGTGCGGGAATTGCAACTGCGGGTGTCCTGAATTGTTCATCGATCACGCGGCGGCCGAGGACCGGCGGATCGTGATAACCGATGACTTCGGGCAGCGGGTCCAGATGAGCGCGGACCAGCTTCTCGCGCTCATCGAAGAAGCCCGCTCCGGTCGGCTCGACGAGGCCATTGCCGGCCTCATCCCGGCTTGAGCGGCTGGTTCAGGACAGGGAGGCGGCCGCCGGAGCGTAGTGGCTCCGGTGGCCCGGTTCACGCCTGGGCGTTGCGCAGGCCGTGCGAGACGGGTTAGGCGCCGCCGATGCGGTAGTCGCCGGCCTCGTCGAGTGCCGCGCTGACTGCGTCCCCTGCTAGTGGCCGCGCGCTGGTGACCGTCACGAGGGAGAGTCCGTCGGGGACGAGGTCGACTGTCACGGCGGAGACGCCGTCCAGGCGGCGCAGTTCACTGGTTACCGCGTTCGCGCAGTGCTCGCAGTTCATTCCGGTCACCTTGTAGCTCGTCGTTGTCATCGGATTCCTTTCGGATACGGGTTTTCTCTGTCGGAGATGCTGGTTCAGGACCGGACGAGGCGGGCGATCGCCTCCGAGGCTTCCCTGACCTTCTCGGCCGCGCCGTCGCCGCCCTCGGCCACCGCCTCGGCGACGCAGTGGGCGAGGTGATCCTCGAGCAGGCCGAGGGCAACCGCCTGCAGGGCCTTGGTCGCTGCCGCTACCTGGGTGAGGATGTCGATGCAGTACTTATCCTCGTCGATCATCCGCTGCAGGCCGCGGACCTGGCCCTCGATCCGGCGCAGGCGCCTGAGGTAGCTGTCCTTGCCGTGGGTGTAACCGTGCATGTTCTGTTTCCGTTCGGTCTTGGCTACCGGTGCGGAGGGGGTACCGCTGCAGGCGAAGGCTGTTGGCGACCACGAAGAGTGAGGACAGCGTCATCGCGGCGGAGGCGACGATCGGGTTGAGGAAGCCAAACGCGGCCAGCGGGACCGCGGCGACGTTGTACCCGAAGGCCCACCCGAGGTTGCGGCGGATGGTGCGGAAGGCAGCACGGGCCAGTCCGATCGCGTCCGGGACGCATCGCAGGTCGTCGCGGAGCAGGATCATGTCCGCGGCGGCGATGGCGACATCGGTGCCGGACCCGAGGGCGAGCCCGAGGTCAGCTGCGGCGAGCGCGGGCCCGTCGTTGACGCCGTCGCCGACCATGGCCACCCGGTACCCGTCCGCCCGGAGCCGGGTGATGACGGCGGCCTTGTCGGCCGGCAGCGTCCCCGCGATCACCTCGTCGATGCCCACGGCGGCGGCGACGGACCGCGCTGTCGGCTCGTTGTCGCCGGTCAGCAGGATGGGGCGCAGCCCGAGGACGCGCAGTTCGGCGATGGCGGGGGCGGCGGACGGCTTGACCGCGTCGGCGACCGCGATGGCCCCGCGGGCCGCGCCGTCCCAGCCGACGAGCACAGCGGTCTGTCCGGCCTGCTCCCACTCCCGGCACTGCCCGGCCAGGCCGGCGGGCACGGACAGGCCGTGGTCGGCCAGCAGCCTTTCCCGCCCGACGAGAACCTCGAGGCCGTCGACGGCGCCGCGGGCGCCGAGCCCGGGCAGCGCCCGGAATCCGGCGGCCCGCGGCAGCGGCCCCGCTTCGGCCAGCACCGCTTCCGCCGCCGCGGCCGCGGTGATTGCCGCGGCCACCGCGTGCTCGGAGGCCTGCTCGACCGCCCCCGCGCAGCGCAGCAGCTCGGCCCGGCTCACGCCGTCGGCGGGGCGCACGCCCGCCAGCGACATCTGGCCGGTGGTGACGGTCCCGGTCTTGTCGAGGACGACCACGTCGACCGAGCGGGAGGATTCGAGGGCCTGGTAGCCCTTGACGAAGATCCCGTTGGCGGCGCCGCGGCCGGACGCGGCGACGAGCGCCGCCGGCGTCGCCAGGCCGAGCGCGCACGGGCAGGCGATGATCAGCACGGCGAGCCCGGCGCTGAACGCGGCGGGAGCGGGCGACCCGGCGAGCAGCCAGACCGCCAGGGTGGCAGCGGCGCACGCGAGGACGGCGGGCACGAAGACGCCGCTGATCCGGTCGGCCAGCCGCTGGACCGCGGCCTTTTCCGCCTGCGCGTCCTCGACCAGCCTGATCAGCCGCGATAGCTGGGTGTCGGGCCCGGTCCTGACCGCGCGGACGACGAGCCGTCCGGTGAGCACGACGGTCCCGCCGACGACCGGGTCGCCCTCGCTGGCCTCGCCCGGCACCGACTCGCCGGTCATCGCGGAGCGGTCGACTGCGGTCTCGCCGAATTCGACCTCTCCGTCCGCGGCGATGGTCTCGCCGGGCCGTACGACGAACCTCATCCCCGGCCGCAGCTGGCTCGCCGGGACGAGGCGCTCGGTGCCGTCCGGCCCGAGCAGGCATACCTCCCTGGCCGCGGCCGCCGCCAGGTCGCGCATGGCCTGGCTGGTGATGCGCCTGGCCCGTGCCTCGTAGACCCGCCCGGCCAGCAGGAACGTGGTGACCGTGGCCGCGGTCTCCAGGTAGATGCCGCCGCCGGAGTTGCGGAAGAGCCGTTCCCACAGCGACCCGCCCTGGCCGCCGTGGTCGAGCGCGAACATGGCGTAGACCGACCAGCCGCAGGCGGCGAGGACGCCGAGCGATACCAGCGTGTCCATGGTCGAGGTGCCGTGCCTGGCGTTCTTCAGTGCGGCCCGGTGGAACGGCCAGGCACACCACAGGGCCACCGGCGCCGTGCAGGCGACGAGCAGCCACTGCCACCCGGGGAACCGCAGCGTCGGGACCAGGGACAGCATCAGTGACAGGTCGGTCAGCGGGATGAAGAAGATCAGCGCCACGATCAGCCGGCGGCGCAGGTAGGCGGCGTGCCTGTCCGCCGGGTCGCCCGGTTCGCCCGGGGCGGGATCTAGACCTTGAATCTCCCGAACGGAAGCGGCCGACTGTCGCGGCCCGGACTCGCTCTCATCCCCCGGATGAGACGAGCAGGCCGTGTAACCGGCCCGCTCCACCGCCGCCACCAGCTCCGACGCCGGCATCGCGGCGGGCGCGGTGACCCGCGCGGTCGCGGTTGCGTAGTTCACCGTCGCGACGACCTCGTCCAGCTTGTTGAGCTTCTTCTCTATCCGCACCGCGCACGCCGCGCAGGTCATCCCCTCGATCGACAGCCCGATCTCCCGGGTCGCGGCCGTCCCCTCACCGCCGGGGGCGGACTTGAGGCCAGCAGGCGGTCGGCCGGCTTCCGGCGCGGCTGTCATGCGACCGCTGCCCCGCCGTCCTTGCCAGCCGGCGTTCCGCCGTCTGGGTGGCTGTCGGTCAGGACCGCGAGATTCCCGGTGCGGGCAGCAACGCCGGGAACGGGCGCCGCGGCCGCCTCGCCGCCGCCCGGGAAACCTGGCGGGGCGTCCGCCGGCCCGGTGGCACCGGGTCCCGGCCTGGCCGCCGTCGGCGTGACGGCGGCCATGCCTGCCTTGTCGCGGAAAGCGTCCGCGACGCCGCCCACCGACCTGGCCCCGTTCGTCCTGGCCTGCCAGATGAGCAGCAGCGCGCCAGCCACCGCGACCAGGTGCTGTGCCTCGTCGACGCCCGGGGCCTGCCCGCCGATCAGGTCGATGACGGCGGTTCCGGTCAGCCCGGCCGCCGCGATCGCGCACGGCCAGGCGAGTCCGGCCGCGAGCGCCGGGCGGATAGCGCCGACGGCGAACGCGATCGCCAGCGACAGGTCGAACGAGCCGAGCTCATGCGCCGCGTGCGGTCCCGCGTCATGATTGTGCCCGAGCAGCAGCAGGGGAATGGTGATCGCGAGCTGGGCCGCCGCTGCGGCAGCCAGCCCGGCCCGCTGGGCGAGCCTTCTCCGGCGCCCGGTGCTCGCGTCCGGAACGGCCGCGAGCACCCGGGAGGAGAGGTCGTGGCCGAGGAAGGACCCGCCCAGGCGCGTGCGGCGCGTGATCACGTGCGCCTGCTGCCGCCAGGCGCGGCAGCCGGCGCAGGCCCCTAGGTGGGCATCGAGCACGCCATCGGGCAGGCCGGGGTCTTCGCCGTCGATCCGGGCCGAGATGGCCTCACGGAACCTGTCGCATCGCATGTCCTGTAAGTGCGCGGGAGCGCCGCGAAAGTTCCCGCCGGCCGTGGGGCGGTCTTTCGCTGCCGTACGCTTCAGGGATGGATGAGCTGACTCCCCTCGCCCGGGCCGCGGGGCGAGGGGACAAAGTCGCGCTCGCGGTACTCATCCAGCGGACTCAGCCGGACGTCTGGCGGCTGTGCGCGCACCTCGTCGATCCCGCCGCCGCCGATGACCTTGCCCAGGAAACCTACCTGCGCGCGATCGGCGCGCTCAAGGGCTTCCGCGGCGACGCCCCGCTGCGGACCTGGCTGCTCACCATCGCCCGCCGCGTCTGTGCCGCGGAAATCAGCGCCCGGCTTCGGGACAGGCAGCTGGCCGCCCGGCTGGCGGCCGTGCCGCCAGCCGGGCTCAGGCAGGCGCCGGAGGCAGGCACCCAGACGGTGACCGCCCTGCTGATCGCCGGGCTCGAGCCGGACCGGCGGGCAGCGTTCGTGCTGACCCAGATGATCGGCTGCTCCTATGCCGAGGCCGCCGCCATCTGCGGCTGCCCGGTCGGCACGATCCGGTCCCGCGTCGCCCGCGCGCGCGAGGACCTGATCTCCATGGTGACTGACTCCGGGGGACTGCGGGCCGGAGACGGCGCCAGCGCCGGGAACGCGACGAGCACGCACTGCTGAACCGCGTGCCCTGCACACCGCGCAGTGGTCTGATACTTTGCAGCCCGCCGCGCACTGCCTGTCCCGGTCTGCGGAATCGCCGTTATCGGTAATACCCTCGGATGGTATTCCAGATACCCTGCCAGGGTTTATAAAATACTGTCCTGGGGTTTAATTTTCTCGCTCTCGAATACCGTCCGGGGGTTTACCGTGCGACGTCGTCTCCTATGAGTGTCAGGGCGTTCTGCCTGCGCGCTCAAGTTAATTCTCGTTGCTTAGCGTCATCGCCGACTGTTAATTCGCCGGATAATATTGCGTCCTCCGCAAAGACCCTTCTATCGTTCATCTTGACATTCCCGCTTGCTGTGCGCCCGCCGGTGCCGGCGGGATGACCTGAAGGAGTGCTGATGACTGATGTCGCCGTCGCGGGCGGCCGCACCGCGTGGCGGGGGAGGCTGGGTGCCGCGCCGGTGACAGCCAGGCCGCCGCTTGACGCCAGGCGCGCGCTGCAGCTGGCTCTCGCGGCCATCTGGCTGCTCGACGGGGTGCTGCAGTACCAGGCGTTCATGTTCACCAGCGGGTTCAGCCAGATGCTGGCGGGGACCGCTGACGGCAACCCCGCGGTCATCGCCAAGCCGATCACCTGGGACGCGAACCTCATCGGCCACCACACGGTGGCACTCAACGTCATCTTCGCGACGATCCAGCTGCTGCTCGGGCTGGGCATCGCGTTCCGGCCGACGGCCCGGATCGCGCTCGCCGCCTCGGTCCTGTGGGCGCTTGGCGTGTGGTGGTTCGGCGAGGGGCTGGGCGGGGTGCTCAGCGGGGCGGCGAGCCCGCTCAACGGCGCACCGGGCGCGGTGATCCTCTACGCCCTGCTCGCGGTGCTGCTGTGGCCGGCCGACCGCGAGGTTCCGGCCCCCTTCACCGCGGCCAGGGCGGTCGGGGCGCACGTCGCCCGGGCGCTATGGGCCGTGCTGTGGCTGAGCCTCGCCTACTTCGCGCTGACCCCGGACAACCGGGCCCCGGCCGGGGTGAGCGGCATGATCGCGGGGATGGAGGGCGGCGAGCCGGTCTGGCTGCAGGACCTGCAGAAGGGCGCGGCGTCGCTCATCGGCAACGACGGCCTGGCCGCCTCGGTCGCCCTGGCGGTCGCGCTGGTGCTGATCGCGGCCGGCGTCTACCTGCCGGCCAGGACCGCCAGGACCGCCAGGACCGCCAGGGCCACCCTGGTGCTCGCCATCGTGGTGGCCGCGCTCATCTGGGTGTTCGCGCAGGCGCTGGGCGGCATCCTCACCGCGGGCGGGACCGACGTCAACTCGGGCCCGCTGCTCGCCCTGCTCGCGCTCGCCTACTGGCCGCTGCAGACCGCCGCGGCGGCCCCGGTACCCGTGCCCGCGGCCAGCGGGCAGCCCGTGGCCAGCGAAGAGGAGGCGTGATGACTCCCGCCTGGATCCTGGACATATTCGCCGCGGTCATGCTCGTGGTCGCGGCGGTCAGTGCCGCCCGGCTGGTCGCGGCCCGGCCGTGGCAGCGTGGCGCGGTCGTCACCGACACCGACGTCTCGCACCTGCTCATGGGCATCGCCATGGCGGGCATGCTGGCCTCGGGCCTCACCACGCTGCCGAACGACGCCTGGGCGGCCGTGTTCGCCGTGCTGACGGCCTGGTTCGGCTACCGGGTCGTGCGCGACTACCAGGCCAGCGGCACCCGGGCGCTGGCGGTCGGGCACTGCGCGCCGCACCTGGTGCACAGCGCGGCGATGGTTTACATGTTCCTCGCGATCACGGCGCCCGCCGCGGGCGGCGGCGCGGGCATGGGCGGCATGGGCGGGATGAGCGGCATGTCCACGCTGCACGTGCCGACCCTGGCGTTCGTCTTCGCGCTCGTCCTGATCGGTTACACGGTCTGGGACCTCGACCAGCTGTCCAGCCTCCGCTACGGCCTCGCCATGGCGGGCGCGGGCGGCGGCCTGGCAGTGGATTCGCCGGCCGGACCGGGCGGGACCGGGCATGAGGGCGCGACGGGCGGCGGCCGGCCGGGGTTGCGGCCCGTCCTCGACTCGCCGGGGACCATCGTGGGCTGCCGGATCGCCATGGGCGTCACCATGGCGCTGATGCTGGTCCTGATGATCTAGCCGTTAGCAAGTACCGGCTGCCGCGGCGTCTTCATCGCTGTCAGGCCTTGCGGGCTGGTAGCACGGTTGTAGGCTCCAGTCAGCGGGACTGCTGCGGTCCTGAACCACTGGCTGAGGTGATCCAAAGGTGGCTGCGGTCAAACTGGCCGGCTTCCTCGTCTTGCTCGCGGCGATCTTCGTCTGGGCGCACGTCGTCGCCGGCACGGTCGGGCCAGTGACCACCGGTCACTCCCAGGTCCAGTACACCGGGGGCGGTGCCGGTACCGGGACGGACATGGGCGGCATGAACATGGGCGGCCAGCCGTGACCGGGACCGGGACCTCCGCCGCCAGCGGGCAGGTCGCGGCCGAGCTAGTGGTCACCGGCATGACCTGCGGATCATGCGCGGCCCGGATCGAGCGGCGGCTGAACCGGCTGGACGGGGTGGCGGCGACCGTCAACTACGCCACCGGACGTGCGTACTTCACCAGCGTGGGCGGGCGGGAGGCCGCGGAGCTGATCAGCGTGATCAACTCCACCGGGTACCAGGCCGCGGTGCCCGCCCCGCCGCGGGATGACGGCCAGCCCGCTGACCCCTACACGCGGGAACTCGGCCTGCGGCTCGCTGTATGCGTCCCGCTGGCACTGGCCGTGATAGTGCTGTCGATGGTGCCCGCGCTGCAGTTCGCCGGCTGGCAGTGGGTCAGCCTGCTGCTCACCGCCCCGGTCGCCGTCTGGGGCGCCTGGCCGCTGCACCGGGCCGCGCTGGCCGGGCTCGGCCACGGCGCGGCCACCATGGACACGCTGGTCAGCCTGGCCGTCACCGCATCGTCCGGCTGGTCGCTGTACGCCCTCTTCCTCGGCGGCGCGGGAGCGGCCGGGATGCGGATGCCGTTCGCGCTCACCTTCTCCGCCGCCAGCGGCATGACTCTTTACCTTGACGCTGCCGCGGGAGTCACCACCGCCGTACTGGCCGGCCGTTACCTGGAGGCCCGGGCCCGGGACCGGTCGGTGTCCGCGCTGACCGCCCTGGCCGCGCTCGGCGCTAAGAGCGTCGCCGTGCTGCGCGACGGGACCGAGCACCGGATCCCGGTCGGCGAGCTGGCCGCGGGCGAGCTGTTCGTGGTCCGCCCGGGGGAGAAGATCGCCACCGACGGCGTGGTGGCCGAGGGCAGCTCGGCGGTGGACTCCTCGCTCGTCACCGGTGAGTCCATGCCGGTGGAGGTCGGCGCGGGCAGCCTGGTGACCGGGGGCACGGTGAACATGAGCGGCCGGCTGGTCGTCTACGCCGGCCGGGTCGGCGCCGACACGCTGCTCGCCCAGATCACCAGGCTCGTTGCCCAGGCGCAGGCGACCAAGGCGAGCGCCCAGCGGTTCGCCGACCGGGTCGCCGCCGTCTTCGTGCCGTGCGTGATCGCCCTGGCCGTGGCGACCCTCGGGTTCTGGCTGGGGGCGGGGCTGCCCGCGGCCGCGGCCTGGAGCGCGGCCGTCGCCGTCCTCGTGGTCGCCTGCCCGTGCGCGCTTGGCCTGGCCACGCCGACGGCGCTGGTGGCCGCGGTGGGCCGCGGCGCCGAGCTCGGCATCCTGGTCAAGAGCGCCCGCTCGCTCGAGCCGTCCGGGCGGATCGCGGCCGTCGTGCTCGACAAGACCGGCACCCTCACCACCGGGGCCATGACCGTCACCGCCGTCATCACCTCCCCCCTCACTGGTGCCGCCGGGGAAGCCGCGCAACGGGAGGCGCTGCTGCTCGCCGGCGCCGTCGAAGACGGGTCGGAGCACCCGATCGGCCAGGCCATCGCCCGTATCGCCGCCGCCCGGTTCGGCGGCCTGCCGGAGGTCACCGGGTTCACGGCCCTGCCCGGGGCCGGGGTGCGGGGCCGGGCCGGGGACCGGGACGTAACCGTGGGCAGCCCGGAGCTGTTCGCCGAACTGCGGATCGAGGTACCCGAGACGCTCCGCGACGCCGTCCGCACCGCGGCCGACGAAGGGCGGACCGCGGTCCTCGTCGGCTGGGACGGCCAGGCCCGCGCCGCGCTGACGGTCGCGGACGAGCTGCGGCCGGGCGCGGACGCCGCCGTAGCGCGGCTGCGCGCCCTCGGCCTGCGCCCCCTCCTGCTCACCGGCGACAACCCCCGCGTCGCGGCGGCCGTGGCCGGGCAGGCCGGGATCGCGGACGCCGACGTGCTCGCCGGCGTCAGTCCCGACGGCAAGGCGGCGGTCATCAGGCAACTGCGGGAAGGCGGCCAGCCGGCCGTGTTCGTCGGTGACGGGGTCAACGACGCCGCCGCCCTCGCGCAGGCCGACCTCGGCATGGCCATCGGTACCGGCACCGACGCCGCCATCGGCGCCGCCGACCTCACCCTGGTCGGCGCCCGCCTGGGCGCGGTCGCCGACGCCATCGAGCTCGCCCGCGCCACGATGACCGTGATCAGGGCCAACCTCGGCTGGGCGTTCGGCTACAACGTGATCGCCATCCCGCTGGCGGCGCTCGGCTACCTCAACCCGCTGTTCGCCGGGATCTCCATGTCCGCCAGCTCGCTGATCGTCGTGGCGAACAGCCTGCGGCTGCGCCGCTTCACCCCCGGCAGGCGCCCGCGGCGCGCCCGGCGCACGTGGCCGGCCTGGCGAGCCGGCGCTGCGGTACCGGCCACCGCCAGGTCCGCGACCGGTACCGCAGCGCCCCGCTGGCCGGCCGAGCTTGTCCGCGCGGCGGCCGGGCCCGTCATCTGCGCGGTCGTGCTGACCGGGCTGCTGACCGGGTGGGCCGCGTCCCGTGGCGCGGGAACCCTGACCAGGGTGCGGATGGAGGTCACCGTGGCCGCGGTCCCGATGCGCGCCTTCACCCCGCGGGCCGCCGACACCGTCGGCACCGCGCGGGCCTACCTGGTCATCCGCAACCTGAGCGCGGTCCCCGACGAGCTGGTCGCTGCCCGCACCCCGATCGCCGGCCGTGTCATCTTCGTCCAGGGCGGCCTCGGCGGCCGCCAGGCCCAGGTCGCGGGCCTGGCTGTCCCGGCCGGGGGAACCCTCTCGCTCAGCCCGCTCACCGGCGGGCTGCTGATCGAGCACCCGGTGCCGTTCGAGAACAGGCGGACCGTGCCGCTCACCCTGGTCTTCCGGCACGCGGGCGAGGTAACGGTCGACGCGACGGTCACCGCTCCCTTCACTCCCTAGCCGCCGGACAGCGCCTCAGGCGAGCGCGGTCTCCCGGCCGGGCAGCAGCGGGAACGACCGCTGGGCGCGCGCCGGGACCATGTAGTTGCCGCGGCGCAGCACGAAGATGAACTCGTTGATGCCGTTATTCACGGTAGCGGTGACCGACGGGTTCGCCAGCTGCGCGCCGGCGGCGTTCATCGCGGTCCGGGTAGTCAGGAAGTCCTCGGTCGTCCGCTGGAGTGAGACGAAGTGCAGCCCGGCCAGGCCGCCGTCGGTGGTGTCGAAGTCGCGGCGCAGGATGACCGGCCTGCCGCCGCGACGGGCGCGGGCGCAGGCCTGGGCGTGCCCGACCACGCCGTACCGGGTGATCGCCTGCCCGAGTAGGCCCGGGTCGCTTGCCGCGTCGGTGGTGAAGGCGCTTGCCTGCTCCGGGGTGACCTGGGGCGCGTACATCCGGGCCACCCGCTCCCGCTGCGACAGCTGCGCGTACCAGGTGCCGAGCCGCAGCCGCAGGTAGCTGACGTGCATGGTCGTGCCGCCCGCGAACGGGCCGTCGGTGACCGTCACGGCGTCCTCGCTGGCCTGGTTGCGCCGCAGGCCCGACTTGAACCCCATGAACAGCGGCGCGCTGCCTGGTACCGGGTCGCCAGCGGGGATGCCGTTCACGTCCTGGCGACCGGCCGGCAGCCCGGCCCCGGTGAAGCCGGTCCGGGACTGCCGCCAGCGCAGCACGCTGGAGACGTCAAGCTGCCCGTCCGGCCGGGCGTGGGGGAGGGGGGTGCCCCGGGTGAGCGCGGCCTCGACCGCCGCCAGCGTGGACTCGTCGTCGGAGGCCAGGTGCAGGCACAGGTGGTAGTCGTCGATCGCGGGCTGCTCGAAACCTGACAGCGCCGTCGCGGGCGGGACGGGCGACGCGGCCTTGAGCACGTCCGTGAAGTAGCCGGGGCCCCAGGCCGCGGTGAACAGCAGGCCCGCTGGCTGCCATTGGTAGGCGCGCTCCAGCGTGCGCAGTGCGGCCTCGAGCAGGCGCGCGGACGCGGGCGTGGGGCCGCCGGCGACGTCGAAGAACAGCAGCCGGTCGAACCGCGGGGCGACCGGGTTGCCGTCGGCGTCGGCCGTGAGGTATCCCTCCCAGGCGTGCTGCCGGGCGGGCAGCCCGGCGGGCTGCGAGCCGAGTGGCACGTCAGGGACTGACGGCCGTCCCGCAGCGGGTGGTACGGGAGATCGTCCCCCCGGGGCGGAGCTGCCGGCCGCGGCGCGGATCCCGGCCCCGGACCCGGCTACGGCGGCGACCGCCCCGGCGCCGAGCAGCAGGCGGCGCCGGGTCAGCCGCGCGAGCCGCCGCGAGAGTGCGCTCGCCCCGGTCACGACGGCTGGTGCCAGCGGAAGGTGAAGGTCACCGTGTGCGCCTTCAGCCACACGCCCTGGTACTCGACGTGGCGGGCGGAGACCGGCGGCGAGATGAGCAGGCTCAGCTGGTAGCTGCCGGCCCCGGGAAGGGCGACGTCGTTGCCGTAGTGCGGCCCCATGTACCGGGAGATCATCGGCCACAGGCTCTCGTCGAACGAGGTTTTGCCGCCTTCCTTGATGGTTCCCCACACGCTGGCGTACGGGATCACGACATTGGTCTGCGCGTCGCTGAGCAGCACCATCAGGTGGAAGCTGACGTTCTTCGGCGGTTTGACCAGCTGCATCGAGGTGCCGTTGTAGATGTCGAACGGGACCGGGGTCATGGCCATCGCGGTGATCTTCATCCCCTGCCAGACGGCCGTGCCGAGCACCTGGCTGGGCACCGGGTTGACTCCGCTGTCGCCGGCCGCCGCTTCGCTGCTGGCGGCCGCGCCGCCGGCGGCGTTCGGCGTGGCGGCCATGCTCATCCCGCTCATCCCGCTCATGCTGCTCATGGCGGAAGGACTCGCGCCGGACTTGGCCGCTGAGCTCCCGCTGGCGCATCCGGCGACGGCGACGGCGACGGCGGTCAGGGCGAGCGGCGCGGCGTGCCGGAGCGTGCCGCGGAGCCGGGCGAATGTGGTCATGGGTTTCCTCTGCGGTCGTTAATGAGACTTCTCCGCGCTGGCCAGCGCGGAGCGCACGTACTTGCCGAGGGCGGCGGCGGACGGCCAGCCCGAGACGGCCACCTGGCGGGTCCACAGGATTTTTCCGCTCGCGGAGGTCAACGCGATCCAGGGCACGCCCTGCACCCCGTAGCCGTCCGCGACCTGGCCGCTGCCGTCGATCCCGACCGGATAGGACAGCGGCTGCCGCAGGGAGGCGAGGAAGCCGGGCAGCGCCGACGGCGACGGCTCGACGCCGCCCTCGTCAACCGCGGTCAGCCCGGGCAGGCCGGCTGCGCCCGCCGCCGCCTGGTAGGCGTTGAGCGCGTCGAGCTGGCCGCCCAGCGTGGTGATCTCCTGGTCCCAGGTCGCGAAGAACAGGTACAGCCGCGGGGTTCCCTGGCCGGGCTGGCCGGGTCCGAGGCTGACGTACCCGCCCCCGGCCGCGGGCAGGCTGGTGTCCGTGGCCGGGCTGAAGCCGTTGACCTGGGCGTAAGACAGGTGCGAGCTCACCGCCGGGTGGCCGGGCAGCAGGCTGGCGGCCTCGCTGGCCAGGAGCTGCCCCAGCTGCCCGACGGAGGAGTAGGCCATCTGCGTGAGGTACAGCTTCACCAGCTGCCCCTGGGGGCTGATCACGAAGATCGCGGGCTCGTGGTCGATCTGGCTCTGGCTGATGGTCACGCCGACGCTGTAGGCCTTCCAGACGCCTCGCAGCTGCGCGAGGGAGCCGGTGAGGTACTGCCACTGATAGGTCATCCCGTGCAGCTGCGAGTAAGACAGCAGGTCCTCGACCGCGATCGCCTTCGGGTTGGCGTCGACGCCGAGCAGCTGGACCCTGGACCCGGCCGCGCCCAGCATGTTCTTGGCGATGACCAGCGCGGCGGTGGTCAGCGGGCAGATCGTCGTGCACTCGGCGTCGTTGAACGCCAGGATGACGACCTTGCCCCGGTAGGAGCTCAGCGACACCGGCTGGCCGAACTGGTTGGTGAGTGTGAAGCCGGGCGCCGGGGCGGACAGGGGCGCCCCCGGGTCGAGGTTCTCGTTGTCCGTCAGCGCGCTGGCCTGCGCCGCGCCGGCCTGGCCCGCGCTGCCGCTGGCCGCGCTGCCGCGCGGCACCACCCCGTACACGACGGTCGCCGCGACCGCGAGTCCCACGAACCCGCCCGCAAGCCAGGTGGCGGGGATCTTGACGCGCGGCAGCCGCAGCTTTGGCAGCCCGCCTCCCCTGCGCCGGTACCGGCGCAGGAAGAGCCACCCGCCACCGGCCCCGGCGAGCACGAACGCGACCGCGATGCCCGCGACGAGCGGCAGCTGGCTGCCCGGCGGCGCGTCCGCCGGCGCGGGGGTCGCGGCCGGCTGGGCAGCGGGCTGCGTGCCTTGCGCCTGGCCGCTCCCCGCCCCTCCGGCTGGCACCGCCCCGGCGGCCGGCACCGTGAGCCGGACACCCGAGGCGCGCGCGAGCGCCACGACCGCGTTCTGCGCGGCCGTGGCCAGGCCCGGCCCGGCAGCACCGATACGCAGCCCGTCCAGCACCTTGTCGGCCGCGGCAGCGGAGTGACCCTGCCAGTGGAACCCGAACCCGTTCGGCATCACGATGAGCAGCCGCTGCGCGTAGGCGAGCGACAGCTCGGTGCCGAGGAAGCTCGCGTAGGCAGCCGGCTTGCGCCACAGTGCTGTGACCGCGCCGAGGTCGTCCGGCTGGGAGACGATCGCCACCCGGACCGGGAAGCCGCCGGAGGCTGCTTCGGTGAGCAGGTTCCCCAGCTGTATCTGCTGCTGCACCGAGATGTTGGCGTCGGCGGCCACGAACAGGTTCTGGTAAACGAGCACGTCGCTGCCCGGATCTCCGTCAGCCCGGGCGGCGGGCGACAGAAAACCGAGCGCGCAGGCGGCGAGCGCGGCCGCGGCCAGCACTCGCCCCAGCACGCCCCTACGTCGGCAGGCATCACGCATCACGAATAGATAGGTGCCAGATAACGCGACCGGAGTTCCCCGTCCGCCCAGATCGTGACCTAGCTCTCATCGCGGGCTGGTTTACTCCGCTACGGCAGTTGGCTCCGTGGCCTGGCCCGGGTAGCCTGAGCCGGCCGGAAACCCAGGTCGGCCCGCGGAACGGAGGCAGTGCCACGCGGATTACCAGCACCCGCTCACCCGCGGCGCGCACCTTCGTGCTGCTCAGCGCCGCGCTGGCCGGGCTGCTGGCGGGAGTCACAGCGTGCGGGCCTGCCCCCGAGGGCGCCAGCCCCACGGCCCAGGCGGCATCGCAGGCGGCCCGGACGGCGGGTCAGCCGGCTCCGTCCAGCGCCGCGATCCCGCAGGCGCTGCTCAGCGAGGCCCGGCCGATCGGCGCTGGCCGTCGGTTTCACCCGTCAGCGACCGGCCCGGTTAGCGGTCCCTGCACACCGGGACTCGGCCCGCGCGACGGCGCCCATGTGGAGGTCTTCGCAGCCAACCGCGTCCTGCTGCTCCCCGCCGGGCTCGGAACCAAGCCGCCAAGGGAACTCCTGGACGGCCGGGTGACCCGGGCTGCCTGCTACGGCCAGCTCGTGACGCTCGACCCGACCGGGGTCGTCCTTATCCGCCCGGGCGCGCGGCCGACCCTCGGGGCGCTGTTCCGCTCCTGGGGACAGCCGCTCTCAGCGACCAGGCTGGCGTCGTTCAGCCCGCCCGCCGGGACCCACGTGACGGTCTTCGTCGATGGCCGCGCCTGGCCCGGCGCGCCCGCTGCGGTCCCCCTCACCCGCCACGCCGAAATCGTGCTGGAGGTCGGGCCGTACGTCCCCCCGCACCTGTCCTACGCCTTCCCGCCCGGCACGTAAGCTGGCCGCTCATCGTGCGAGCGCGGTCCGGGAGGTGGCGGCCGGTCAGGATGAGCCGTATTCGATGGGCACGTTGATGACCTGTGTTGTGGTCCATCCGGTGGCTCCCGGGCTGAGCTGCCAGATGGTCAGTTTGCTGCCGCTGACCGCGAGCGCGTCGAAGCCCCCGTCCGGGCCGGGGGCGAGCGCCGCGGTTCCCGGCGGCACTGCGGGCAGTGCGCGCCAGGTTGCTGCCGGGCTGCCGATGGTCTCGGCGCGGCCGTCGGTGAGCACCGCCCAGGCGGTGCCTGCGGACCCGAAGCCGGCGGACCGGACGGCCGCTGCTCCTAGCCGGAGCGGAGCGGAGACGGTCCAGTGCGCGTCGCCGTCGCCAGTCCACGTGGCGAGCAGGCTGGCGGCTGTCCCGGTGCCGGCCGCCAGCAGCGCCTCGTTGCCGGCCGGGGTGCTGGTCAGCCGCAGTACCCCGGTGGCCGTGCCCGCCAGCGAGGCGGGGAGTGAAGGCCCCGCGGCCTGCCAGCGGCCGGCGGTGTAGCTGAAGATGCCGGCGATCCCCGGCCGGGTGCAGGTGGCAGCTGCCAGCTGGGTGCCTGCGGGGGTGAGGGACACGGCGGTGAGGGCGGCCGGGGAGCAGCGCCGCCCGGCCGCGGTTCCCGCCAGTGAGCGCAGGCCGGGCAGCGTGGTCCAGTGCGTTCCCTGGTCGGTTGACTGGGTGACGGTGCCGCCAAGGAGCAGCGCGAGCATCCGCCCGCCGCCGGGAGCGGCGGCCAGCGCGTCGGGGACGTCGGCCAGGCCGGGCTGCAGCGGGCTGCCGGGCTGCCAGTTCGTGCCGTCGTCGCGGGTGGCCGTCAGCGCGGAGAAGGTGAGGTCGACGCCGGGCCGGAACCCGGCGATCAGGGAGCGGCTGCCCTGGGTCGCCAGCACGAAGCCGCCGTTGGTCGCCACCCCGGGAGGAGTGACCAGTTTCCAGCTGATGCTGCCGGCCGGGCGGGTGAACAGCTGCGAGAACGCGTTGTCGCTGGTGCCGGTGTCGCCCATGACGACGGCGGCCCAGGTGCCTGCCGTGGTGGCGAGCGAGGTGTTCAGCGATGGTGCCAGGGCCGGCGCCGGCCGCGGGGCCTGGTGGCTGGCCGCCTGGCCGCAGCCGGCGGTGCACGCGGCCAGCACCATGACTGCGATCGCCGTAACGCGGCGGCGGGCCGCGGCGGGTACGGCCGGCCGCTTCACGGCTCTCCCAGGGTCTGCCGTGCGGCGTCGGCCAGCAGCACCGCGTAGGACGAGGTGGAGCTGGTGGTGCCCGGCCCGGGGTCGTCGCTGAGTTCCTCGCGGATGTGCCCGGAGCGGTCGAGGATGAAGGCGATGTCGTCGTGGGCGATCATGGCGCCGCCGGTGCTGACCTCCGCGGTGACGCCGTAGCCGCGCCAGATGTTCTCCAGCTGGCCGGGGGAGCCGGTCAGGTACAGCCAGTTGGGCACGGCGCCGAGGTGCTCCTGCTGGTCGAATGCCCGGGTGTAGGCCACGCTGTAGTAGAGCGGGTTGATGACGATGGCGACCAGCTCGACGTGGCTGGCGTCCGCTCCGAGGAGCTGCCCGGCCTGCCGGACCTCCTGGGCGATCAGCGGGCAGTCCGACACGCACACCGGGTCCAGGAAGGTCAGCAGCACCACCTTGCCGCGCAGGCTCGCCAGCGTGACCTGCCTGCCGTCCTGGCTGGTCAGCGTGAACGCGGGAGCCGGCTGGTCGAGCGGGGCGGTGGAGCCCGAGATGGCCTCGGCGATGATCGGGTCCGCGGTGCGGCTGGCCGACGCCGCCGCCATGGGGGCGGCGCCGACGAGGATGACGCCGATCGCGCCGAGGGCGGCGGCCGTCCGGGCGCTGACGGCGCCGACGGCGCCGCGGACCGTGGCCGGGCGCAGCCGATCCCGCCACGGGACCACGATCGGCGCGGCGGCGGCTTCCCCGGCTGCCTCCGGGGCCGGGGTGAGCGCGAGGTACCCGGCGGTGAACACCAGGATCATCGGGATCATGCTGTTGGGGTCGGTGCCGAGGCCGCCGAGGAAGCCGAGGTCCTCGATCAGCACCCAGTCGGCCAGGCACAGCACCGTCGCGGCGGTCACCGCCGCGCGGGCCAGCCGGGGCCGGCCGGTGAGGAACGCCGCGCCGAGCACGGCCAGCGCGATCATCGTGAACAGGTTCACCGCGAACCCGTGCGCGGCGGTGAACGAACCGAAGGATGAGACCAGGGCGGACAGCACGTGCGGCTGCGACGTCCGGGCCATCGACTGCACCATGGCGGTAAGAGTGCCCGGCTGGCCGCCCGCGGCGCCGTGCCAGAAGCCGCGCCCGGGCCAGGCCTGCAGCACCGCCATGCCGATGAAGAAGGTCCCCGTCGCGGCCAGGACGAGCCTTCCGGTCCTGGGCGTCCGCCAGGCCCCTGCGGGCAGTGCGATCAGCGCCCCGGCGACCGCGTAGAACAGCGCCGCCCCCGGCGCGCCGAACAGCCAGGTAAGACCGGGCGCGAAGATGCCGCCGAACGACTCGCCGAACACCCACACCACCAGCCCCCACCCGACGCTGGCCAGCCCGGCCGCTCGCGACCACCAGCCGCGCTCGGCGACGATCAGCCACAGGCCGATCCCGACCTGAATCCACACCGCCGAGGCGCCCGCCTGAACCGGGTGATAGGACCAGATAGTTCCGCCCCAGTTCACCACGTGCTGCACCCAGGCCGGGGAACTCGCCGCGGTGGGCTCGATGACCTGCGACGGCATGCCAGCGGCCATCTTCGGCTGCGCCTGCAAGATACCGTCGAGCACCCAGAGCAGGCCGAAGCCGATCCGCAGCAGCCGGCGCGCCCGCGGCTCAGCCGGGGCTCTTGCCGCCTGCGGCGGTGTGACGGCACCGGGTGCGCGTGCCGCAGCGCGTGCGCCCTGCGGCGGGGCACCGTCATCCGCCGCCGCGCCGCCGGGCACCTGACCGATTACCCAGGTCCTGGTGGCACCCCACACCAGCAGCAGTAGCACGAAGATCGCGGCGGCAAGCAGCCACTGGTGCAGCAGCGCGGACCTGAACGCGTTCACGATCGTCGGGTCGGAGGGGTTCAGCCCCGAGTTCATGCCGGGCACGAAGGCTGCTCCCTGCGATGGCCGACGGATGGAGAAAGGGCAGGCTGCCCCGTGCCGCCACAGTAAGCAGCAGCCGCGCGGTGAGGGGAGGCCCGCCGGGCAACATGAGAAAGTTGTCATCCTCGCCCGCCCTGCTGGTGAGCGAGATATTCGGCAACAGCGTTAGGCATAGCCGGTCGGGTGATCCCGGCGACATGATCACGGTCGCGGTCAAGGTCAAGGTCAAGGTCAAGGTCACCGGCAGTGCGGTGCGGGTCGAGGTCACCGACCGGAGCGGACCCGGGGTGCCGCCGATCGCACTTCGCAGTGCGTTCGATCGCACCTTGCAGTGAGGAAGGGTGCTTGTGTTAATACGCAATCACCTCCGGGTCCGGTGATTGCGGGGAGGTGGCCGGGTCCGGCCCGTCGGCGGGCACCCCGGCCAGCAGGCCCCCAGGCGGGCGGCCAGCCGGCGGCCGGGACCGTCGCCGGGGGCGGCGGGGCTGCGGGCGGTTGCGCGGGCACGGAGAACAAGACGTTCGGCTGTGTCCCGGCCGGCTGTCAGGTCACGGTGCAGACCTCCGAATAAGAGCCGTTTCTGATTCCGGCCGTGACTTCCGTAACCGGGCAGCCTCGCAGGCAGCCACTCAGGCATGGCCGACCGGCAAGGTATACCGCGTTTGCGGCGGTCTGCTGGGCGATTAGTCCCTTTTATCCCTACGAAAGTCGGTACATGTTCCGGATGGCGGGCGCCCTCCGGAGTCATGCCGCCGCAGGGGCGCCCGGCCTGGCGGTACCGCGCCGATTCTGGTCACGAAGCGTTACCGGCGTGGCTGTTTACCCGGAGGAGCGCATGCCGAATCCCCGGCACAGGCGGCGTACTCCGCATGGGCAGCGCGGGCTCGTCCTCCGCGTGCGATTCCCGGTATTCCTTCACCCAGTTGCCGAGCGTCGTCTCGTTCACGTTCAGCTCGCGGGCAATGCGCAACAGACTGGGAAGTATCCACCACCATCTTGGCGGCTTCCTCCTTGAATTCAGGAGAAACTTCCTGCGATTCCTGGCCACTCGATCCCGTTACTTTTCAGAAGCATCCTATTGGATCCCCTGTCCGGGAACTGTTGGGCACCCCACTCCTGGCGCAGGTCCTCGACCTCGGGCGGAGGCGGGGCACCGACCCGGTCGTGCCGGGTTCCATGCCACTGGAGCGGCCACGCATCCGGCTGTCATGAGGTGGTGTACCTGGCGAGCAACGGGACGAGAACCTGGGCGTCGGGGCTGCCCCAGCCGGTGACCGGGTCCCAGCCTGGGCCCGCTCGGTAGCCTGTGATCGTCGTGGGGGGGAACTCGGCCGTGTTGCTGTTGCCGGCGGTGACGTCATGGAATGCCTGGTGGTAGTGCGAGCCGCGGGCTATCTGGTAGATGGCCGGGTTGACGAAGCCGAGATGGCGCTTCGCGTACTGGTCGGCGAGGGCGATGATCCCTGCCCACAGGGGTGCGCTCGCGCTCGTGCCGGCGTGCCCGCTGATCGTGTACCCCCCGTCGGCATTGCTCGTGATGACCGCTATCCCGGTGACGGGGTCGCCGTCCGCGGCGACGTCGGGGATGCCGCGCATTGAGCCGATGCCCGGGACTTCGTTCTGATAGGAGGGTCGGCGGAAGCGATGGCTGAACCCTCCGCCCGATGCCTGGAAGGCACTGCCGGGGCTGCCGTCGGGCAGGCCCCAGGCGGTCTCGCCGACCCATGCGCCGGTCGCGTGGCTCGCGTCGAGGGTCGTGCCCCCGGCGCTGAGGACAAGCGGGTCGGAGGCGACGAGGGTGACTTCCTTTCTCGGGCTGAAACCGGTCATGCTGCCGCTCAGGGCGTCGATGAGAGCGCACGGCTCGCCCACCGCGCCGATGTCGCCCGTGGCCGCGACGACGGTCACGCGGTGGTCGGCATCGGCTTGGAGCGCGGCATTCAGCTGGGCGAGCTGAGCGTCGTCGACGCAGTGCTCCCCGCCGATCTGGCCGGCCGGGCTGAGAGAGATGATGCCGCCCTCCGCGGCGCCCAGCCGCAAGGCGGCGACCGAGGCCGCCACCGCCTGGTCGGCGCTGTCCAGTGAGGTCCCTTTGACCAAGACGATGGTGAGCGCGGCGCGCGGGGCGATCGCGTGGACCACCTCGGCGTCCAGGACCTCCTCTCCGAAGGCGAGCCAGGGGTGCGTCGCGCCGGGGAAGGTGCTCACCACCTTAAGGCGGGGCGCCGGCAGGTGGAACAGGCGGTCGTAGGCAGCAAGGTCCTGCCGCAGGTCAGTATCCGCGGGCGGGTTCAGCTGCGTTTCCGCGAGTTCGGGCAGCACCACGGTCTCGCCGCTGCCGTCGATCCCGCGCCGCAGGAGCGGCTGGACGCCGTAGGCGACCTCGAGCTGCTGCGGCGTATAACAGGTCGCGATGGAACCGCAGTCGGCCGCTGAGCCGGCGGACGGGCTGGCGGAGGACGACGGCCTGGCTGTTGCGTGAGCCGTGGGGGCCGCGGTGGCAGCCGTCTGCCCTGGGCTGCAGGCCGCGACGAGCAGTCCTACCGCCAGTGCCAGGCCGGACCCGCGACCTAGCAGCCCGTGGCTTCGCGCGAGGCCCGGACTGCACTCGACCCGATTCATTCGTCCTCCTGATGCTCCGGAACGGGCGCGTGGCTTCGCCTCACAGCCCTGGCGAACCCGTTATTCGAGTGGCCGGCGGCCGATGCCGGCTGTGTCGCGGCCGGCCAGCAGCCAGCCGAGGACGGTCGCCGCCAGCGGCATGCCGACCAGGATCACCAGCAGGTTGGTGACCGGAATGCTGGTCAGCGACGATAGGCCGTCGAGCGAGTTGCTGCGGAAGAAGCCGATCGCCGCCAGGTAGCCGCCGGTGATCCCGACCACGGCCCCGGTGAACCCGAGCGCGCCCGCGGTCGCCGCCGTGATCGCGGCGCGGGTGGCGCCGCTCGCCCCGGTGGCGGCCAGCGTGCGCAGGTCGCGTCTCGCCTCACTGCGGACCAGGCCGACGCTCAGGCCGAGGATGCCGAGCGCGAGCACGAGCCCGAAGATCGTCGCCGCGTCAATGATCTGCGCCAGCGACGGGATGCTGTTGCGGGTCTCGACGCTCATGTTCCCGGCCGCGCTGGCCGCGAGGTGCTGCGCCGTGGTGATCTGGGCGGGGGTTAGGCCGCCCGGTACCGCGATCAGCCAGCCGTTGGCCTGGACGGAGTTCTGCAGGTGCAGCGCGCTAATCGCGTGCTCGGTGACCACCGTGTTCGGCGCGGAGGTACCGGAGGGGAGCTGGCTGATCTCCTGGATCGGCGGGTTGGCGATGCAGGAGCCCGCCGGGCAAGGCCACCCGCCGCTGGCGTTCGGCCCGCCATCTTTGCCGAAGCTGTCGTTGCCGTAGGTGAGCTGCATCAAGCTCATCGCGGAGAGGCCGGGCCGCCTCGTGAGGATGTCGGCGTCCGGGTTGATCTCGCTCTGGCTGATGCCGAACGCCTTGAGCAACTGCGGGGTCGCCACGTAGATCTGACCGGACCAGGAGCGGCCGGGCGCAGCGTGGGTGAGCCCAATGCTGCTCGACTCAAGCGCGACCATGCTGCTGCCGAGGTCGGCGGCGATTTCCTTCGCGACCTTCAGCCCGGCCGCCGTTTCGGCTGCTGTCGGTCCGGTGCCGGCCTGCCGGTTCCCGGCCGGCGCGTGGACGATGAGCTGGCCGGAGGTGAGATTGGGGCCTGCGTAGTCGAGGACGTTGCCGAACCGGGCGGCGCTGGCCACGCAGATGAGGACCGCGATCATCGCGGTCAGGCTGATCGCGGCCAGCGCGGGCCCGGACCTCGCCCGGTAACGGGCGAGGTCCCTGAGCGCGAGCTTGACCGCGATCGGGGCGCGGGAGCCGGCGGCGGCGACCACCGACAGGAGCGCCGGGGCCAGCGCCGCGATGGCGACCGCGAGCGCGACGAAGCCGAGGACGACTTCCCCGATCCCGTGGCCGTTGCCGTCGCTCGCGCCGGCCATGCCGAGCAGGAACGCGACGACCAGGAAGCCGATGCCGACCGGGACCGCCAGGTGGCGCGTTTTCCCTGGCGCGGGCGGGCGCCCGGCCAGCGCCGCCATGATCGGGGTCCGCGCGATCGCCTTCGCGGGGCGGGAGGCGGCGAAGTACGTCGCGGCGATCGCGAGGACCATGGAGATGCCGATGACCGTCCACGGCAACTGAAACGCGCCCATCACGTGGTGCGCGCTGTTCTCCGCCTGCGGCCGGTAGGCGAGCCATGCCAGGAAGCCGAGTACCAGCCCCGCCACCGCGCCGGCCACGCCGGTGGCGGCGCCGTTGGCCCGGATGACGAGCCGGATGTTCCCCTCAGTGGCGCCCTGGGCAGCCAGCATGCCGATTGCCCTGAGCCTGCGCTGCGCGAGGACGGTGAAGCCGCCGATGCCCACCAGCGCGATCAGCAGCATGCCGAGGACGGCGGCGGCGACCGAGATCGTCTCGGGGTTGATCTCGTTGTTGTTCGCCACCGTCTGCGCGGTGATGATGTTCAGGCCCGCCGTCGCCTTGCGGGTTGCCGCGCTCTGTCGGCCCGACGTGTTGAACAGAACGGTGACGTTCTCGGGGGAAGTGACCTGGCCCGGGAGCACCAGGGCGAACTCGTCCATCAGGCTCTGCGGGTTCTGCACGATCCCGGTTACCTTCCAGGTCCGGCCGGCGACTGACCAGCTGCTCCCGGTTTGCAGGCTGAAGTCAGTGGCGACGCCGCTGGTGACCGCGATGTCGTTCGCGGCGGCTGGGTACTGGCCGCTGACCAGGCTCAGCAGCGGCCCGCCGAACGGCCCGCGGGCGTTCTGCGCCCTCAGGTCGAACGTACTCAGTGTGCCGGGAACCGGGACGCTCTGGTTCTCGATCACATCGGCCTGGCCGAAGAGCCGTTCTATTGTCGCTATATCGGCGTTGATCGTCGCGGGCGGGCCGGAGATCGACGCGGCGTCGTGCGCGCTGCCCAGCACTCCGGCTATCGGCGCGGGCGTGTCCGTCGCGACCGTCGAGGCGACCACGGTGGCGCCGACCGCGACGGTGATCAGCGCGAGGATGAGGAGCTGCTGCCGCCATTCGCGGCGCAGCAGCCGGATCGCCCACCGGATGACCGCCCGGCGCGCGGGCACGCCCCCGTTGGGCGCTCTCCTCGTCGGTCGTTCCGCTACCGTGGCGCTCATTGCTTCCCTTCCGGGAGGAGGAGGAACTCCGGGCCCGGGGCGGGGGCGGTCTGGTCGGTCACCCGGCCGTCGCGCAGGAACAGCACCCGGTCCGCCCAGGACGCGAGCTGCGCGTCGTGGGTCACAACGACCGCGGTCATCCCGGCGTTCTTGCACGCTTCGTGGAGCAGGCGCATCACCGCTTCGGCGTTGACCGAGTCGAGCGCGCCGGACGGCTCGTCGGCCAGCAGCAGCCGCCGGTCGCCCACCATCGCCCGCGCGATCGCGACCCGCTGCCGTTCGCCGCCGGACAGCTGGTCCGGGTAGTGCGAGGCGCGCCCGCCGAGGCCGAGCCCTTCGAGCGCCTCGAGCGCGGTGACCCTGGCCCGGCGGCTGGACACCCCGTCCAGTTCGAGCGGCAGCGAGACGTTCTCGGCCGCGGTCAGCCCGGGCAGCAGGTTGAAGTCCTGGAAGACGTAGCCGATCACCCGGCGCCGCAGCTTCGCCTTGGTGGCGCGGGACAGTCGGCCGACCGGCTGGCCGGCGATGAACACGTCGCCGCTGGTCGCCTCCTCCAGGGTTCCGGCGATGGTCAGCAGCGTGCTCTTGCCTGAGCCGCTGGGTCCCATCACCGCTACCATCGCGCCCTCATCGACCGTCAGGCTCACCTCGTGCAGGGCGTGCACCTCGGCGCTTCCCTCACCGTAGGACTTCGATACCTGGCGCAGCTCCAGCATGCTCATCGCCGTGTCCTCGCTTCCCGCCGGTGCCGGGGCAGCGGCGCTCGTGTCTGGTCTCCCTGGCTCGCCTGGTCCGCGCGGGCCAGCGTCCCGTCGGCGGCCGCCCGGCGGACGCGCGCCTCGGCCGCGTCTAGCCAGCGGACGACCGCGTCCAGCCGGAAAAGCTCGGCGTCGACCGCCAGCAGCATGCCCAGGTCGGTCCCGGCGTCGTCTTCCTTGATCCGGGTCCACTGCTGCATCAGCTCCACCAGGTAGCGCCGGTGCGCCTGGATCACCTCATGCACGTCGATGCCCGGCATGCGCAGTGCCACCAGCACCTTCATCACCAGCTCGTCGCGCGGCGGCGAGCTCAGGTCCGGCGGCGTGCGCAGCCACTGAGCTAGCTCCCGTTCGCCGTCGGCCGTAATCCGGAAGCCGCGCTGCGGGCCTTCGTCGCCGCTGTCGTCGGACTCCACGAGCCCGTCGCGCTCCAGCCGCTGCAGCGTCGTGTACACCTGGCCGACGTTCAGCGGCCAGACCTCGCCGGTCCGCGCCTCGAACTCCTCGCGGAGCTGCAGGCCGTACTTGGGGCCCTCGCTCAGCAGCGCCAGCATCGCGTGGCGGACGCTCATAACCTAGTCCTACTCGGGATCATGCTGAGTACTATACTGAGTATATTCATCGGCTGCAACTGATGCCTGTCCCCGATCAGCTCTCGCTCGCGTACGGCCCCTGGCGGCAGCGTCGGGACCTGGCTGGCCTGCGTCAGGGGGAACCAGCACACGGCACGACATCCCGTCGCCAGTGTCTCCGGCCAAAACCGGTCAGGTATTGGCCGGCCAGGCGACGCCCGCGCCTTCCGCGCCCCGTAAGGTGCCGAAGCTGGTGAGCATGACGCCCAGCGCGAACTTCATCCAGTTCTCCGGGACGAAGACGACTTCAAGGCCCTCGAGCAGCACGCCCTTGAAGGCGAGCGTGAACGAGTACCAGTCGCTGATGCCCCGCTCGGATTGGTCGAAAAATCATTGGGACCCGTCGGGCAGACTACTGTCGTGCTCCTGACCATTTCGACCACCCATGGCCCGGCGACCGATCTGGGCTATCTCCTGCATAAGCACCCCGATCGCGTGCAGGAGTTCAAGCAGTCCTTCGGCGTCGCGACGGTGTTCTACCCCGAGGCGACCAAGGAGCGCTGCACGGCTGCCCTGTTGCTCGACATCGACCCGATCCGGCTCGCCCGCGGCCGGGCGCGGAACTCGCCGGACTTCAGCCTGGCGCAGTACGTCAACGACCGCTCCTATGCCGCGTCGTCGCTGCTCGCCGTCGCGCTGGCCGCTGTCTTCAGCACCGCCCGGGCGGGCCGCTGTGCCTCGCATCAGGAGCTCGCCGACTCGGCGATCCCGCTGGAGGTCGCCATCCCGGTGCTCCCGTGCCGTGGCGGGCCCGACATCGCGCGCCGCGTGTTCGAGCCGCTGGGCTGGGCGGTCGGGGCAGCGCCGATCTCGCTCGACGAGGCCTTCCCGGCCTGGGGTGACTCCCGCTACATCCGGCTCCGCCTGAGCGGTTCGGTGCGGCTGGCCGACGCGCTTAACCAGCTGCATGTGCTGCTGCCCGTGCTCGATGAGTCCAAGCACTACTGGCAGGGGCCGGACGAAGTCGACAAGCTGCTGCGGTCGGGCGACGGCTGGCTCGCGAACCACCCGGACAAGGACCTCATCGCGCGCCGCTACCTCGGCCGCCGGCGCGGGCTCACCAGCGTCGCCCTCGCCCGGCTGGCGGAACTCGCCGACGAGGTGGAGGACACCACGGAGCCCGCCGACGAAGAGGTCCTGCAGCCGGAGGAGAAGCGCGTTCCGCTCAGCGCCGAACGTCACGAGGCCGTCCGCCAGGTGCTGCTCGGCCTCGCCGCCAAGTCGGTGATCGACCTCGGCTGCGGGCCCGGTCAGTTCCTTGACCGGCTGGTTAAGACGCCTGCCTTCGCCCGCGTCGCCGGGTGCGACGTCTCCAGCCGCTCGCTGCAGCAGGCCGCCCGGCGACTTCGCCTGGACCGCGCGGCTGAGCGGCAGTCAGCCCGCGTTGAGCTGTTCCAGGGCGCCCTCACATACGAGGACCCGCGCTTCGGCGGCTTCGACGCCGCCGTGCTGATGGAGGTGATCGAACATGTCGACCCGCCGCGACTCGACGCCCTCGAGCACGTGGTATTCGGGGCCGCGAAGCCTGGCGCCGTCATCGTGACCACCCCCAACCGGGAGTACAACGCGCTCTACGAGGGACTGGCCGGCCTGCGGCACCCCGATCACCGCTTCGAATGGGACCGCGCCCAGTTCGCGGAGTGGACCGGCCGCGTGGCCGCGGCGTACGGGTACTCGGTCGAGCGCGGCGGCATCGGTGCCGTGGACGAGGACCGCGGCACTCCGACCCAGCTGGCGGTCTTCACCCGGCAGGAGGCAAGCCGTGACTGAAATTCCCTCGCAGCCGCTGGTCACCGTCCCGTCGCTGGGGCTGGTGGTGCTGGTAGGCGTGTCCGGGAGCGGGAAGTCAACGTTCGCCCGCACCCACTTCAAGCTGACCGAGGTCGTGTCAAGCGACTTCTGCCGGGGCCTGGTCGCCGACGACGAGAACGATCAGTCGGCCACCCCGGACGCGTTCGACGTGCTCCACTACATCGCGGGCACCCGGCTGCGCCGCGGGCTGCTGACCGTCGTGGACGCGACCAACGTCCAGCCGCAGGCCCGCGCGTCCCTGCTGAAGCTCGCCCGCGAGCACGACGTGCTGGCCGACGCCATCGTCCTCGACGTGCCCGAGCCGCTGGCGGCCGAGCGGAACCGGCAGCGTCCCGACCGCGACTTCGGCCCCCACGTGGTGTCGCGGCAGCGCCGTGAACTCAAGCATTCACTGCCCCGGCTGAAGAAGGAGGGCTTCCGCCGGGTCCACGTGCTGCGCGGCGCCGACCAGATCGAGTCCGCCGTGGTCACCCGGGAGCGGCCGTGGAACGACCGCACGGACACCCGCGGCCCGTTTGACATCATCGGCGACGTGCACGGCTGCGCCGCTGAGCTTCGCACCCTGCTGACCCGGCTCGGCTGGCAGCTGGAGTACGACGGCGGAACCGCCGTCGGCGCGGCGCACCCGGCGGGCAGGCAGGCGGTCTTCGTCGGTGACCTGGTCGACCGCGGCCCCGACACCCCGGGCGTGCTGCGGCTGGTCATGGGCATGGTCAAGGGGGGCACCGCGCTCTGCGTGTCCGGAAACCACGAGGCCAAGCTGGTGCGTGCGCTGGGCGGCGCCAAGGTCACCGTGTCCCACGGCCTGGCCGAGTCCCTGGCCCAGCTCGAGGCTCAGCCCGACGGCTTCCGCAAGGCGGCGGTGGACTTCATGGACGGCTTGATCAGCCACTTCGTGCTCGACGAGGGGAAGCTCGTGGTCGCGCACGCCGGGCTCAAGGAGTCCTACCACGGCCGGTCGTCCGGGCGGGTGCGGTCCTTCGCCCTTTACGGTGACACCACCGGCGAGACCGACGAGTACGGCCTGCCCGTCCGCTACCCGTGGGCGCAGGAGTACCGCGGCCGGGCGATGGTTGCCTACGGCCACACCCCGGTCCCGTCGGCCGAATGGGTCAACAACACCATCTGCCTGGACACCGGCGTGGTCTTCGGCGGTTCCCTGACCGCGCTGCGCTATCCCGAGCGCGAGCTCGTCTCGGTCCCGGCCGAGCGGCAGTGGTACGAGCCGGCCCGCCCGCTCACCTCCGCCCCGGCGGACCGCGAGCGGTCCGTCCTGCGGGTCGGCGACGTCGCGGGGACCCGCTGGCTGGAGACCACCCACGCGGGCAAGGTGAAGATTCCCGAGGAGAACGCGGCGGCCGCCCTGGAGATCATGAGCCGGTTCGCGGTCGACCCGCGCTGGCTGATCTACCTGCCGCCCACCATGTCGCCGGCCTCGGCCGCCAGCCGGGAGGGGTTCCTTGAGCACCCCGAGCAGGCCTTCGAGGAGTACGCCGCGTGGGGCGTCACCCGCGTGGTGTGCGAGGAGAAGCACATGGGCTCGCGGGCGATCGCGGTGATCGCCCGGGATCCAGGCGCCGCCGAGCGGCGGTTCGGCGTCGGCGACGGCACCACGGGCACCGTCTACACGCGCACCGGCCGGCCGTTCTTCGGTGACACCACGGAACTCGTCGAGCGCCTCCGCGCCACCGCGGCCCCGTTGTTCGAGTCACTGGAGACCGACTGGCTAGCCCTGGACTGCGAGCTGCTGCCCTGGTCGGCTAAGGCGATCGACCTGATCACGTCGCAGTACGCCTCCGTCGGCGCCGCGGCCCGGCACGCCCTCCCCGAGGCGCTGGCGGTGCTGGACCAGGCCGTGGCCCGCGGCCTCGACGTCACCGCCCTCACTGCCCGCACGCGGCAGCGGCTCGCCAACGCCGCCGCCTTCCGTGCTGCGTACGCCGCCTACTGCCGTCCCGTCGACGGGCTCGACGGGATCACGCTCGCGCCGTTCCAGATCCTCGCCTGCGAAGGGCGCGCGCTCGCGCTCACCGAACCGCACCGGTGGCACCTCGCCGAGCTGGCCAGGCTCGACGGCGACCTCGTTACCCCAACCCGGCACCGTTTCGTTGACCTTGCGTCGGACCGGGAGCGGGCCGAGGCCGCCGACTGGTGGCTGGAGCTGACCGAGGCCGGGGGAGAGGGAGCCGTCGTCAAGCCAGCCGAGCTGACCGGGGGGCGGGTCCAGCCAGGCCTGAAGGTCCGCGGCCGCGAGTACCTGCGCATCATCTACGGACCCGACTACACCGAGTCGCTCGACGTGCTGCGCGATCGCCACCTGGGCAAGAAACGCCAGCTCGCCCAGCGCGAGCACAGCCTCGGGATCGATTCGCTGGCCGCGTTCGTCGAACGGGCGCCGCTCTGGAAGGTCCACCAGTCGGTCTTCGCGGTACTAGCCCTGGAGTCAGAGCCCGTCGATCCCCGCCTCTAGCCCGGGCGACGGCACTTCGTGGCTTTCGACCCGTCACTCCCCGTCGCGTCGGCCTTCCCGCCGTCCGCCCGCGGGCACCAGTTGCCTCACGAACAGGGAATTTTTCCCCTGGTCACACCAGCCCCACCCGGTATGCCCGCGCCTGCCGCGGTTGCGCGTTCGGGCCGGTTATATAGGCGGCCCAGTCGCGCAACCATGACTGTCCGGGCCCGGTCGCGGGACATGGCAAAGAGCGGCTCTAAGGCGTGTTCAAAGAGTGTCCCTTGGGGCTGGGTGGCCTGGGTTCCATCCGTCCCGGCCGCATGGTTGTGGCGACCAGGGCT
>Ga0265338_10001863_pt1 | contig 33129 bp, 27 predicted proteins | sample 42126metaG_FD_193579 | JGI IMG/M metagenome (GOLD analysis project Ga0265338, IMG submission 193579) | Rhizosphere microbial communities from Carex aquatilis grown in University of Washington, Seatle, WA, United States - 4-21-26 metaG | ecosystem: Host-associated > Plants > Roots > Rhizosphere...
CTTCATAATCCTCCGGCGTGGCAGTTCCATAGATACGCCGCTGTTGCGCTGCCCGCTCCTCCGGCGTCATCCAGTTTCCCGGGCGATCCGCCGCCTCCTCTGCCTCGCCCAATTCCTTCAATTCCTGTTGCCAGCGCTCCTGCCATACCTGCGTCCGCACGTTCCACATATCATCCCGGCGCATCCGCGAGATCTCCTTATGCACCGCGCACGCCCGTTCCCACCGTTTCTCCGGCTCCGCTTCCTTATCCAACAAGGCCTGCGCCAGCCGCGTCATCTCCACCGCCAGCCGCGCCGAGAACAACTTGCTGATCTCCACCCCGTCCACCGCCTTTTCCAATACCTCCGCGCCACCCTTCAATTCAGCCAGCCAGGACTTCGCCTCCTCATCCCGCAACCAATCCGCGTAACCCGCTTTTTTCCAATCCGATATATTCTGTTCCGACACCGCCTTCCCCTCGAACTGTGCTTCCATGATCGCCTTCACCTTCGGCAAACTGTTCAACCATTCCGACAAATCATCCAGCCGCCCACCATCCCGCAACCGTTCATTCAATTCCTGCCGGATCACATTCGGCAACCGCGCAATCTTACTCTTTCTGGTCATATTCATTGGTTTTCTATTGGTTTGTGGTGGGACTGACTCCGCCTCTCCGCCATGCCCTCGCCCGCGTAGTGGGAGAGGGTGCGGCGCAGCCGCGGGTGAGGGAACTGAGCGAAGCTCTAATCAAGAAGGAGAGGCTGCTCGCCACTAATCACACGCCACTTATCACTTTTCATACGCCCTCCATTAAATCATAATAGTCAAATATTGTCAAACAATACTTTAACATTTAAATCAAATGCTACCCTCCGTCCCAAAGGGACAATTCGACAATAGCCCGGCATTTCAATGCCGGGAACCCGTTCCCATTCACGATGAGTCCCGCAGGGACGACCGAAATCCTTCCCTTGCCAATCCGCCTTCTGCGTATGGACTGCGGTGGCACGACACCGCTTTAGATAGCGAGACACGTCTCGCAGTTGCCTTCCTGAACCCGAAACCCTGCGCCAACTCTCACCTCCCACTTCTCATTTCCTCTCCCACACTACAAACCGGACACCACAGATAAACCTTCACCTCATCCGAATCCTCACCGCGCTCCAAACGCGCCTGCACATTCAACGCGCCGCACTGGCTGCAACTCACGTTGAAATGCTTCAGCAGGCTCTTGGGAATGATCTTCGGCTTCTCTTCCCTCCGCCCGAAATAAAATTGCGGCGTACCCATGCGCGCATCCTCGCACAGAGCCTTGGACATTGGCCGTCTAGGTGAATAACTAAATTGCAGGCAAATCGCTTTTAATTTCTTGGTTGCGGTTTAATCTTCCCCGTATGTCCGATGTATTCTCCAAGAAAAAGCGATCACAGGTCATGGCTGCGATTAAATCCAAAGGAAATAGGGACACAGAGCTCAAATTGATTTCGATTTTCCGGGCAAATAGAATCACTGGCTGGCGAAGAAATCAAAAACTCACTGGCAAACCCGACTTTATCTTCCGTAGCGAGCGATTGGCATTATTTGTAGACGGGTGCTTCTGGCATGGCTGCCCAAAGCATGGTCGGCAGCCAAACAGCAATTCAAATTATTGGCTTCTGAAATTGAGGCGGAACAAGGCCAGAGACAAAAAAGTGAGCCTTAACCTGCGAAAGTCGGGCTGGCGTGTTTTGAGACTCTGGGAACATGATCTTGCCAGAAAAACCGGATTGGTAGAAAAAATTAAGTCCAGCTTGCACAACTCCAAAAGACTGGTTGAATTGGGTGCAAAATGAGTCTTACTGCAATTGAACTTTGTGCGGGTGGGGGCGGCCAAGCACTAGGCTTGGAAATGGCCGGATTCCATCACACAGCAGCGGTTGAATACGAGCCGCACTATTGCACAACCCTCCGAACAAACCGGCCTCATTGGAAGGTGGTCGAGGACGATATTCGTAATTTCCGTTCACAAGATTATTCGGACATCGATTTAATCGCAGGTGGAGTACCTTGTCCGCCGTTTAGCATCGCTGGGAAACAGCTCGGCGGCGATGACGAGCGCGACATGTTTCCTGCCGCGCTAAATATTATTGAAGCAGTCCAACCGCGAGCTGTCCTTCTGGAAAATGTTCAGGGGCTGGCTTCAGCCAAGTTCAAAGATTATCGAACCGCTATTTTGGCTAAATTGGTAAAATTCGGATATCAACCGGAGTGGAAAGTTCTTCAGGCTGCTGACTTTGGCGTTCCCCAATTGCGCCCTCGTTTCATTCTTGTTGCCTTGCGACCACGAGATGCGGAGTTCTTTGAATGGCCGGAGGCAACAGGACCCTTTCGCTCGGTAGGGGAAACCCTCGTGGATTTGATGGGGGCAAATGGTTGGCCTGGAGCAGAAGCTTGGGCTCGAAAAGCTTTGGCAATTGCTCCGACGATTGTTGGTGGGTCAAAAAAGCATGGCGGGCCAGATCTCGGTCCAACACGAGCCAAGAAACAGTGGCGCGAGCTCAGTGTTGATGGAATGGGAATCGCGGATGAAGCCCCTGATGATAATTTCCCAGAAAATGGGACACCCCGCTTGACGGTTCGGATGGTTGCGCGAATTCAAAGTTTTCCTGACGAGTGGGAATTTGCAGGGAAGAAAACCATTGCATATCGGCAAGTCGGGAATGCATTTCCGCCACTGGTTGCGCGTGCTGTTGGATTGGCAATTCGACGCGCACTCAACCGCCAACGGATTCAACTAAATGGCGTTGAAAGAAGGTCGGAAATGAGATTACTGGAAGAACGCAAACTAAAGGGAAATTATGGCAAAGGAAAAAGGCTCTAAACAACTTATTCTCGAGTTTCTACTGGCAAACATTGGACGCGTCATTGAAAGTAAAGAGCTTCAAGCCGCATCAGGTTGGAAAGCCGAATGGGCGCGGCGAGTGCGAGAGCTTCGTGACGAAGAAGGTTATCAAATTCTTTCTCACAAAGATTTGGCGACGTTGAAGCCCGGCCAATACTTAATTGAAAGCGTCAAAAGGCTTCCAGCCTTCAAGCGCGGTATTTCTAAAGAGACGCGGGCATTTGTTCTGGAACGCAATGGCTACACTTGTCAGATGTGTGGGCTGGCTGCTGGAGATAAAGACCCATTTAGTCCAAGTCGCACCGTTCGATTAACAATGGGTCACATCAAAGATAAGTCCAAAGGCGGAGATGACGAACCTACAAACCTCCGAGCCGTCTGCACTAATTGCAACGAAGGCTTGCAAAACGCAGCCTTACCAAAACCCGACCAAGTCTGGCTCTTATCTCAAGTGCGTAGAGCAACTATCGATGACCAACAAGCGGTTTTAGATTGGTTGCAGAAGAAATTTTCTTCAGGAAAATAGTTTGAAAGTTATTGAGCAAAAACGGGTCGGAGCTGACTACTGACGTGTTTAGGGAGTTGGCAGGTGGCGGCATCCCGGAAAGGGTCGCTGACCGGGAAAGGGGCTTTGCAGCAGTCCTGATGCATCGGGAGGAACGGAGTCTGGAATGATAAATCCCCTGACTTTTCCCTTGGTTCCTTCGTTTCTTCGTTGTTCAACCCCTCTGCGTCCCTGTCCTTCATCCCGTCCGCCATAGCTTCAGGGCGTGTTGCCCAAAGGCAAATTCCCATTTCGGAGCGCGACTGGTCCCCGGTCGCAGCAGGCCAGCAGGGGAAAATCATTCATGATTCCTGCGACTTACGTCACGACAATGGGCTGCGAGCCGGGACGGCTCGCGGTCCGGGGCTTTGCGCTCTAGCGCGTTAAGGCTGGACCCGCCTGGGTGCTGCTTTTTGCGCGGGAAGCATATTCTGGAACGGCTGGGGCGCCCGATTGAGCCGTTTCGCGCTCTGGGTACCTTTGCGGGCGTCCGCCCCAGGCGAACCTAAGCGCTGTCCGTCCGCAAGAAGTTCCGCTTCGGCTTGCAGCCAGATTTCCGTGTCCCGCCCAACCGGATGGCCTGCTTGTTCCCAAAGCTGGGAGGCCCGTTGGACGATTTCACTGTGGCCGATTTTGATCTGGTTTTGATTACGATTTTCTTCGTTCGAATTGGTGTTCAGGTTCATAGATTCGTTGTTTCAATTATTTCCGTGAATTGTTCTTTCGGGCCGGCACGGCAGTCGTGCGGTCGTTGATGCATTCACGGTAAAATATATAGTCCAGCTTGACGCTCGAATGATATGGGGTGTTTACCCCAGATATCCATGATGTCGCCGGCGAAAACGGGTCGGAGCTGACCATTGACGTGTTTAGGGGTTTTGGCAGGTGGCGGCATGCCGGAAAGAGGTCGCTACGCCCAAAGTCATTTGTTTGGGGGGCGTTTCTACAAAGATGCCGCGCCGACGGCGCTCGGGCCTTGTTTCAACACACCGGCAATCGCTCTCTCACATTACACGTCGGGCACACCAGAAAGATTTGTAATTCGCCGGTTTCTTCGTCGAATCCGCCGACCACCTTCAATTTGGCGCAATGACAGCGCAGGCATTGGACGATGAACAATCGAAACGGGCTGTCCTTGCGGGTTTCCGGCGGCGGTGGACGCATCCCAAAGTAATAGTTTTCCTTCATGCGCGGACTTTACCGCCGAGCCTTGGACATTGGCCGTCCATGCTGTTTTTCTATCCGTCCATCCAACCATCCATTTATCCATCAATCCTTCCCTCAGCGCCTTAGCGCCTTTGCGTTAATGTCCCATAAACCCCGATTTAAATCGGCTTTTTAGCGGCGCTCAGGAAGGTTCCGTGGGTTGCCGGGGCGTGGATGCGTCCGCGTTTCCACTTGCTGACGCGGTAAAGTGTGGCGAACAAAAAGGCGGGCGCGGGGCTGCCTTTGCCGCCGAGCAATTCAGCGCCGCGCCGCACATTGTCCTGCATCCAGGCCGGCAGGCGCAGATGATAGGGGTTGCGCCGGACTTCGCCGGTGTGCAGCGCCAGCGCGTTCATCAGGGCGGCGACATCGTCGAGGCTGGATTCAACGAGCAGGTTCGGCGAGCGCATCTGTCCCCAAAATTCGGTCTCCACCAACGTGCAGGCAAAACTCTTCGGCAAAGTCTTGAGCGCATCCATCACGAGAAAGTGCGTGCCGATGTGCGTGGGATGATGGTCGTCATCGTGTGGGGGAAAAATCATGCGCGGCTGGTAATCCTCAAGGATGGCGGCGATGACGTTTACGGCGACGGCCCAGGCTTTGGGATCCTTTTTGCGCGTCTCAATGTTGATGTGGTTCAAACCGCCGGGTGCGGTTTGTTCCAGTTCGAAGCCGAGAGCGGCGCAGGCAAGTTTCAGTTCTCGCAAGCGTGCGGGTCGGCGTTTCGCATGGCTGCCAAGAGTGACAGCAACGTTCACGACGCGCACACCCGATTCCTGCAACAGCCGCAAGGGCAGGGCGCCGGTGATGCATTCGTCGTCCGGATGCGGGGAAAAGATGAGCGCGACGGGCGCGTTAGCCGGGAGGTTTTTCCGCGGGCGCGGCGAAGCCTTCGGCGCTATGGATTTGCCCTGCCTGAACAGTTTGGCGGTGGTCGCGACAAAATCTCGATAGGAATTCATTCGGTCCCATGGAGGTTGGCGGAAAGGCGTTCCGGCGCAAGAATGGAATCGCGCCTTTCATCAACAATCATGTAATCGCGGAAATCGTAACTCCCTCTCCGCCGTCACCGGCGGGGACAGGGGGGTGAGGTGGTGCTGATCTCGTCATTAAATTTTTAATCCAATCAATCTTACCTTTCTCCTTAAGCTGGTGCGTAAACGCTGCTCAATTCACCAAATCTTGGCAAACACACGGCACGGTTTGGCTTTCTGGGGGCGTTCGCTTGAAGCTTAACCAATTTTGCCGCAAGCTTCTAGCGGTTGGAAAAGTTCCGGCCAAATTATGAACGAGAAAAATGACCGTGCTACATGGCTCAAAGGCGGCGATGCCCGCTGCAAAATCATCCCTACCCAGTCGCTGAAACCCCGTCGTTTCGTCCTGCTGGGCGCACCGGGCGTAGGCAAGGGGACGCAGGCGGAATTGATCTGTGAACGCCTGGGCACCTGCCAGCTTTCCACGGGTGACATTTTCCGCGGCGCCAAATCACTTTGTGACGGCGACCGCAGTCCTGCGCTCACGGAAGCGCTCGGTTACATGAAACGCGGCGACCTGGTCCCCGATACCACCGTCCTCAACCTCGTCCGTGAACGCGCGCGTTGCATCCGTTGCGGCGGCGGTTTCCTGCTGGATGGTTTTCCGCGCACGGTCGCGCAAGCGGAAGCACTGATTGAGATCATGGAACGCGAGCACGTCCCCCTGAATGCCGTTTTAAACTATGACCTGCCCATCGACAAAGTCGTGGCGCGATTGAGCGGACGTCGCACGTGTTCCGGTTGCAAAGCGGTATTTCACGTCACCGGTCGTCCGCCGAAAGTGGAAGGCGTTTGTGACCATTGCGGCAAACCGCTCGTGCAGCGTGAAGATGACCGGCCCGAAGCCGTCCGTGTACGCATGGAAGTGTACGAGAAAAGCACCAAACCGTTGATCGAGTTTTACAAGAAGCGCGGCCTGTTGGTGACCGTCGAAGCCGAAGGCACACCGGAAGAGATTTACCACCGCAGCATGACCGCCCTTGAAAAGCTTAATGGTAGCAGCAAGAAGGGTGCGCCGAAGAAAGCACAGGGCTGACGTAAGGAATGCCCAGCGCCATGCCGCGCAGGATCAACAGTGTCGCCAGCAAAAAGACCGCGACCGGCACTGCTTTCAATAATTTCAGCCGCAACGAAAACGGCACAAGTTTTCCCGAAAGGCTGATGGCCAGCATCATCGGCAGCGTGCCGAGTCCGAACACAGCCATGTAGATGGCGCCGTTCAGAATGCCGCTGGTGGCCGTCGCGCCCGCCGCCGCCACATAAACCAAACCGCACGGCAACAATCCGTTCAACAAACCCAGGATGGTCATCGACGTGAAGGTGCGTTGGCGGAGCAGGGCACCCATGCGTTTCTTCACACCGTTGACCAGAAAAGTGACTGGCCGCCAGAGCGCCAGCTTGCGCGAGGCGAACAATCCGATGAGCAGCAGGATGCCGAGTGCGATGGAAACGCTTTGTTGGATACCGGCGAGCAGAAAGGTTTTGCCGAACAATCCAAACACAAGCCCCAGCAAACTGTAAGTAACGATACGCCCGGAATTATAGGCGATCCGTCCGGCAATGTAGCTGGGCACAGGGCCGCCTTGCGGCAAGGCGAGCGTCAAAGGCCCGCACATGCCCGCACAGTGCAGGCTGCCGAACAAACCAAGAATAAATGCTGTCCCGTATTCCATTAAGAACGCTTGATGATGATTTTCTGGTCCAAGGAATATTCCAGCTTTTGGACCGTCCAGGTGATGCGGATCTTCCACAGTCCGGGCTGGAGTTTGGAGGTGTCCAGGTTTTGAGTGCAATCCGTACCCAACGCGAGGTCAATATTCTGGTCCAGTTCAGCTCCCGAAGGGCGGTAGAGAGTTATGCGTCCAGTGGCGCCGGCATGTTCGGCGGGCAGGGCTATGGCGATGACGTCTTTGGAGGCGTCGTATTTGATGGTGGCGGGTGTAGCGAGTTGCTTCGCCCGCTCCTGGCTGTCAATGCGGCCCTGGTAGCGGATCTCCTGTTCGTAGTAGTTCTCGTCGATCAGGTCGGATTTTTGCGACGCAGCCAAAACGATGAGTCCGGCGGTTCCGCTGACGAATATCACGAAGGTGAGGATGATGCCGTAAGGCCAGAAATTGAATTTTGATTTCATATCATTTGGTGTCATCGCGCGGGCCGATGAAGGAGGTTTTGAGCGTTTGTATCTTTTTGCCGTTGGAATAGACGCCGATGACCAGGGGCGTGGTGCCTGGTTTCATCACGGACCGGTCGAGTTCGATGAGCACGGAATTTTCGAGAAGTTTCTCCGGTTGCAAAACCGTTTCGCCACCCAGGACCAGCAGATTTCCGTGCACGTTTTCCAGGGAGAGTGACACAGGTATCTCGCGTGAGGTTTTGTTGATGAATTTCACCGTGTAGAGATTGCTGAAATGACCATCGGGCATCTCCTGGAACAACGCGCCTTGCGCGCGAAGTAAAGTCGCCTCCACGTCGGAGCGTGTGAAGACCAGATAGGACCACAGGCTGATGAGCAGCAGCAACAGAACGGCATAACCCGTCAATCGCGGCGTGATGCGCAATTTTTCACCGCGCTCGATGCCATTCAATGATGCGTAACGGATCAACCCACGTGGCCGGCCGATTTTGTCCATCACGGTATCGCAGGCATCGATGCACGCGGTGCAATGCACGCATTCCATTTGGGTGCCGTTGCGGATATCGATCCCTGTCGGGCAAACGGTCACGCATTGCCTGCAGGCGATACAATCCCCAATACCGACGGCTTTGCGAATGTCAAAAGTGTGAGCTTTTTTCAATCCACTACGGGTTTCGCCGCGCTTATGGTCGTAGGCCACTATGATGGTGTTCTCATCCAGCAGCGCGGATTGAAACCGGCCATACGGGCAGATGAAGGTGCAGGCCTGTTCGCGGAACCGGGCAAAGATGAGATAGAATATTACCGTGAACCCGACCATGAACCCGAGGCCTTGCAGATGATTTAGCGGATTGTCCGTGATGATGCCGAATAATTGTTCCGAGCCGATGATATAGGCGAGCAGCGTGTTGCCGATGATGAATGACATCCCGAAGAAGATGGCGTGTTTGGAAACCTTCTTCGTGATTTTGGCAGCGTTCCACGGCGCTTTTGCCAAAGCGCGTTGTGCGGGCGCATCGCCTTCGATAGCGTATTCGATCTTGCGGAAGACCATCTCCATCAGAACCGTTTGTGGGCAAGTCCAGCCACACCAGATGCGCCCGAACGCTGCCGTGAATATGATGATGCCGGTAAAGAATATCAACAGCGTCACGGCGGTGATGATCATGTCCTGCGGCCAGAAGATGTTGCCGAGGATGATAAATTTCCGTTCAAGGATGTTGATCAGGAGGAGTGGATTCCCGTGGATGCGCACGAATGGCCCGCCGAACATCAGGGCCAGCAGGAAGATGCTTACCCAGGTCCGCGCGTTGGTGAATCGCCCGTGTGGTTTGCGTGGATAGACCCACTGCCGGCGGCCCTGGTTGTCGGCAGTGGCCAGATGGTCGCGGAAATCCCATTTGTTGGCGGCTACAATTGCCGGAATTACCGGCGCGCCTTTTTTTTCTGGTGGTTTTACAGTCACGTCAGTTCACTCGAAATCGCTCGGTCCCGTTTTAACCGGCGCTGTGTTTTCCGGCGGTTTCGGATTTTTGGGATTTGAACCGCGCAGGGTGTAGATGTAGCTGGCCACCTCGTAGACCTGGTTGGGCTTCAATGAATTTTTCCACGTGATCATGCCTTTGGCCGGCACGCCATTCCAGATGGTACGCACGTTGTCGGAAAAGTTACTGCCGTGGATCCAGTAATCATCACATAGATTCGGGCCCACCAATCCGCCGGCGTCTGCCCGATGGCACGGAGCGCAGAGCATGTGGAACGTTCTGTCACCGGTGGCGATGACCACTGGGTCTTTGGATGGCTGCAAGGTTGGGATGCTGGCCTCGAATTTCGACATGGCCGCTGTCTTGAGGGCATTGCCCAATTTCATTTCGGCTTCGTATTCCCTCGCCATCATGTGGCCGTCATTGAACACGTGGTAATAGAGCATGTAGGCGATGCCGAAGACGATGGTGATGTAGAACAACCACACCCACCAGCGAGGGAGCTGGTTGTCCAGCTCGCGGATACCATCTATCTCGTGGTCCATTAACAACGATTCTTCGTTTTGATTATCATTCATGGTTATGAGAGCTTTGGTCTTTGGTCTGTTTGCATTCGCAGTCATCCAATGGCAATTCGCCCATGGAGTGCAGGAACGGTTTCTTCAGGAACGCCGCCCAAAGGAGCATCCCGGTGAAGAACACGAAAAACAGGAGGATGGAAATGACGCCGAATAATCCGACGCCGCCGATGTTTTCAACGATGTATTTGATCATGGCAATTACTTGGTTGTGAGTGGTGCTGCCGGTGCCACGGGCGCGGCCTTGATGTCTGTGCCCAGGCGTTGGAGGTAGGCGATGAGCGCAATGATTTCCTTGTTCGGATCAGCGGTCACCATGCCGACCTTCAGGTCTGTGACCACTTTTGCCTGCTGCGCCTGCATATCCTTTTGCGCGTCGCCGTTCTCAAATCCGACTGGATAGGGCACGCCGACCTTGCGCAATGCCGAGATGCGCGCCGGAAGTGCATTCGTATCCAAGTCCTGACTCAGTAGCCACGGATAATTTGGCATGATGGAACCAGGTGAGGTCGAGCGCGGATTCTCCAGGTGGTTGTAGTGCCAGGCATCCGGATATTTTCCGCCGATGCGATGCAGGTCCGGCCCCGTGCGTTTGCTGCCCCACAGGAACGGGTGATCGTAAACAAACTCACCCGCCTTGGAGTATTCACCGTAGCGCTCTGTCTCGGAGCGGAACGGACGTATCATTTGCGAGTGACATCCCACACAGCCTTCGCGGATGTAGATATCGCGTCCCATGAGCTCCAAGGGCGTGTACGGTTTTACGCTGGAGATGGTCGGCACGTTTTCTTTGATAAGAAACATCGGGATGATTTCCACGGCTCCACCGATCAACACGGCGATGATCGCCAGGCCCGTGAAAATTATGGGCTTGGATTCCAGCCAATGATGCCAGAAATGTTTTCCGGGCTTTTCAGTGTAATCCCGCGTCAAAGGCGCTGCCTGCGCTTCTGTATCCGGCTCGAAGACGCCGGCTTTGGCTGTTTTATAAAGGTTGTAAGCCATCAGGAACATGCCTGAGATGTAGAGCGTGCCGCCGATGGCTCGCAGTTTGTACATCGGGATGATCTGCACCACGGTCTCGAGGAAATTCGGATATTGCAGGAAGCCGTCTTTGTTGAATTGCTTCCACATCAAGCCCTCGGTCACGCCCGCGACATAGATCGGCACGATGTAAAACATCATGCCCAGCAGCGCGATCCAGAAGTGGTAATTCGCCAGCTTGGTTGACCACAAATTGGTTTTGTAAAGGCGCGGGAACAAATAATACAACACGCTGAAGGTCAGGAACCCGTTCCAACCCAGTGCCCCGGTATGCACGTGTGCAATCGTCCAGCTTGTGTAATGTGAAATAGAATTGATGCTCTTGATGGCGAGCGTGGGACCCTCAAGAGTTGCCATGCCGTACGCGGTCACGGCCACGACCATGAATTTTAACATCGGGTCCTGCCGCACTTTGTCCCAGGCGCCGCGTAATGTGAGCAATCCGTTCAACATACCGCCCCACGACGGTGCAATGAGCATTAGGCTGAACACCATGCCCAGCGATTGCGCCCAATCCGGCAAGGCGGTGTAGAGCAGATGATGTGGTCCGGCCCAGATGTACACGAAGATCAGCGCCCAGAAATGGATGATCGAAAGCCGATAGGAAAACACCGGACGATTGGCCGCTTTGGGCAGGAAGTAATACATCATGCCGAGGTAAGGCGTGGTAAGAAAGAACGCCACGGCGTTATGGCCGTACCACCATTGCACGAGCGCGTCTTGCACGCCGGCATACATCGAATAGCTCTTGAACCAGCCAGCCGGGACTTCCATTGAATTAACGATGTGCAACACTGCGACCGTGAGCGCTGTGGCGATGTAGAACCAGATGGCAACATACATGTGCCGCTCACGGCGTTTGATGATGGTGGCCATCAGGTTGATGGTGAACGCGACCCAGACGATGGCGATGGCGATATCGATGGGCCATTCGAGTTCCGCGTATTCTTTGCTCGTCGTGAGGCCGAGGGGCAGGGTGATGGCTGCCGCCACAATGATGGCGTTCCAACCGTAGAAATTGAACCAGCTCAGTTTATCGCTCCACATCCGCGCTTTGCATAGGCGCTGCAAAGAATAATAAATGCCCATGAACATTCCGTTACCTACGAACGCGAAGATGACGGCATTCGTATGAAGCGGGCGCAGCCGGCCAAAAGTGATATACTGCAGGTTAAGATTGGCGCCCGGGTAAAAAAGTTCAACCGCAGCGAGCATGCCGGCCAACATGCCAACAATTCCCCAGACAACCGTCATGATGGCGAAGGCGCGGACGATCCGGTTGTCGTATTTGAATGTTTCTATGTTCGTGTTCGTAGTTGTCATTGGATTGCTGTGTAGCCGCCGGGATTAATCGGCGGAAATTTTTTTCTTGGGTGTTTCGTGTTTGGCGGGTTCCGTTCCCGGTTCGGGCATTCTTTCATCGAACAAAATTCGCATGGAGGGCGTGTTGGTATCTTCGAACTGACCGGAGCGCACCGCCCAGAAAAATCCGGCGAGGAACACCAGCGCCATGAACAGGCTGGCCAGAATCAGGATAAGAATGACGCTCACTGTGTCACCTCCACCTTGCCAAGGGTTCGTCGGGCTGCCCACAGGGACATGCCGCACGCAAAAACAACCACGGAGATGGAACTGGCGGGCATCAGGACCGCGCAAACCAGCGGCGAAAGCCAGCCCGCAGCGGCGATGCTCACACCGATCAAATTGTAACAAGCGGAGACCAGGAAACTCGTGCGCACGATCCACGCACTGCGCCGGGCCAAACTTAGGATCATGTATAATTGCGGAACGGCTGTGGCACTGAGGATGACATCGCTTGCCGGTGAGAACGTGCCGACGTTCTCCACGACGGCCACGCCCACTTCACTTTGCTTGAGCGCCCCCGCGTCGTTCAAGCCGTCGCCGACCATCATCACTACTTTGCCGGATTCCTGGAGGCGTTTGATAAAACCGAGTTTGTCGAGCGGGCTTTGGTTGAAATTCAGGTTTGGCGTGCTGCCGAAAAGGTGCAGGAACCGTTCGCGTTCGCGCTCATTGTCACCGCTCAACAGGGCGATCTCGTAGTGAGCCGTCAGCTTCCGCAGGAGATTTTCAGTGTCCGGCCTCAGCGCACTTGAAAGTGTGAATGCGCCGCGATATTGGCCATCGATTGCCACATGGACAGAATTGCCGTTTGCCGCGCCTGCCGTTGTGCTGTCGGCGTTATGCTTTTTGAGCCACGCGCGTGAGCCGATCCAAACGGTGTGTCCCTGTACTTCGCCTTCCAGGCCGTAGCCCGGTGCTTCCGTAAATCTTTTGACGGGCAGGAAAGTGCATTTTTCTGAGAGCGATTCGGTGATGCGCACTGAGTGCGGATGCGTGGATTGGCGCGTCAACGAAGCGATCCAGTTTTCTTCCGTCGACGTAAGTGAAGTGTTTGAAAACGAAACTTTGTCTGAATTCGCTGTCAGTGTTCCGGTCTTGTCGAACACGATGGTGTCCACGCGGGCCATGCGTTCGAGGACGAGCGCGTTTTTCAGGAACACTTTCAGCCGGCCCAGCAGTCGTTGGGTGGTTCCCAGCGTGAAAGGCGCGGCCAGCGCCAGTGCGCAGGGACACGCAACGATGAGCACAGAGGTGAACGCCTTCAGCCCGCGTGGCCAGTCGCCAGTGACCGTCCAGAAGAGGGCAGAACCGATCGCAATGACCACAACGATCATAGTGAAACGGCGGCTGTAACGATTGGTGAGCGTGTTCAGGTTGTCATCGCGGTCTTTTTGGAAGGTTTCATGGTTCCAAAGCGACGTGAGATAGCTTTGCGAAACAGCTTTGACGGTCTGCATCTCGATAGCCGGCCCGATCTGTTTTCCGCCTGCGTAAAGATAATCTCCTTCAACCTTGGCAATGGGCTCAGATTCACCTGTGACGAAGCTGTAATCGATCAAGGCTGCGCCGCTAATGAGCCGGGCGTCTGCCGGGACCAGTTCACCGTTGCGCACCACGATGGTGTCGCCGACGCTCAGCTGAGAGATGGAAGCCTGTTCCTCACGGTCACCCGAGCGGCGCGTCACCGAGAGCGGGAAAAATGACTTGTAGTCGCGGTCGAACGCGAGCCGCTCATGTGTTTTCTGTTGGAACATCCGCCCGCACAGCAGGAAGAAGATGAGACCGGTCATCGAATCCAGATAATATTCTCCGCGACCCAAAATGACGGCGTAGGTGCTTTGGAGATAAAGAGCCGCCAATCCCGCCGCAATAGGCACATCCAGCGTCAGTACGCGCTGGCGGATCGAGACCCACGCGGACTTCCAATAATCCGACGCGCTGAAGAACAAAACCGGCAACGCGATGACGAGGCTGAGCCAACTGAAGATGTTTTTAAAGATTGGCGCGCTGAGACTGTCCAGGCCGAAATAGGTCGGCAGGCTGAACAGCATGATATTCCCGAAGGCGAAACCTGCGACGCCTATCTGCAGCCACTGCCGCTTTTTTGGAGGTTTGGTTGTGGATTTTTCCAGTTCGCCGAGCGTGAGCGTTGGCTCATAACCGATGGACGTTAACAGGACGGCAATTTCGCTGAGTTTGATCTTGTCCGGCGCGAATTGGATGGAAGCCTCGCGCTTTTGAAAATTGACCGAGGAGCGGGCGACGCCGGGGTGCAACCGGAAAAGATTTTCAAGCAGCCAGACGCACGCAATGCAATGGATGGCCGGAAGATAGAATGTGACGCGGCTTTGTTTGTCATCCGTGTAGTCCAGCAGCTTTTGGCGTAATCGGGGCTCGTCGAGATAACGCCATTGTTCGTGCCGTGGTTTCGATTTCTGCTTGATTCCTGGCGCAGCGGTGAGTTCGTAGAAAAACCCAAGGCCATTGCTGGATAAAATGTCGTGGACGGTCAGGCAGCCGTTGCAACAGAACGACTTTGGGCCGCTGGTGAAGCTGGAATCGAGGCACGGCAGGCCGCAATGAAAACAGGCCGCGCGTTCGGCCGTCCGGGACGTCCGGTCGCTTTCGCCTGCCAGTGTCGGCTCAATCAAAGTTGTCTCTGCCAATACGTGCATTACGCTGTTTATTTTCCGTTCCCTATCGGATGATTACCTTAACAAGAGTTAACGCCAGCGGGTGGAGAATTGCTTCCCATCTATTGCCAAAGCGTTAGCATTTTTTGATTGGTCGAGGCGGGTGCAATAGTCCGCGAAATGGCCTGAAAGCTGAAATTTTACCGCGCGTCGCTTGCGCGTTTCAGTGCCTTCGTAGCCGCAGGGCGGATGGGGTCAAGGAAGGGTAAGCCGTTGCGTCATGGTCTTTGCCGTGGCAGGTGAGCGAACAATTTCCGCTATTTGGTCCGGTGCTGACATATTCCAACCGACCGTTGGAACTGGGCGTGACGTAGGTGGTATTGAAATTGATCAAGTGCTGCGCGTTCGCCACGCCGTGAGAATCATGACAGGTCGTACAGGCTGTACTTTGATCCACAACATGAAATTTGTGACCGCGTTCCTGGCTCAGGCTGTTCACCCCATTGAAACTTTGATTCGCGAGGATGCTATCACGACTGTGGCATTTGTAACACAAAGCATATGCCTGGGCACTCTCGCCCTGATAATCCTGGGTATCGAGGTTCCGTTCCAGAATAGGCGCAAAAATGGAGCCGTGCGGCCCGTTTGCGCCGCTGCCGCCGGTGGCCGGACTGGAATCACTGTTATGACAATCAGTGCAATCAATCACGCTGCTGGTGGTCAATGGCGACAACAAGCTGGGAACATAGGCCGTATTTTGACCCTGAGCTTCCACGGGATGAAAACTCTGATTGCCGGTCGAGAATTGCAGGCGCGTGTTGGTCTGGATGAATTGACGGGTGATGGTGGCCGGCCCGCGCACCGTGCTGTCGGCGTGGCAACGGAAACAAAGTTCGTACTCGCGGTCCACGGGTTGAATAACGCCGCCCGCCGCAGTGATGCCTTTGACGCCGGCGAGAGCGCCGGACACCGCTGGTTTTACGGATGGCTGGGTGTTGGCGGCATGTGGGTCATGGCAGTCCACGCACGTGACGTGGCGCGTCTCCGGATTTACGGGGTCTTCATTGGGTTTGTGCGCCTGGCTGTTGACGGTGATGGGATGGATGCTGGCTTTTTGAAAATCAGCCGAAATATTCTTGGTCGTCGCTGTACCGTCATGGCAGACGAGACAATTTTGCTCGGGCGCCTGGAACTTCATCAAATATGCGCTACTGGCGGCTTGATGGGTCGCATGACAGTTGGCGCATCCCACGTTCGCCACCGTGTCGCTGCTGGTCTTGATCTGTGAAGCTGCAGAGGCAGTTGGTTTGCGCGCGGATATTTTCGCGGTGACCCGGGCTGTCAATATCGTGGGTGAAGTGGCGTGCGCCGAAATCGGCCAATTAGGATTATTATGGCAGACGATGCACAAGGCTGAACCGGAATTATCCATCACGAGGAAATTGCCATATTGGTTGTCGTGCGGATTGTGACAGGCTATGCATTGCAACTCGTTGTTATGGTCCAACTTCACTTTTCCTGTAAGGCCAGCCGGATTGAAGAGCATGCTGTCCTGTGCGGTGAGGGTGGCATCATACACAAAAGATATCGGATGGTCGCCTGAGAGGTCGGTACCCAGATTGTTAGGGCCGCTTGGCATGGTGGTGACACCGCCCTGCAATTCAACAGTGGTGGAGCGGCTGCCTACGCTGCCGAGTGCGACGGTGCCGTCGTGGCAACTCAGGCATAAACGCGATGAACCGTCCGGCTGGCCCACTACGGCCTTCATCGTGGGGCTGCTGTAAACGACGTAATTGGTCACGCCAGACATCGTGTGGTTCCACAAGGGCATTTCGCCATTCGAGCGATGCACAGTATGGCAGAACACGCACGCATCTTTTTCCGACACCGCTTTGATGGTGCCCGGGCCAGCCACGGAAAGATTATGTACCGAGTTAACAACGCTATCGGCGCGCGCCGGCAAAGATGAAAGAATAGCTATCCCACATAAAATAACTATGAGTCCGAGCCTCAGTTTTCCAACCGTCATTTGCGTCTTTTTCATGGTTGGTTGATGTATTTGAAGATTTGCACGCGATGGTTGTAGCAATCGGTGACGTAAATCTTGTTATCGCCTGTGATGGCAATGCCATTGGGAAGGCCGAATCCACCCGGGCCTCTGCCGCTTTCGCCAACGTTCAAGAGCAATTTGCCGGTGTTTGAAAATATCTGAAAATTATCAAACACGGCATCGATGACATAGATATGGCCCTCGGAATCCACGCCCACGCCCTTGGGCCGGGCGAAGTGGCCGGAGGTGTTGCCGTTGCTGCCGAACTGCGAAATAAAATTGCCGCGCAAATCGAATACCTGTATGCGGCTGTTCAACGTGTCACTGACGATGAGGTGGCCCTGGTTGTCGGTCGCAGCGCAAGTCGGAAAATTAAATTCGCCGGGCCCGTCGCCGCGTTTGCCGAAGGTGAACTGGAATTTGCCGTCCAGCCCGAATACGGAAATACAATGCGCCTGCGAATCCACGACGTACAGCGAATCACCAGCGATGGCCAATCCCACCGGACGCTGGAGCGGGGCAGTTATCTCGAAAACAGATTTGCCGTTGTCCAGAAACGCGAAGACTTTTGCCAATTTGGAATCAGCCACGTAGAAAATGCCATTGTGCTTCGCCACCGCGACCGGGCTGGCGAATTTGGTTTTGCCGACGCCAGTGAACCGACGCCATTGTTTATGCGTGAAATCGGCGTAAATGATCTGATTGTTATCCGTGTCGGTCAGGCAAAGATTTCCGTTTTCGTCGAGCGCAATGGCGAATGGTTTGTGCAGGCTGCGGCTTTGACCTGTGTCACCCGTGAACCAGCGTGCGACGGTATGAAAGGCAGAGGAATTCGCGCCGATATCCTGCGGCCCTCGCAAATCACCCACATAACCGATGCGGGCTTCGTCGGGCGGCGGCGGCCAGAGGCGGGCAGGGGTGCTTGCGGCTGTCGGTGCGGAAGTGCTGGCACAGGAACAGAGCATCGCTGCGGCAATTCCGCCGATGGCAAGGTTCATGGTGAGGCGCCAGTGCATGTTCAAAAATTACGACGCATCCGCAGGAATACCAAGTCATCTTCCCGCTTTTCAGCGGTATAGAAGTCTTGTTCATGTTCGACGCCGAAATGGAATTCCAGTTTGCCGACCTGCCAGTTCACATAGGCGCGAGCCGCGATGCGGTCCTGGTCGTAGCCAAGTCCGGATTGTTGTTGATAGCCCACCTCAGCATGGCAGTTGATCGAGCTGCTCGGGCGCCATTCATAGCGGAGCGTGTAATTGTAGAATGTACTGACCTGCGTTTGATTTGTCGAAGTGCCGCTGCCGGGCGGATAAATATTCCATTGCTGGCTGAATTCAACGCCCAGGGTTGAATGTTGAGCTATCTGGCGGTTGTAACCTTCGGAAAAGGATATGCTTTGATAAGAGTAAAGAGTCGAGTGCTGGTCGGTGTACCTGGCCAGCGCGTGAAACCCACCCCAGTTAAGACGCGCACCAGCTTCGAGCTGTTCGACGTTTTCCAGCAGGATGTTGCTCGAGCTGGTATAGTTCTCCGTCAGATTGTAAGTGCCATAAACCTCCGCCCGTTCGTGCCAGAATTGCAGGCTGATGTGCGCGTTATCGTTGAACACTTCATAGGTGCCGGAAGGATTCGAAGTGACATTGTAGGAAACTGTCACGGCATCACCCGGCTGGACATTGTTCGGGCCAGCGCTGAAAAACTGGATCTGCCATGGGTCACTGGTTTGGATGGCGCTCCATTCCGAAGGGTCGAGTTCGATGTTGTTTTTCTTCACGCTTACGATGGAAATATCACGTGGTTGATTCAAGCGGATGATCAACGGGCCCGTCAGCGGCACGGTATAGGATTCGTCCGCGACGAAGAGTGTATCGCCGGTCACCGTCTGGCCAGTCAGGTCGTAAGTAACGCTGTTACCCATGGAAAGCCGGCCCCAGGTGCCGAGTTTTTTGCTATAGTCGACCGACCCGCCCACACCATACGTCGTTGAATCAAAAGTAGAACCCGGCGACGAACTATCCAGCGTGGAACCATGGACGTTGATACTCGTGCTGAGGCTCTCATAAAGCTGATGCGAAATGCCCGCCGTGCCGAAATGTTGGACAGATTCGCCGCCACTCCCGGAAAACGTCGATAATGAGTAGTTGCAAAAACTCTCCAGGGACGGGGAAAGCTTATAACGGTACGCCAAAGAGAGATTCAGGTTTTGGGAATCTGAACGGGTCGAACTGGCGTCGTAATAAAGCAATGACGAGTACAAGGTGCTTCTGTAAAACCGCTCATGGTCGACCAGGGAGATACGTTGATAAGTGTCCTCGCTCGTTGAGCTGATCGAATTGAACGTGGAATCATAGCTGGATTGGCTGAACTGGTAGTTCAGGTCCGTATAGTCATCTTTGCCCCGTTCATTGCGCGCACGCAAAGTGGTGGTGAGTTGATCACTGACCGTGTCACGGTTGACACCGGTGATGTCGGTCGAAGACTTCTCGAACGTAATAGTGAAAGGGACAGCCCCTTCACGATAACCGGTCGTGACATCCAGCGTTTCCGAATCGGCGACCGCTGAATCAAAAAAATCGTAGTGATAATCGTCGTGGGCGCGGGAATAGCTTATCGTGGTCTCATATGGCTTCTCACGGAGGATGGTCCCGGTAAAGAGGCCATTCAGTAAAACGTTTTCCTGGCGGGAAGAAAATCCGGAGCCATTGATGATTTGATATTGATAGCCGGGTTCGGCCAGGATTGAAAAACTGAACAGGTCAGGATGGTATATAAAATAATTCCATCCCAGGCCAACGCCGGTCGAGAGATACAACCTTTGATTGTCCTGACTGGCGTGGCCCGCCTGGTTGAAAGAATAGCTGGAGCGTTCTCCTTCCAGGTCTAGTTTGATGTATTCCAACCGGGGAACGAACTCGCTCCAAATCGGGTCCTGCTGTTCGAGACTCCAGTTCGCATACTGCGCCGCCGCCGGCATCGCCCCGGCAACGAGCGCCAGCAGCATCATTGGATGCTGCATGCGGTATCGGCGGTTTTTCTTTCGGCGGCTCATGTTCAGGGTTTGGGCATTGCGGAGGGCCTCACCAGTTTGGCGTTTGTCCCGACATGCGGGTCATGGCAAACGGTGCAGGAAACAGTTTCTTTGCCGGTGTGAGCTTTGACGGGTTTTAGCTCGCTGTCGTCATGACAATCGGTGCACAACTTGATCACGTCTTTCGCCAGCAAATTCTTTTCAACGGAGGCGTGGGGATTGTGGCAGCCGGTGCAATCCTCTACGACGTCGTGTTTGAATTGCGCCTTCTCAAGAAAATTGTCGTGGCAATCCCAGCAGAGAGAGGGCGTGCTTTTCTTGACCAGTTTTTTCAGGTCGGTCGCGTGCGGGTCATGGCAGGCAAGGCAATCGCCATCGGCTACCGGCGTATGGATGTCCTTGGCGCCTTTGGCAGGAACGTCATCATGACAATCAGCGCAGGTATCTTTGACTGAGCGTTTCAGCAGGCCTTTGAACTTGCCGGCGTGCGGCGTGTGGCAGTCCATGCATTCGCCGTTATCCACGGGTTGATGAACAACTTTCTTTTTGCCGGGGACATTGTCGTGGCAATCGGCGCAGGTGTCTTTGACCGATTTCTTCAACAACCCTTTGAAATTCGATGCGTGCGTCGCATGGCAATCCAGGCAATCGCCGGTTTCCAGGGCTTGATGAGTGACCTTGCCGGCCGCTAGCGGGTCATCGTGACAGGTCATGCAGAGATCTTTGCCGGTCTTGATGAGCAATTTAGGATTTTGTGAGCGGTGCGGATCGTGGCAGCTCTTGCAATCGCCGCTCTCGGCCGGCTGATGGGTTACCTTCATGCCGGTAAGGAAATCCTTATGGCAGTTGAAGCAGAGCTTGGGAGGCTGGGCGACGAGTTGTTGCGAGAACTCGGATTCGTGGCATTTGGTACAATCGTTGTCTTCGAAGGGTTTATGGTAAAAAACCTTGGGCAGGGTGGATGGCGCAAAACGTGGACGTACGGCGGATTGCACGGCGTTGGTTCCACCTGTCTGCGCGGCGCTGCCAGCAGTTTTACCCGCAGGCACACCGTCAAAAAAGGTGTTCAACCAGCGGCGTTTGGTCGATGAATTACAGCCGATGGTCAGTAACAGCGCTGCAAACGCTGTCACCGTGGCCAGGAGGAATAAACGGCTGGTTTTCATTTTTATTCGGACGTTCGCCGCGGCCTGCTCTCCAGTACGATCAGTTTTTTGAACCGAATCCGAAGACGTTCACTTTGTGGCTGCCGAATTGGTTGATGACGAACACGAGGTATTCGATCTTGAAACCCGGGGCGGCGAATTGTTTAAAATAGCTGACGTCTTCATAGTCCACGAGCACTTTCGCGGGAAGGCCTTGGAATTCTCGGCCAGTCATCGGCTCACCAAAGAATGTCAACATGTGGCCGTCGTCGTTGAACATCTGGACCACTTGCGCCATGGCATCCACGGCATAGAGCTGTTGATTGTGATCAACCGCGATGCCTTTGAGGCGGCTGAATTGGCCGAGGCCATTTCCGAACTCGCCCACGGAGTGAAGGAATTTTCCATCAGCATCAAAGACCTTCACCCGGAAGTGGCCGGTATCGGCGACATAGACTCGACCACGCGAATCGATGGCCAGATTGGTCGGCGTTTGTAATTGGATATCATCGTTGGTGGCATCGTCGCCGCGCGGGAATGAGAACATCTCAGTGCGGTTCGCCTTGTCATACACGCGGATGCTGCGGCCAAACAGGTCGGCGATGTAGATGCGGTCTTTGGTGACAGCCACATCGCGCGGTTTCATTTCGCCTGTCTTTCCGATGGCGGCGGTATAGTTGTAATCTTTATCGAAGATGACAACCTGTTCGCGACCTGAGTCGGCGATGTACAGACTGCCATCGGCATCCACCGCGATATTCAACGGCGTTTTCAATTCACCTTCGCCCTGGGCGGGCAACATGGACATATGGCGCTTCGTGAATTCCGCGATCACCACCGCGCTCAGCTCGGTATCGCAAACAAAAAGTTTGTGGCCGAAAGTGACCGCGCCATACGGTTTGCCCAAGCCATTATCGGGCATGCGCTTGCCGGTGACATAATTCAGGAAACTGTTCTCCTCGCCGCCGTGGAATTCCTTTTGGGTGCTGAAGGAGGTGAGATATTGGAGGCGCGGCACATCGGGCGGTTGCGGGAAGAAAAAGTAACCGGTTTTAGTGGGCGCCTTTTGGGTAGCGCAACCGGCGAGCAATGCCAGGGCTGCCACCAATCCTCCGATCCGAATTTTATCGTTGAAAGGAATTTTCATAGTGCAATCGATTTTAATTTTTCGGCTGTTGCCCCTGAACGATTCCCTGCCAGCCTTGTTTTAAGTGTGACCTGTGGGTGGTTTTGACGCTGCACGTATCTTGTCATTCTAATCGCATTTTTTGTGTATACGGCCGGATGACCGCCTCGTTCCATCGTCAACGTGCTTGACTCATTTTGTCAAAAAAGAGGCTCCGGTTATCCGGAGCCTCTCGTGTGATTCGTTCCAAAGTTGATCAACTTATTTCTTGTGGCACTTGAGGCACAAGGCGCCGTTATCCAGCGTGACGATCAAACCGTGGTCATAGGGATCCAATCCCGCGTTGCCCATCGTTTCATGGATATCATGGCACGAGGCGCATTCCACCGTTTGATCCGTACCCTTAAGCATCTTGCCGAGCAGGGTATCGATCGGTTGGAGGTCCGTGTCGCCATTGGCGACACACGCACTGTAACTGACACCGATGGGGTGCATGTTCCGCAGGTCGCTCGCGCCGCCGACGGTTTCGACCGAGAACGACGGAGCAAACACGGCCTGGCCGTTGAGGCTGTTCGTGGCTTTGGCGCCGGTATAACCCGCCGTCTGGTTGATCGCCACGGAACCGTCGTGGCAGCTCAAACAGGCGATGGATGAACCGAGCGTGATAGAACCACCTTTGTACGTGGCGCTGTTATTCGCGTCATACGTCACATAGGTGCTGCTGGACAGGGAGTGATTCCACAAAGGAGCCTTGGCCGTGGTATAATTCTGGGACTTGTGCGGAATATGGCATACCTGGCAGGGATTCTCATAATAGGAGTTCGGGTCAGTGCCGCCGGGTGAACCGCCCCATTTGAAGCGGGCCACGCCGTTGGTGCCGGCCGTGGAGTAACCACCGGTCGAGGTGAAGTCATGCGACCCACCGATGATGGTTGCCTTGCTGGCTGATGGCAAGAGGACCATTGTCGATCCCAATGCCAGCCCGGCCATCAGGAGTGTTATTTTTTTCATAATGCTTTCCGTTGTTAGCTAACCAGTTGTTTTTCTGTTTCAATGCGGCATCCACCATCCGGGGAAGCCGGTTTCTGGAAAGCACCTTCGGATCGCAGCGCTGCGACCGAAACTTTCCAAAATTTGTAAATCGTGTTCATGGGTTTATGCGGTCGCGGTCGCGAGCTGGCGCCCGGCAAAGATCCAGGCGGGATTAACCGGCTCGCGAACTTCGACGGGTTGTTCGACCTGCGGCGCGATTTTGGCCATCAAAGCTGTGGTGCGTGCGGCGATGATGCCCTGACAACGGGTTAGTTCGCTTTCACGATGCTTCACGTTCTCCTGCATGATGGCTTCGAGGTCATCGATGTCGTAGAGGAAGACGTTGTTGAGGTGCTGCACAGCGGGATCGATGTCGCGCGGCACGGCGATGTCCACCAGTACCAACGGGCGGTTGCGGCGGGACATCACGGAGGCGATATCATCGCGGTTCAAAACGGTATTCGGACAACCGGTGGAGCTGACGACGATGTCCGCCTCGGCCATGGCGGTGAAACAATCTTCAAAGCGCACGGCGCGTCCGCCGAATTCGGCGGCCAGCCCTTGCGCGCGCTCGAATGAACGGTTTGAAACGAGCACTGAGCGCGCGCCCCTTTTGGCCAGGTGACGAACGCAGGCTTCGCCCATTTTGCCTGCTCCAATGATCATCACCGTCTTTTTCGACAGATCGCTGTCGAAAATCTTTTCCGCGAGTTCAACGGCCACACTGCCGACGGAAGTCGCCCCGCGACCGATGCCGGTCTGGGTGCGGATCTCTTTGGCTATCTGCAACGCAGTCTGGAACGCGCGGTTCAAAATCTTTCCGGTCAGTTTCGCGCTTTGCGCGGCGAGGTAGGCCTGTTTGACCTGTCCGGTGATCTCGGTTTCGCCGAGCACCATGGAATCAAGACCGCCCGCGACCTTGAAAAGATGTTCAACCGCCGCCGCACCTTCCTTGATGAAGATGTGGGGAGTGAAATCGCAATCGCTGTTGGAAAGCAGTTGGAACAGTTTGTGGACCTTGCCGGCGACCCACGGGGTGACGCCGTAGATCTCCACGCGGTTGCAGGTAGATAGAAGAACGACTTCGGACAGGTTTCCGCGCACTTTGAGCTGGCAGCCGCGGCATTGAAGGCGCGAGGCATGGGTGGCGAGTTTTTCGCGTAGTTCGACCGGCGCCGTCTTGTAACTTAATCCTGCGACAAAGAATTTCATAGTAGCTGTCTGTTGTTCAGGCCGCGCTGACCCTTTTTGTTTTCGCCCTCGCAACCCCGGATCGGCGCTCGTTGTTCATGTAGTAACTCTAATGAACCAGCCAAAACCTGCTCGCCATCCATTGCTAAAGGCTTCACCTAAATTGACAACCCCATGCCAGCACAGGGCGACTCGTTGTTGTTGTTTTATCAACACAGGCATGGTTTCCGTGAGGACCAGCAAACGGCTTTTGCTTACCGTTTCTTGGTGACGTGGCGGGACACGTTGGTGTCCAGCGGATGTTCCTCTTCCTGCCAATGATCAGAGACCTGGCCATCCAGGCAGGCGGTGTTTAGCGGGTAAACATCCGGGTCAAAGATGACATGGTAGAAATGCCAGACCACAATGGCCAGGCAGGCAAGGATCGCCTCGTAGTAATGTATGGTGAGGGCCACATCCACAAACCAGCGGGGCATGAAATGGGTGACATCGATCTTGAACCAGATCATCAAGCCGGTGGCGCCCATTAGAAAGGTTCCCCAGACGACCGCCCAATACTCCATCTTCTCCGCGTAACCAAACCGGCCGATCTTGGGCTTCTCTTTGCTCAAACCAAGCAGGTAACGAACACTGCCGATGACGTCGAACAGATCTTTTTTGACCGGGAACAAATCCCGAAGCAATTGGCGGCCTTCCCGCGACATGAGCAGGTAGATCAAATGATAAAATCCCGCAAGCAACAGGATGATGCCGGCGATGCGATGTGCCCAGCGCCGGAAGGGTTCACTGGAACCCATCACTTTAGCCAGCCACGAATCCGGGAATTTCAGCGCGAAGCCAGTGACGGCCAGAACGATGAAGCTGATGGCGAGCACCGCGTGTTGACGCCGTTGTGACAGGCTCATGCGCACGACCGGCCGCGTGCTCTTGCGCAATCTTGCCGCCGTTTTGCGATAGAACAACAGTGCGTTGTGGATGAACATGCCGCCAATGACGAGCACGATCATCACAATATAGATTTTTCGCACCCACCAACTGGCCATATCTCCCATATCAGTTCCGCTCTGCGCCGCGGAGATATCCACGTGGATCTTGCCGGTGGCAAATTTGTCGTTCGCGCCCGGATGACATTTGCCGCAGGTCTCGACCAGGTGAGCTTTATTGATAGTCGAATCAGGATCCGACGAGGGCAAAACTTTATGGAAACCGTGGCAGCTTGCGCAATTGGCGGCCAGCGTAGAGCCATAGGCAGCGGCCAGACCGTGATAACTTTCGAAAAACGTCTTCACCCGGTCGGACGGCAGATTGTATTTTGTATTGAGCCGTTCAGAAGCGTGGCAACGGCTACAGACCTCTTCCGATACCCGCATCGGCGAAGCGCCTTTAAGCGCCTGGATGTTGTGTTCCGAATGGCAATCTGTACAGGTAGGCGCATCACGCATTCCAGCGGCGAGAGCTTTGCCGTGGACGCTGACCGCATAATCCTTGGCTTCCTGTTCGTGACAGGCCCCGCAGGTCGCGGCTTGATGTGAGAAATGCAGTGGAGAGGCCGGCGAAGATGGTGAGGAGATCTCGTGCGAATCGTGACAATCCTGGCAGGTTGCCGCGCCGCCATCGCCTTCTTTGACAGCGCGTCCGTGCACGCTTGTGCCATAACTATCCGTCTGACGTTCGTGACAGACACGACAGTCCACCGGTTTGGCGGGAACATTATCATCTGGATGTTTTACCGTAAGATCGGAGTGGCAGGAGATACAGGCATTGGTGGCGTGGGCAGATGCGTGCAGTTTGGCGACATCCACGAATAATGAGATGGGGCGACCGTTCGCGTTGGTTTTGACGAGGGTATTGTCTCCGTGGCAATCAAGACAATCGCTGTTCTTCAATCCACCGAAAGCAGAAGCCGCTGTCCACAAAACCAGACCGAGTCCAATGCTGACGCATCGGACAAACCCATTTCCCATTTTGCCCATGCTCTATTCTCACGGGTAACTGGCAATAGCGGCTCTACGCCTGTTGGCGATTGCTTCGCATTTTTTGCAAGGAGTAATTTGCACATTTATTATCGGCCGTTGGTGAATCTCGATTTTAGGCTCAGGGCCGATATATCGCGCGAGTCAGTTTTGCCGGCATGGGAATACCGCCCTGTGTCCACTGGCCGTTCAATTCCCGGCCATCGGTGCTCAATGTTCCCTCAAACATGCCGTAGCCGGCCATCGGCATGATTTTGACGGTATGGCCGTCATAGGTTACCTCCGTCGGCTGGCGGACTGACTCTTTTGGGCTCGGATCATATAGGTCGGCGCGAAATGTTCCATCGGCGGTTTCGGCAATTTTAATATTGATGTGGACCGGCGGCTTGCCCCGGCTGATATTTTGGATATTTCCATCCCAATAGCCCTGAAGCTTCAAGTCGGCACGAGGTGCAAAATCGTCATCGGCTAGGGGTTCGGGGAACTGAGGCGGGTTGGTCGTGCGATTGAACGTCAAATGCAAATTAGGCGCGCCTCTTTGTTTGATTGTGGCTGATACACGTGTGCCGTCACTATTGAGGATACCGTCAAACGCAGAACCTTCCTCCGGAATTTCGCCGTGAATAGCCGAGCCGTCATACTGGAAATTGGCGATGTTGGTTGCGCGGTTTCCCTGGTCGATATTTTCGCCGGAGGCATGGTAACGACCATCGATTTTGGTGATTTTCATCACCAACCGGGTTTTGGGGGATTGATCTTTTTCAATACCCCATCCGCTAAGGTCATTCGTGGCGATCCAGATGCCTTGGATGTCCGGCTGCCTGGCGGCTTGAACGGATTTGACGACGATGGTGGTGGTGCCAGCGGCGAGCAGGAGCGCTACACCGGTGACGATTGCGGTTTTTACCTTGGTCCATGCCATAAGTTTTAACACTCCATTCACGAGGGTTAGGGTTGAAGCGGCAGCAGCCGACCCTTTAGCGGCTGTAGCGCAGATGGAAACCGTCAGAGTAGCAGGAGCCGCCTGCACCGAATTGGCCGACACGACAGTAGCAATGGCGGCAGCGGAGAGAACGACACCGCGTCGCGAAAAGAATTTTCGAAGTTTTTCCACGCCACGCATCACCCGTTTCTGCGCGGCACGTTCTTCCATGCCTAACTTCTGGCCGACTTCTTTGAGGCTTTTGTTGTCGAAATAACGGAGAACCAAGGCGTCCCGGTCTGTCTTGCCGAGATTGCCCATGGCTTCATCCAGCATCGGGCTCAGTTCCGGCCAATCGGCTTCGCTGGTTCCTTGATGGAGCGTGGATTGCATATAAGCCTCTTGTTCGCGGTGGATGCGTCTTGTTTCATGGCGGATGAAATTGGCCGCCGTCAGCCGTGCCGCGTGGTAAAGCCAGCCGGAGAGAACAGTTCGCGATGACAGATCCTTTGCTTTGCGGGCAAGCAGGATGAAGACGGCTTGGGTGATTTCGCCGGCTTGTCCGTCGTTGCCGACCTGGCGCCACGCCACGGAATAGACCAGGTTGACATGGCGCTTCACCAGCGTCGCAAAAGCTTCTTCCGAACCTTCGCGCGCATACTGCGCCAGCAATTCCATGTCATCTATTTCGGGCATTCGCACAAATATGTCCGCCAGGCGGAAAAGGAGACAATCTTTTTGCCGCCGCTAGATCGGGTGTAGATTTTTGCATCAATCAAATCGGATTCGTTAACTTTGACTTTGAACCGTGAGCCATTCGCAGCTACCGTCTCCCGCGTGAATCTTGAAGACCATTTAGGTGACATCATCCGCAAAGCCCGCGGCATGAGCAATGTATCAACGGCTACCGCGGCCTCCGCCGCAGGAATTTCTGAGGCGGAACTGGCTGCGTTGGAAGAGACCGGAACCATTTCAAAAAAACCTGATTTCGCGAAGCTCGCCCATGCTATCGGATTGAATGCCGCCAAACTCGAAGGCATCGCAAAAGGCTGGACGCCTTCGGTGAAGGATTTGAGTGGCTGGCATGACCTGCGTGTGTTCACGACGGCTGGCGATGGTCTGACCGTGAATTGTTACCTGGTTTGGGAAGAGGTCACGCGTGATGCCGCCTTGTTTGATACAGGATTGGATGCGGCGCCGATTTTGGAAACCATCGCCGCGGAAGGATTGACGTTGCGGCATATTTTCATCACCCACTCCCATTACGACCACGTCGAAGCGTTGCCGAAATTGCGCGAGGCCTTTCCCAAGGCGCGAATCCATACCAGCTCCAAAAGCGCGCCGGTGGACCAGCGCAACAAAACCAGCGAAATCGTCCACTTGGGCGGATTGCGCATCACCTATCGCGAAACGCCCGGCCACGCGGAAGACGGTGTGACCTACCTCATCGGCAATTGGCAGGAAGACGCGCCGCACGTCGCCATCGTCGGCGATGCCATCTTTGCCGGATCGATGGGGAAGGGGAATGATTCCTGGGAACTCGCGCGGCAAAAAGTGCGCGAACAAATTTTGACCCTCCCATCCGATACGCTTTTGTGCCCCGGCCACGGACCGCTAACGACCGTGGAAGAGGAAAAGCAGCACAACCCATTCTTCTAAGAGTGTCACTTGGTAGGGCAGAGCTGCTGCTCTGCCCAAATATCCCACATTTTTCATGGTGGGGCGAGATTTACCGCGTTTCACACGGCCACCGTCAAGCCCTGACTACTGTAGCGGCGGTCTATGACCGCCGACTTGGCTTCCGGATACAAAACTAAAACCCCAAAACGGCCACCTTGCAATGGGACCCCCCCTATGTTTTTTCTTTAAATAACTTAAACTGGTCGGAATTGGTCGGAATCAGCCTGCATCCGTCAGATACGCCCCGCTTTCCTTATCCCGCATCTTGAATCCTGCATCTTGAATCCTGCATCTAGCATCGCGTAAAAAAACATCCTTAATTATCCTTAACTATCCTTAATTCGTGCTTGGCCATTTCTGAAAAAACGACCGGTTTTTGGCTCAAAAAAGATTGTTTATTTTGGCCGGACTTGAGGTGCTTGGGAAGCACTGAAAGGAATTCGTCACACGGAGTGTGGCGAAGGTCCGCAGGACCGAGCGAGCGGGCGCGAGCGAGTCAACAGGCCGGTAATGGCCGGACCACAATTTGCGACAGCGATCAGCTCTTGCGGGGCAAGTAATTTGTGGAGCTTGGGAAGCCAATTACCCGGTAAACTTCCAATTTACCGGGTACCAGCCCTGCGATGCATCTTGCCACTATCCTTGTATGGAGTCCCGCCTATAGGCGGTTCCGGCGAACCCGGGCGAATTGCCGCGTAAACGCGGAACTCCAAACGCTCATTACCCCAAAGCCTTTCACCCGGCGGCATTCGACTATTTTATTCAATTATCAAAGAACTAACTCGTTAATAAACCAAAAGTCAAACTTTGTCAAATTAAATGTTTGTTGAAAGCCTTCTCAAAGGGGAAACAGAGGCCCGGAGGTCCGAAATCAGCCAAGAAGAAAGGTGGGTTTGAATCGAGGGCTTTAAAGCTAAGCGTCCGGCGCATGGCAGACTCGAACAAAGGAAATTGTAACCGCGAGAAAAGTTTGAAAAGGGTGCGAGTAATGGTTGAAAAGGGTATGTAACCGCGCCGCGCCTACCCTTCTCCGCTACCCTTTTTGTAACCCGGCCGCCAGCGCGCCTGGATCGCCCTGGATCAGGGACGGCCGACATGGACGGCGATGGTGAAGGTGCTGGCGGTGTTCATGGCTTGAGCACCGCACATTATGAAGAACGAATTGCTCGGGCTGGATGAGTTGGGAACCATCCAAAATTTCACCGATGCCACGGCTGCGCCCGTTCCCGTGTTCGTGAACGCCCCATAGGCCGCCATGTTGTATGAGGGAACGACGAAGTTGGTGGATATCGCGGCGGACAAGTCCACGCGAAAAAGATTGGTCAAGGCCGCCTGGGCCACGCTGGAGGTATTGAAGGAGAGGAGAAAATCTGAGTCAGTGGGTTTGCCGATCAAAGTATGTGACAAAACCAAACCGCCCGCAGCTTCAGCCAATCCCGTGATGGTGGGTGTGCCGCCATAAAGATAAGGGTAAAGCTGGGCAAGCGTAGGAGCGCCGCCGCCGCCTGTTACGGTGATGGTGGCGTTGCTGGATCCATCTGCATTAGCGGCATAAGTGACAGTGAAGCCACTGCCAGAAATGCCTTTAATGAAGTGCATGTTATTCCAGCTCGAGCCATCCGTGGTCGCGGAAAAATTACCATCGTCATCCACAGCGAGATAACGATTGCCGCCGTTGGCAAAAGAATCAGATTGGAACGAACCAGCGCCAATGCTGGTGGCGTTCAACGCCCCATCGCGGTGCACTCCAAATACACTTCCAACAAATAAGGCCGTGCCTGAGTCATAACTGGTCGCATCGAACCCCATTGACATGATGCGACCATCGGGTGGTGTGGTGATAACATACGGAGGGCCGGAGAGCTGGCCTGGTGAGGGTGTGGGCGAGCCTGACTCAGATGTATTTAAGAAGGTAAGATTCCCGCCGCCTCCGACGCCGCTGTAATCGCAGTTTTCAAAATATTCGTTCATGGCCACGGGATAGCGGTTGCCATAAAAGCTGACATAACCAGTCCGCGCCCGGTAATGAACGTTGAACAGGCAATGGATGTCGCCGAGCGATGGCACATAGCTGGAACCATCCATGATGATGTCTGCGCCCAAACAATATTTTGATGTGGTAGGCCAGGCTGTTTCTTTGATGACGACGGTGTTGCTTAACCAGGCACCACAAGCCTGAAACACATCGCGCTCGATCAAACCGTGGTCGCTGGTGAAATAAATCGCGTCCGCACAATTGACGAAGTAGCAGTGCGTGATGTCATGCAGGTTACCCTGGCTGCCAAGATCAACGATGCCGATCAGCGCGGGTTTCTCGGCTGCCGGATTCAGGATGTCTTTTTGGATGCCCAGATAACCTTTGCCATGGCCGGTCGTGGTGTTGTCCAAGCCGTTCTCGACCATCGCACGCCAGCTACCCATCGATACTTTTTCAAAAAAGTAATTACAGTTCCGGAGCGTAAAGCAGGGAGCCAGCATGTTCGTCATCGAGTAGATACTGAGATCGTGGCAGTTGAAATCGATGTTATCGTCATTGGTGGGGCCGCCCATCACAGTGAAGATGCTTCCGACTTCGCTGCCGGCATAACGCAAAACGGTGGCATTCATCCCAGCACCGGAGATCTCGAGGCTGCCTACCTGGTTGTTGGTATAAAGAAAACGGCTGGTGAAAGTGAACAGGCCAGGTCCAATCGATATGCGACCGCCGCTCGGGGTAAATTTATCTGCCGGCTGTTGAAACTGCGCGATGGCGCGATCCAGATTAGTGAATGTCCAGAAGTTTGTGGGACCGCTCTGCACCACAACATAGCCAGGCAAGGCAATGACGGCACTTGATTGGATGGATTGAGAGACCTGTGCACCGCTCTGCAGATTGCCCTGGACCACGATATTAGCGGCGGCGTTGCTCGCATACTGTTGACCGGCTGCCAGCGCTGCAGTCGTCGCGGCGGTCGTTGCCGCTGCCTGGGCAGTGGCGAGGTCGGTGTTGTTGGGGATGTGGTTTGCGGTGAAGAAATTGGGCGGCCATAACACGGTGCCGTCGTCATTGGCGCGCATGTTGGCGCTGGCGGCGTGGGCGGAGGTGCAGGTGAAGAGCGCCAGCGCGAGTTGCACGGACCAGATAAACAGTTTTTTCATGATGGGTTTTGATCGGTGTCCACAAGGTATTGGCCGTTGAGGATGACTGGTATAAAAGAGTGCCATGTGCCGTCCGGGTATCTTAGTTCCAGCCCTTTGGTTGTAAAGCGCACGCCGTAAGCCTCGGGGATCTCCGGAAGTTCAGAGATGATGAGGTCGGTGAGCGAGGCGGTGCCGCTCGAGGCCGTGACCTGGATCTTCAGCTTGGTGTCTTTGACGGGTGTGCGGAACTCTACGTCGTACACGCCGGGCCGCAGCGCAAAGGAAAAGGTGCCATCGGCGGCGGCGGCCGCGCCGATCTGGCTGTTGCCGGTAAGCAAGCCGCCGCCCTGGGGCTGGGGTGTGCTGCGCGGGATGATGACGATATCGCAAGGACCAGCGGGAGAGCCGGTGACAAGTTCGATGGTGCCGGTAATGGTTTGCATAGATCAGAGGAAATGGTTGACCTGGAAGAACACGTAAATGAAATCGTTGGTGATGCTGATGTTCTTGGACCGGAAAAAGATATAGAAGTTGCTGGTACCCTTCACGGTGAAGGTGGCCGAGCTGCCCGTGAAATTGACGGTTGCCTGTTTCGCCTGGCCCTGGAACTTGATGTAGTAATCCACACTGGTCGCGGCGGCCGGCTTGGTAATGGTGACGCTGACTTTGTTGTTATACTGGCCGCCCGCCGGCGAGATGGTGGGTTGCGCCAGGTTGGTACCTGAACCGACCCGGCGCAGAGTCACGGTGCTATCCACCACGCTGCCGGTGGCATCAAAGGCGCGCACGGTGAGATCATAGAAGAGATCGCCGGTGCTGCGCACAAAGACAAGCGCTCCGGAAACGCCGGCAGCCGTGAACGCGCCTTGCACGGTCGCAGATCCGGTCGGTGGAAATGAATAACCCAGGTGCGTGGTAACTGCGCCGGTGTCCTGGCGCACGCTGAAGACCTCGATGCGGATGAGATTCTCGGACCAGT
>Ga0265338_10001865_pt1 | contig 33117 bp, 26 predicted proteins | sample 42126metaG_FD_193579 | JGI IMG/M metagenome (GOLD analysis project Ga0265338, IMG submission 193579) | Rhizosphere microbial communities from Carex aquatilis grown in University of Washington, Seatle, WA, United States - 4-21-26 metaG | ecosystem: Host-associated > Plants > Roots > Rhizosphere...
GCACGGTTTGCGGCTTGACCGGCAGCAGGGTAAGGCGCGCCGGGGTCGCGCTGCCCGGGGCGAGCCGTATCCCGTACCAGCTGGCCGTCCCGGTCGCCTTCTCGAGGGCATTCGTGCCCTGGAGTGAAGCGGTGGGGTACGTCACGACCGCGACGGCGAACGTCCGGTCGTCGCCGGCCGCGGTGATGCCCATGAAGAAGCTCGTGAAGCCCTTGCGCACGGGAAGCGCGAGGTTCGCCAGGATCTTGCCGGTGACCGAATCGCCCGCCACGATGTGATTCGCCTTACCCCCGGCCACGTAGTAGCGCGGAACGCCGCCCGGGCCTGGGATGGCCGGGCTGGCTGAAGCAGTCGGCCGCAAGGGAACCGCGCCGTCGTTCTGTGCGCCCTTGACGAGGACCGTCGAGATGGCGAGCGCGATGACCGCCGCGGCGGCGGCGAGCGGTGCCGCCCAGTGGATCCAGCGGCGCGGCGCGGGCCAGCGGCGGTCATCGGCTGGCCCGGGCGGCAGGCGCAGGGGCGGCGCGGACCGGATCTCCCGGCCGGCCAGGTTGGCGTCCGCGGCCGCCGACATGGCCGCGTGGACGCGGTCTTCGACTGAGGTCATGATTCCTCCTTCAGTACGCGGCCGAGCGTGGCGATGGCGCGAGACAGGGTGGATTTCACGGTGCCGGCGCTGATCCCGAGGACGCGGGCGGTCTCCTCGGTGCTCAGGCCGAGGTAGTACCGCAGCGTCAGCGCTTCCCGCTGCCGCCCGGCGAGCTTGCGCACGGCGGCGAGGACCTCCTGGTGCTCCTGCGACAGCAGGACGGCCGCCTCGGGCGAGTCAAGCGACAGCCAGCCGTCGCGGGCCGCCGCCGCGCGGTCCCTGCGCTCGCGCCGGGCCTGGGCGCGGCGCGCGGCGCGGCAGCCGTTGAGCACGCTGGACCGGACATAGGGCAGCGCGGCCGCCGGGTCACTGAGCCGGTCCCAGTTCCGGTAAAGGCCAACGAACGCGTCCTGCACAACATCCTCGGCGGCGCCGCGGTCCCCGAGGATGACGAACCCCATCCTGACCAGGCTGACGCCGTGCGCGGCGTACAACGCGGTCACGCCCTCGTCGGCCTGGGGCCGCGCCCCTGACCGCGGCCCCAGGCGTGGCGACGTGTCGGTGTCCAAGAAGTCCACGATTGAAAGATGCCGCCCAGCGCTGTTGGTTGTCGTCGGGCCGAGAATATTCGCGAGGCTCCCTGGCGTGAGCTACGAGAACCAGGGCAGGCCGGCGGCAGCCAGGATGGCGGGTACCAGCCTGTCGTTGACCTCCGTGAGCAGTGGCAGAGACGACGCCCCTGGAGCCGAGAACCGCACCTGGCGGCAGCCGCGCAGGTCGGCGTCCGCGGTCGCGAGCGGCGGGCCGCCCGGCGCCGCGCTGAAGGTCAGCTTGATGCGGTCCGGTGTCGGCGGGGGCGGGGCACAGAGCTGGCCGGCCCGGTACAGGCCGTTGATGAGCGACGCGATCCGTGCCACCGCGGCGGGGTTGGTGATCGTGGCGGGCGATCCCGGCGGTAGCGCGGTGCCTGGCGTGGGCTCGGCGGTGATCGTCACGACCCTGGCGCTGGCCGGGACGCGCTCCGCGGGCGGCCGCGGGGTGATCCAGGTGACCAGGGCATCGACGCGCGTGTACGTCTGGCCGACGCCATTGCGGATCTCCTCCACGATCAGCTGCGTCGCGCCGATGACCGCGGGTTCATGGAAGTTCTCGAAGTCGTCGCTCCACTCCTGGTACACGTCGGCGGGCAACTGCCCCGCTGGCTGTGCGTCGCCGGGCTCGCCGACCGGGCCGTAGCTGCCCCGGCCGCCTCCGTACCAGGGCCGCGGCTCGTGCGCCAGGAGCCACTTCAGTACGGCTTGGGGCTGCCCGGGCACCTTCCACCAGGAGCTGACGAACACCTCACCGTCGGCGGGGATCACACCGCCGGGCACGCCCACATCGCGCCACGTCCCCGCAGGCGGGCGGCTCAGCTTGCGCGACCCGGGCGGCGGGGTGAACGCCTGCTGGACGGCGGCGGCGATAGTAGCCGCGAGCTCGCGGTCCGTCTTGTCCGGCGCGAACGGCCCTGGGCCCGTCGGCACCGGGATCGGGGGCGGTGTCCTCGCCGCCGCCTTCGTTGCCGTCATCGCGGTGGCCGTGGGGTGCGCGGGATGCTGCGCGGCGGCATGGGTGCCGCCGCCCTGACACGCAAGCACAAGGGTGCCGAGGAGCAGTACGCCAAGGACCCGGGCGCCAGTCATGTTCGTCATCGCCCGCCAGTGAAGCTTCCTCGTCATGCCGATTGGACGTTGCCGGCCGTCACGCGGTTGCATCCGGGCTGGGCTACCCGCGGCGAACGGCGCCGGGCCGCGGCGAGATGCCGAACCACATCTCTTGGTCCACTCGATCATATATGGAGGCTTCCACGACAATAGATTGCAACTCGACAGCACGTGCAGGATGAGCCGCGGGACGGCTGACGCCGCCTTTACCGGGCGGCAGCACGCCGGGCAAGATCGTCGTGTGGCGTTTGGCCGGCAATAGCCGGCCAAACGCCACACGGAGGACCCTCCGCTTCGCCGGCCCGGTTCGGGCGCCGCCGCCCGGAACCTCCGCAGCGACTCCCTCACCGCGCCCGCACCACGGGTACCATCGTGCCCGGTTCCGCAGGGCCCCGCCATCACCGGCCCGCCCCTCGTTCGCGCGGGGCAGCGACCCGCAGGCCAGCCGCAGCGCGTCGTGGAACCGCTGCCATCGGTAGGATCGTCCTCCGGGACGCCTTCGAACAGGCCGGCTGGTTATGCCCGGGCGGGCAGCAGGTTCATCAGTTCCCGCGCGGTCGCCTCGAGCGGCTCGATGCTGCGCTCGGCGCGGCACAAGATGAGCGCGCCCTCCATCGCGGCCAGTGCGGTCGTCGCGACCGGACCGCACCGGTCCGCGGTTAGCCCGGCCTCCCGCAGCTTGTCGGCCAGCCGGTCCGTCCACTGCGCGAAGGCGGCGCGCGCGGCGGCCATCAGGCCATCGTCGTCGGCGTCGCCGACGTCGACCGCGATGCCGGCGACTGGGCAGCCGGAGGAGCCGCCCGAGGCCTGCACGGACTGGCGCCACAGGTCGACGAACCAGGCGAGGACGCCGGCGGCGGTGTCGGCCGGGCAGGCGTCCAGGTGCGCGAGCACCTGCGCGGAGGTCCACGCGATCGCGTCCTCGGCGAGCTGCCTCTTGCCGCCGGGGAAATGATGGTAGATCGAACCGCGCGGGGCGCCGCTGTCGGCGAGCACGTCGGCGAACGAGGTCGCGCACAGCCCGCGGGAGCCGAACAGGACGGCGGCGCTGCGGATCATGCTCGCGCGACTGTCGGTCGCCATGCACCTCACCTCTTGACTATGACGACCGTCATAATGCAGGCTAAGGGCCGTCGTTATGATGAACATCATAAGAGGCTGAGGAGGGCACCCATGCCGATGATCGACGTCTACGCCACGGCTGGCACGTTCGCTGATACCCGCCAGCTAGCCAAGAACCTGGCGACCGCCGTCATGACGATTGAGCAGGTTCCCGACATCCCGATGTTCCGCAAGAACACGGCCGCGTTCGTGCACGAGCTTCCGGACGGCGCCCTGTCCAACGTGGACGGCGACGGCGGCTACGTCCGGGTGCAGGTGCTGACTAACGCGGGCGCGCTTGACCGGGACAAGCAGCTCGCCGTGGTGCGCCGGCTCACCGACATCGTCGCGGAGGCCGCCGGCGACCCCAGCCTCGGCGACCGTACCTGGGTGCTGCTCACCGAGGCACCCGACGGCGGGTGGGGCATCTGGGGCCGCGCGAACACCAACGCGGACCTGGTCACGGCCGCCCGCGCCCAGCTGGCCGAGCTGGCGGGACGGCCCGCTGGCGCGTAACGCTACCTGATCGACTTGATGCGGTACACCATGGTGGCGCCGATGAACGTGAAGATGCCGGCGAACGCGAACAGGACGCGGTAACCGCCGAGCTGGTCGATGATCAGCGCCGCCGCGACCGGGGCCAGGGCCTGGGGCACGTTGTTGCCGATGTTCATGATGCCCAGGTCCTTGGCGCGGGACTCCGCGTCGGGCAGCACCTGGGTCACCAGCGCCTGGTCGACCGACAGGAAGGCGCCGTACCCCGCGCCGAGGAAAGCGCCCGCGATCATCGTGGTGCTGAAACTCGGCCAGATCACCAGGAGAATCGCCGCGACGCCCTGCAGGACGGACGCCAGCGCGACGAACACCCGGCGCCGCCCGGAGCGGTCGGACAGCGCGCCGCCGCCGTAGGTGGTCAGCAGCGTGAAGACCAGGTAGATCGCCGTGACCTCAAGCAGCGCGGTGTCCGGGTCCTTCAGGTGCAAGAAGTTCGTGAAGAAGTACAGCAGGTACGTGGTGCCGAGGGCGTTCCCGATGTTGACCGCCACCCGGCCGCCGAACGCCCAGGCGAAGTCCGGGTGGGCCCGCGGTGACACCCACATCCCCTCCGTCAGGACACGGGCGCTAAACGGCAGCATGCCCGCCCCGGGCGGCGAGTCACGGTACCGCAGCACGAACGGCAGCGACAGGATCACCACGGCGACCGCCAGCACCAGGTAGCCGCTCGCGGTGCCCGTGATCACCTCCGCGAGCAGCGCCAGGCCGACCAGCAGGCCAAGCGCCTGCGGCCCGAAGATCGCGCCGGAGATGATCCCCCGCTGGCCCACCGGCACCTGGTCGGCGACCGCGGCGAACAGCCCCGCCGAGGCGATGGAGAAGCCAAGCGAGGCGAACATCCAGCAGATCGTCACCCCCGCCCAGGAGCGCTGCGGTCCGAGCGCGACCAGCGAAAGCGCAAGCACGACCACCCCGGCCGCCATCCACACCCGCCGCCTGCCCCACCGCGACCGGGTGCGGTCGCAGAGCGCGCCGGCCACCGGCAGCGCGATCAGGGCCACGACGCCGGCCGCGCCGTTGGCGATGCCGAAATCCCGCACCTTGTGCGCCGAGTCCAGCGCCGCGAACTGGTTCGGCAGCACCAGCTGGACGGGCACCAGCCACGCCATCCAGAACCCGAACCAGAGGATCGTGAACCGGCTGGTCCAGCCGGTGGAAACCCGGACTGTCGGCTCGGAGGTCGTCCCGGCGAAAACCATGCTGAGAAATGTACAGGCCTGTCGCAACTAGCACGAGCCGACCCGGGGCTATTGGGTGTGATGCACCTCGGCGCGCTTGTACACCGGCGTGGGTATGCCCTCCATCCGGGCTTTGAGCTGCAGGGCCAGGTAGAGGGAGTAGTAGCGCGACAGGGCGAGGTTACCGCCGTGGAACCACAGGCCCTCCTGCGCCGTCGGCTTCCACATGTTGCGCAGCTCCCCCTCCCACGGGCCCGGGTCCTTCGTCGTGCCCGAGCCGAGCCCCCAGACCTTCCCGACCCGGTCGGCCATGTCCTGGCCGATAATGCCCGCGGCCAGCTGGTTCATCGAGCCGTAGCCCGTCGCGTAGATGACCAGGTCGGCCGGGAGCCGGGTGCCGTCGCCGAGGACGACCTCGTCCTCGGTCAGCTCGGCCACCTGCCCCTTGGCCAGCTTGATGTCGCCGCTCGCGACAAGCTCCGAGGCGCCGACGTCGATGTAGTAGCCGGAACCGCGCCGCAGGTACTTGAGGAACAGCCCGGACTCGTCGTCGCCGAAGTCGAGGTCGAAGCCGGCCTGCTCCAGCCGGCCGTAGTACTCGGCGTCACGTTCCCTGATGGCGTTATAGACCGGGGTCTGGACCGCGGGCAGGAAGCGGAACGGCAGCGAGGCGAAGATCGTGTCCGCCTTGAACGTGGTCATGCCCGCGGCGACGGCGCGCTCGGAGTAGAGGTCACCAAGGCCGAGATCCATCAGCGTTTCTGACCGCACGACATGGGTTGAGCTACGCTGCACCATCGTGACGTCGGCGCCGGCCTCCCACAGCGCGGCGCAGATGTCGTGCGCGGAGTTGTTCGACCCGATCACCACGGCCCGCTTGCCCTTGTACTTGTCGGGGCCGGGGTGAGCCGAGGAGTGGTGCTGGTCGCCGCGGAACTTCTCGCGGCCGGGGATATCGGGGACGACGGGCAGGCCGGACGCGCCAAGCGCAAGCACCAGCTGCCTGGGCCGTAGCGTGACCTCCTGGCCGGCCCGGTTGACCACGACGGCCCATCCGTCGCCTTCCCGGACGGCGGACGTGCAGGTCGTCGAGCCCCAGTAGTTCAGCTCCATGACCTTCGCGTACATCTCGAGCCAGTCGCCGATCTTGTCCTTGGGCGAGAACACCGGCCAGCTCGCGGGGAACGGGAGGTACGGCAGGTGGTCGTACCAGACCGGGTCGTGCAGGGCGAGGGACTTGTAGCGCTTGCGCCACGAGTCACCAGGCCGCTCGTTCCGCTCGATAATGATCGTCGGAACTCCGAGCTGGCGCAGCCGGGCACCGAGCGCGATGCCGCCCTGGCCGCCGCCGACGATCAGCACCTCGGGCTGCACGGTGTAGCCGAGCTCGGTGGCCTCACGGCTCCGGCTCTCGGCCCACGTGACCCGGTCACGGAAGGCGCCGTGGCGTACCCCCTTGGGCCGTCGGCCGTTGACGGGCTCCTCGTGGCCCTTGAGCTCATCGAGGGTGGTGAGCAGCGTGAACGCCTTGCCGCCGACGAGCCGCAGCAGCCCGCTGCCCCGCCCGGCCGTGGTCTCGAACGCGATCCAGGCGGTCACGATGCCGTCCGCCTCGGCCGGCTCCTCAGTGACATGGAAACCAGTGGGATCGACCTGGTCGAGCGTGGCCCGCAGCAGGTCTGCGACGCCCGTGCGTCCCTCGGCGGTGGTGATGTTCCAGGTGAACGCGACGATGTCGCGCCAGTAGCTCTCATCGGCGAACAGCGCCGCCGCCGCCTCCGCGTCGCGGGCGGTGAGGGCCTGCTGGAACGCGCTCAGCCACGCATCGGCGGCGGCCGCGGCCGCGCTCGCCTTCTGGTCGACGGTCTGGGTCACTGACGGCCTCCTCGCCGTAAGACGACTGTCTTGCCAGCCTAGGCGCGCCGCCGCAGGCAATCCAGGCTGCTCGCGCGCCACCGAGGGCTCGCCTAACCTTTGAGTGGTCGCGGGACGGTCGAAACCGGGAGACATGTGAGCAGCGCACCCACCGCCTGCGCGGCGGCGCGGGCGGCCGGCCTGCTGGCCGGGTACGCCGCCGACCGGCTACTCGGCGACCCGCGGCGCTGGCATCCGGTCGCCGGCTTCGGCACCGCCGCGAACGCGCTGGAAGGGCGCCTGTACGCGGACACCCGGGCGCGCGGTGTGGTCCATGCCGTCATCCTGGCCGGCGGCGCGGCAGCCCTGGGAGTAGTAGCCGAACGGGCGGCGGGCCGCTCCCCCGTCGCCCGCGCCGCCGTCACGGCCGCCGCGACGTGGCTGGTGCTCGGCGGCCGGTCCCTGGAACGCGAGGCCGCCGCCGTGCACGCCCGTCTGGCCGACGGCGACCTGCCGGGCGCGCGCAGCCGGCTGACTCACCTGGTCGGGCGGGACACCAGCGGGCTCGGCCCCGGCGAGATCGCCCGCGCCGTGGTGGAGTCCGTCGCGGAGAACACCTCCGACGCCGTCGTCGCCCCCCTGCTGTGGGGGGCGCTCTGCGGCGTACCCGGACTGCTCGGCTACCGGGCGGTCAACACCCTCGACGCCATGGTCGGGCACCATAACACGCGCTACGAGCGGTACGGCTGGGCCTCGGCCCGGCTCGATGACCTGCTGAACCTTCCCGGCGCGCGGCTGGCCGGCCTGCTGACCATGGCCGCCAGCCCGGCCCGCGCGCCGCAGGCATGGCGGGTCTGGCGGCGCGACGCCGCCGCGCACCCAAGCCCGAACGCCGGGGTCGTCGAGGCCGCCTTCGCCGGCGCGCTCGGCGTCCGCCTCGGCGGCACCAACGTGTACTACGGCAATCGCGTGGAGCACCGGGCCGTCATGGACGGCGGCCGCCCCGCCGCGCCCCGCGACATCCCCCGGGCCGCCGCCCTGGCCCGCCGCGTCGGCCACGGCGCGGCCATTGCCACCGCGGCGCTCGCCGCCATCCGAGCCTTTATTCGTTCGAGTTAAATATCTGCTTGAAATCACCGGAAGATGTGCCGCAAACAATTGCCATCCGGAACAGGGGTAGTGGGTGCCCTACGGGCTAAGCATTTGCGCTACGCACGCAATCTATTACCATCGTCCCATGGGGAATTGATTTTCCATGAGCGACATCGATTGTCGGCGACGGGTGCTATGGTTCGGGTGCTCCCAAGGAATCGGCGCCGAGTTACTTGCGAAGGAATTCAAACGGCTCGGTCGAAAGGTGATGATCACCATGGCCCCGGCTTTGGCCTTGAAGTTGACTGAGCCGTCCACGACCTGTACCACACAAGCGTGGTACACTTCGGACATGGATGCCATGCAGGCAGTCGACCGGATCAACGAACTGCTCGAGAGTGACATGGGGCAGACATCCAATACATCGATGCGCATTCCTACGGCGCTGCGGGACGCCGCGGCGATCGCCGTCCGCGAGCTCGGCGCGGCATCATCCACCACGGCGCTGACGGCTGCCGCGCTCAGGGCGAGACTCGAGGCGGCCGTCATGCAAGCCGTTCTCGACGATCACATCAGGCAGTACCCGGAGGCGCGGCCGAGCCTCGGCGATCTCGCGGTCGCGGCGGCCGAACTCGACGGTCATCCATTGGCGGGCGAGCCGGAGCGGATACGGCAAGCGGCGCTTGAAATCGAGGCGCGGCACCCCGACGCCGAGCCCGAGGACGTCCTCCTGTGGGCCGAGGCACGAGCCATCCCCACGTCATGAGTCACCTTGTCGTGCTGGACAACGAGGCGGTCCAGGCGCTATCGGATCCCGCCCATAAGAAGCATGTCCATGTCTTCAGCCACATCCGGACGGTAGCGGGCCGCAAGGGCCGGGACCTGCCGGTAACGGTGGTGGTGCCGACCGCGGTTCGCGTTGAGGCGGGCTGGAACCGCACCATTCCCGCCTGGGCTTTCCTTAACCGGCTGCCAATCGGCGACATCACGCTCGACGGCTCGAGTGCGAACATCGCGGCGGACATCCGTCAGGATGCGCGCGTTTCCGTCGCTGACGCGCATATCGGAGCCGTGATTCACGCAACCACGGCTGCGAAGGTCACGGTCATTACGAGTGATCCCGGGGATATAAGGCGAGTGGCCGCCGACAGGGAAGTTAACGTCGTCATCATCTGATTCAGGCCTTGGCCGCCCCGGGGCAAAGCCCCCCGTTTGCCTTACGATCCAGTTCCCGGTGGAAGAGCCGGCAGCCCCGCCAGCGCGCCCGTCCGGGCGAGGCCGAGCAGCGCCTCGACGTCCAGGTGCCGCTCGACGAGGTCGCCGAGCAGGTCAAGCCGGCGCTCGCGGGCGGCGGCGAAGCTGACCCCGGAGGGCCGGCGGCCGAGCGCGGCGGCGAGGAAGGCGCCGCGCAGCTCGTCTCCCTCGAGGCAGCCGTGCCACATCGTGCCGAAGACGTTGCCCGTACGGGCGCCGCCGGGGAACTCCCCGGCCCCGCCGGCGACGGTGACGCGGCCGTGGTGGATCTCGTAGCCGGCCGCCGGCCCGCCGAAGGCGGTGCCCGACGGGAGCCCCAGGGTCTTGTCCGGAGTGAAGTCCGTGCGGACGTCGAGCAGCCCAAGGCCCTCGACTACGGCACCCGCCTCCGCCTCGACGCCGTGCGGGTCGGCGATGACCATCCCTAGCATCTGGAAGCCGCCGCAGATCCCAAGCAGCGGTCGCCCGCGGCGCGCGTGCGCGGTGATGACACGGTCCAGGCCGCGGGCGCGCAGCCAGTCCAGGTCGCCGATCGTGGACCTGGTGCCCGGCAGCACGATGAGGTCCGCGTCGGCGAGGTCGCGCGGGCCGGAGGCGAACACCACGTCCAGGTCGGGTTCGAGCCCGAGCGCGTCGACGTCGGTGAAGTTGCTGATCCGCGGCAGGCGCACCACGGCGACCCGGAACGCCGCGGCACCGCGCGAGCGGCGGCCCTCCAGGTCAAGGGCGTCCTCGGAATCGAGCCACAGGCGGGAGTCCCAGGGCAGGACTCCATACACCCGCCGGCCGGTCAGCTTCTGCAGCGTGTCAAGGCCGGGAGACAGCAGCGCGGGGTCGCCGCGGAACTTGTTCACGATGAAGCCGGCGATCAGCGCCTGGTCGGCCGGCTCGAGCAGCGCCACGGTGCCGTACATCGCCGCGAATACGCCGCCCCGGTCGATGTCACCGACGACCACCGCCGGCAGGCCCGCGTGCCGGGCCAGGCCCATGTTCACGTAGTCACCGGACCGCAGGTTGATCTCGGCCGGGCTGCCCGCGCCCTCGGCGACGATGACGTCGAACCGCGCGGCAAGGTCGTCGAACGCCGCGTGCGCCGCGACGGCAAGGTGACGGCGCCCGGCCGTCCAGTCGGCGGACGAGACGTCACCGACGGGCTGGCCCATGAGGACCACGTGGCTGCGCCGGTCGGTGCCCGGCTTGAGCAGCACCGGGTTCATCGCGGGCTCGGGATCGGCGCGGGCGGCGAGTGCCTGCACCCACTGGGCGCGGCCGATCTCGGCCATCCGCCCGTCCGGGCCCGGGCAGACCATCGAGTTGTTCGACATGTTCTGCGCCTTGTACGGCGCCACCCGCACGCCGCGGCGCGCGAACGCCCGGCACAACCCGGTCGTGACCAAGCTCTTGCCCGCGTCCGACGTCGTGCCCGCCACTAGCAGCCCGCTCATCGCGCCGCCATCATCTCATGTGCCGGCCGGCCATCTGGGGCGGGCGCTGTGCACTCGTCAGGTGCTTCTGGACAGCCGGGCGAGGGACAGCACGAAGATCGACGAGAGCAGCCAGCCAAGTACCGTGCCGAGGTTGAGCCACCAGAGCATCAGCTGGCCGTAGCGGACGTGCGGGTCCGGGTACCACGTGACGCGCTGGTCCAGGGAGATCAGCGGGACCACGGTGTCGATGGCGTACAGCACGGGGCTGAAGCAGCGTACCTGGCCGTCGCCGCAGGGGTCCGTGGCCGGCGCCCCGCGCGACGGCGTGCCCTGGGGGCCTGCCGCAGCCTGCGCCGTCAGCGGCCCCGCGGTGGTGTACACCTGGCCGTTGCCGTTGTTGGCGCGCAGTGTTGCCTGGGCCGGGGGCAGCGTCAGGGTGACGGCCGTCAGGATGAGCAGGCCGGCCAGCATCCACAGCACCCGCTCCGGCCGGTACCCGTAACCGATGACCGAGTAGGCCGCGTAGAGCGCGCGCCGCGGCCACCGCGCGGCCGGCCCGCTGACCTGACGAGCGTGCCTGCGGCGTGCGATGAGGATCTGCTCGGCTTCCCTGGTGTACCCGTGCTGCCTGAAGACCTTGGCTGCCTGCTCGTACGGCCCGGAGTCGAAGGGCGTCTGACGGCGCAGCCACCGGATGCGCGCGACCTGGTCCCAGGCCGTGCCCGGCGGGGCACCCTGCGGGCGTTCCAGGCGCTCGTAGGTCATGCCCGCGATCGTGAAGCGTTCCGGCCAGGTCGCCGGGTCGTCGGCGAGCGAGCTTGTCGTCAGGTCGGTGAAGTCGACGCTCGGCGAGACCGCCGTCCAGCCCAGGTCAACGCTGCCGCGCACCTGAGCGGCGATCGCCTCGATTGCGTGCCCGGCCTCATTGAATGCAGAGGGACGCGGGCAGTCGAAGGCCCCGCCGGTGACGTGCAGGCGGCCCTCGATGGTGGCCCGGTTCAGCGCGACGAGCCCGGTGGCGGTGAAGCCGTCGATCAGCCGGACCGGGCCGTTGACCACCGCCTGGCTGAAGCGCAGCGCGTATCCGTCGGCGTTGTCGAGCCGCGCTCGCCTGGCGATCAGGCTGCCCAGCCTTGCTCCGGCGAACGAGATGGCGCCTCCCTCGGCCCGCAGGTCGTCCAGGTAGACGTTGCCCTCGACGGTGATGCCGCTCGCGCTGATCAGCGCCTCGTCCTCCGGCTTTGTCAGGCGACCGTGCAGCGCAAGGGTGCCGTGGCTGACCGCGCCGGCCAGCCGCACAGTGCCCTCGATGTCCGCGTCCTTGTCGAGTCGGAGGAAGGCGCGGATCTCGGCGTTGGTCAGGTCAAGCGCGGTTCGGCCCGGTGCGCGCAGCACGCAGCCCGCGCCGATGGTGAAGCGGCTCACGTCGGACATCGACATGTCGATACTGCCGGACACTACGGAGCGTCCCTCGATGGTGAGCTCGGCACCGACCGACAGCCGGGGCGCGCTGATCGCCGCGCCCCGGCTCGTAGCGGCCTCGTGGACGCTGCCGGCCACCTGGTCGGGACGAACTTCGATCGTGGCGTTGTGGACGAGGAACCGTCCCGAGATACGAGTGCTCGCCATGTCCAGGCGGCCACGGATCAACGGCCGGTGCCCGGCACGGTCTTCGGTCAAGAAGACACTGCCCTCGATGGTGGCGTCCTCTGTGTCCAGCGCCGTCTCTTCTGGTGACTCGATGTGCGCGCTCGTCAGGTCAAGCGATCCGCCGAGTCGGGCACCCGTCAGCCTGACCTCGCCGGCCGCGTGGAACCCGTGGATCAGCCGGACGGCGCCGCCGACGCGGATCCGGTCTGCCTGGATCGCAAGGCCGCCCTGGCCGTCGACGATGGTGCCGACGCAGAGCAGGCGGCCGCCGATCTCCGACTCGCACAGCCAGACCGCCGTCGTGTGCGACGTGCTCGCACTAGTCCGGTGCGCGCCGGCCACCCGCGAACGTGACAGGTCAAGGTCGCGGCGCAGCCGTAGCCCGTTGCCGAGCAGTCCGGGGAGCAGGCAGTCGGTAAGCGCCAGCTCGAAGAGGTCGGCGCCCTCCACCGTGGGTGCGGACTCGAACTCGCACCCCTCGAAGCGGAGCGGGAACGGGACCGTCAGGCCGGCGAGGTCGAGGCGGCCGGTGATCACCGCGTTGCCCAGCCGCAGGCCGCGCGGGTCGACCTGGTCCTTCAGCTCGTGGCAGCAGCGGCGCAGCAGCGCCGCCTGGATGGTGCGTTTCAGGCCGGCTTCGCCGCCGTCGGTAGCCTGGCCCCCGTCGATGGGCTGGCCGCTGCGCAGCGCGCCGAGCAGTTCGGCCTCGTCGATCTCCGCGTCACCGGGAGCGGCGGGACTCACGCGGCGACCGCGGTTGCGACGGAGGCCATGTCCTGGATCATCAGCCACGCTCTTGACGAGTAAATGGGTGTACGCCCGGCCGGCGCACGATGTCCGCCGTGTGCGCTGGGTTCCACGTTAAGCGGTCAGACGGAGCACGCACCCGTTCGGGAGCATTTTGATTGTCTTCAGTATGAGCGGATCGTGCCGGGCTGCGGGCCTTGCGGTGCGTGGCGCCTGGCCACGTCCTCGCGGAGGGTGAAGCCGAGCCCGGGGCCGCGCGGCGGCAGCAGGTAGCCGTCTTGCCAGTCGAACCGTTCCTCGGTGAACTGGGCGTGCACCCCGTCGAAGCGCTCGACCGCCTCCATGATGAGGAAGTTGGGGCTGCACAGCGACAGGTGCAGCGCGGCGGCGGCGATGAGCGGGCCGCCGTAGACGTGCGGTGCGACCTGCACGTAGTGCGCCTCGGCCATGCTCGCGATCTTCTTCGCCTCGCCGATGCCGCCGACCTGGCCGACATCGAAGTTGAAGATCGCCGCGGCGCGGTGCTCAAGCAGCCGGGCGAAGTCGAACTTGGTGGTCAGCCGCTCGCCGGTAGCGACGGGGATGGTGGTGCGGCGGGCGACTTCGGCCAGGGCCGCCATGTTCTCCGGCGGGCAGGGCTCCTCGTACCAGAGCGGGTCGAACTTCTCCAGCCGCTTGGCGATGCGCAGCGCGCCCGCCGCGGTCATCTGGCCGTGCGTGCCGATGATGATGTCGCAGGCGGTTCCCACCTCGTCGCGGATGGCGCCGATGACCCGCTCGGCGGTGTCGGCGGCCTGCAGGGAGAACTGCAGCGGCACGTTCTGGCCGAGGCTCTGGTCGTGGGTCAGGACCAGCGAGAACGGGTCGACCTTGATCGCGGTGAAGCCCTGGTCCAGGTAGTGCCTGGCCCGGGCGGCGGCGTGCGCCGGGTTGAGCCATACGTCGCGGCTGAGCGGCCCGTGGTCAGACGTACGGCCCGCGTTGCCGCCAGGGCCGGCCGGGTCATCGTAGATGTAGGTGTACGTGCGGACCCGGTCCCGCATCGCGCCGCCGAGCAGCTTGTAGACCGGCTGGCCGCAGTCCTTGCCGATGATGTCCCAGCAGGCCATCTCGATCGCGCTGAGGATGCCGAGCTTGGTCAGCTCCGGGTAGTGGCTGTAGCCGGCCCGGCCGTACACCTTGTCGAAGAGCATCTCGGTGTCGTACGGGTCGTGGCCGATGACAGCCTGCTCGATGACGTCGGCCATCATGGCGGCGAGCACGGGGAGCCGGAAGCCCACCCCGAGCAGCATCATCTCGCCGTAGCCGCGCGTCCCCTCGTCGGTGTCCAGCCGAACGAAGAGCCAGCTGCGCCCGCCGCGGAACGGCGGCGGGCAGACGACGGGAAACACCTCGAAGCCGGTGACCTTCACCTGATCATCACTGCCCGTCCTCGGCGGGGCCAGGGTGGCGGCGGTACAGGCCCGCGACGCGGAAGGCCAGGTCGAGGGACTGACTGCGGTTGAGCCTGGGATCGCACGTCGTCTCATAGCGGTAACTCAGGTCGCTCTCGGCGATGGGCCGGCCGCCGCCGAGGCACTCGGTGACGTCCTCGCCGGTGAACTCGATATGGATGCCACCGGGATGCGTGCCAAGCGCGCGGTGCACCTCGAAGAACCCGGTGACCTCGTCCAGCACGTCGTCGAAGTTCCTGGTCTTGCGGCCGCTGGCCGCCTCCACGGTGTTGCCGTGCATCGGGTCGCACACCCAGATCACCGGGGCCCGGCTGGCGGCTACCTTCTCGACCAGCGGCGGCAGCGCCTCACGGATCCGCCTGGCGCCCATCCGGGTGGTCAGGGTGAGCCGGCCGGGTTCCTGCTCGGGATCGAGGGCCTCGGCGAGCTCAAGGACGTCCTGCGCGGTGGCGTCCGGGCCGATCTTGACGGCGAGCGGATTGCGGATCTGGCGGGCGAACTCGATGTGCGCGCCGCGGGGATCGCGGGTGCGCTCCCCGATCCACAGCAGGTGAGCCGACAGGTCGTAAGCACGCCCGCTGCTCGTGTCGGTCCGGGTCAGCGGCCGCTCGTAATCCAGCAGCAGCGCCTCGTGGCTTGCGTAGAACTCCACCGCGCGGAATTCCCGCGGGTCGGTGCCGCACGCGTGCATGAACGCGATCGCCCGGTCGATCTCATCCGCCAGCCGCTCGTAGCGCTCCCCCGCCGGGCTGCCTGCCACGAAGTCCTGGTTCCAGGCGTGCACCTGGCGCAGGTCGGCGTAGCCGCCGCTGGCGAGGGACCGGCACAGGTTCAGCGTGGCCGACGCGCAGTGATACGCCTGCAGCAGCCGGCCCGGGTCGGGCTCCCGGGCCGCGGCGGTGAACTCGATGCCGTTGACCGCGTCGCCGCGGTAGACCGGGAGCTCGAGGCCGTCGCGCACCTCGGTGGCGGCCGACCGCGGCTTGCCATACTGGCCGGCCATCCGGCCGACCTTCACCACGGGCACGCTGGCCGCGTAGGTCAGCACGACGGCCATCTGCAGCAGCGTCTGGAACTTGCCGCGGATGCTGTCGGCGGTGGCGCCGGCGAACGTCTCCGCGCAGTCACCGCCCTGCAGCAGGAACGCCTCACCGCGCGCCACCGCGGCCAGCCGCTCTTTCAGCTGGTCGCACTCCGCGGCGAGCACCAGCGGCGGCAGGCCCGCCAGCTGGCGCGTCACCGCCTCAAGGCGGTCAGGGTCGGGCCACTGGGGTTGCTGAAGCGCGGGCGCAGTCACGCAGTTCAGGTTACGTGGCGCGCCCGGCATTCGCCCGGTGCGGCACGGGACCGGGAGAGACAGTCAAACAACATAACCAAAAGTAGTTGTTCAGATACGCTAAGAATTATTCGCGGCGAGGAGGCGCTGAGTGCGGTGGGGGCTCGGCGGCGAGCGCCGCCACATTCCGCGGGCAACGATGCTGGAGTCAGCCATGCGCCACCTGGTTCGTCGGTTCGTGAGCGTCGCGGCGGTAGCGGTGGCCGCCCTGGCGTGGCTGGCCGGCACGCTCGCGCTCGGGACGGCGACGAGCTCGGGCGCGACAGCGACCGTCGCGCTGATGACGCTTGGGCTGCTCGCCGGCGGCGTGCTGCTGCTGATCCGGCACAGCCTGGACCTGGCCGCCCGGATCGGCCAGCTGAGCACGGAGTCCCAGCGCTCGCTCGGTGTCGCCCGGCGGATCGAATCCCGCCTCGGGACGGAGCTGAAGCAGACGTTCCGTCAGGTCGAGGCGATCCAGAACCTCAGCGCCATGCTCCCGACCAGTGACGTCCTGCCCGCGACCCGAGGCTGGGCCGCGTCGCCCGACCTGCTCCTTGTCCTCGTCGACGAGCTGATCGCGCGGCGGCCGTCGCTCGTCGTGGAATGCGGCAGCGGCGCGTCCACGCTGTGGCTCGCCCTGGCGCTGCGGCGCTTCGGGATCGACGGGCGGGTCGTCGCGCTCGACCACGACCCGGTTTTCGCCGCCATAACCCGCAACTTCCTGGCCAGGCACGGTGTCAGCGATGTCGCCGAGGTGCGCGACGCCCCGCTGGAGGAGCTCAGCCTCGCCGGCGGCACTTACCTGTGGTACGCGCGGCGGGCATGGAAGGACCTGACGGGGATCGATCTTCTCTTCGTGGACGGGCCGCCCGCCGCCACGGGGGCTAAGGCCCGCTACCCGGCGCTGCCGTTGCTGCGGGAGGCGCTGAACCCGGCGGCCACCGTCGTCGTGGACGACCTCGTCGTGCCGGACATGCAGGAGACGCTGCGCCTCTGGCTCGACGCGTACCCAGAATTCAGTTCGGCGATCCTGCCGCTGGAGAAACAAGCCGCCCTGCTTCGCCAGGGTTAGCCGGGCCTTAGTCGATGGTGAAGCCCATCGGGGCGCCGGCGGCCAGGCCGAGGTCGCGCATGGCCTTGCGGTAGGCGACGGCGACGGCGTCGAAGCGCAGGTGCAGTTCGGCGGCCAGGTCGAACGGCACGCGCTCGGGCCGCTGCGACTCGACGACCACCTGGTCCTGGCCGAAGATGGTGTCCTCGAACTCCTGGATGACCCGGTCCGGCTGGTCGAGGTTGTAGTTGCGGCCGATGAGCACGTAACCCGCGCACCGGTCCGCGTACGCCGGCTGGGAGGCGAAGAAGTACACCATGCCGCGCTGCCCGCCCCAGCCGAGCCGCAGCACGATCGTGTACGGCAGGTGCAGCTCGTAGCGGCTGCGCCGTTCCGGCGGGCCGGCCTGCTCGTTGCCGAAGACCGGGAAGTCGTCGCGGTTGGGCGCCTCGGGGCGGACGATCTCGTAGCGCAGCACGTGGTCGTCGGTGTGCACCTGGTGCTGCGGCACGACCGGCCGCTCCGGGTCGCCGAGCAGCCCGGGGTGGACCCAGGGGAAGTGCCCGAAGTCGGTGAAGTTCTCCACCTGCCGGGCCGCGTCGCAACGCCACCGGTAGGGCCCGGCGGGGACGACCGTCCACTCGCCGTCCTCCAGCTCGGGTACCTCGGGCAGCGGCCACCGGGGCTTGTCGAGGGCGACCCAGATCAGCCCGTACCGCTCCTGCACGCGGTACGCGGCCACCCGGGCCTTGGCCGGGACCGCCGCCGGGTCCTCCTTCTGCGGGATCGCCACGCACCGGCCGTCGGCGCCGTACCGCCACCCGTGGTAGGCGCAGACCAGCTCGTCGCCCTGGACCCGGCCGAGCGACAGCGCGGTGCCCCGGTGCACGCACAGGTCGGACATCACCCGCGGCGCCCCGCCGGCCCCGCGCCAGATCACCAGCGGCTCACCGAGCAGGTCGGCGTGCGCCGGCCGGCCGGTGACCTCGCTGGCGAACGCGACCGGATGCCAGCACGCCCGCTGCGCGGCCAGGTCCGCGAACACTCCCGGTGAATTCATCCCCGCTCCAGACCGCCACGCGACCCGGCGGCAGGCCGGGCCTGACAAGCATTCTTAGCACCCGCCAGCGCGGCTCGCCCCGCCGGGTCAACGGCGGGGCGAAGTCAGCCTCGGTTCTCAGGCGCCCTTGGTGCTAGCGCCCCTGGCGTTGGCTCCGTAGCGGCGGCGGAACTGCTCGACCCGCCCGGCGGTGTCGAGGACGCGGGCCTGCCCGGTGTAGAACGGGTGGCTGGCCGAGGACGTCTCGACGTCGATGACCGGGTACGTGTTGCCGTCCTCCCAGGTGACGGTCTGCCCGCTGACGACCGTGGACCTGGTCAGGAACGCGAAGCCCGCCGCGCGGTCACGGAAGACGACCGGGTGGTAGTCAGGGTGAATTGCCTGCTTCATGGTTACCGCTCCTCTCGGAACTCAACGTGGCGGCCGATCACCGGGTCGTACTTGCGGACGACGAGGCGGTCAGGATCGTTCCTGCGGCTCTTCCTGGTCACGTAGGTGTAGCCAGTCCCAGCGGCCGACCTGAGCTTGATGACGGGACGAAGTGTGCTGTGACTCATGGCCCCTACAACAACCCATTGATGAAAACCATTCCCATTAATGGCGGATCGGAGGCGGCGCTTCCCTCGAGGGCCCGTCCCCGAGGGCGCGCTCGTCAGCGGGACTGGAGCACGGCGGGCGCGAGCTGCTCAAGCTGGCCGACGCTGGTCACCAGGTCCGCGTTGCTCGCGCTGGAGGAGGACATGAGGATCACGTGATCGGCGCCCGCGGCCAGGTGCGCGGCGGCCACCGCGGCGATCGAGCCCGGGTCTCCGTGGGCGACGATCTCGCTGACCAGCTCGTCGCTGACAGCAGCGATCTGCTCAGGCGAGTAGCCGAGCCGGGCGATCGTCGCGGCGTACCACGCCCGGCTGAGCGAGGCGGCAGCCGTGTTCCTCGCCTGCGCCCGGGCCGCCGCGGGGTCACTGGTATCGGCGATCACCGACATCCCGACGACCACCAGCTTGTCTGGCCCGAGCGTCGCCCGCAGCTGCGCGGTGAACGCCGGGGGCAGGCCCGCGGGCAGCACGCCGTCCGCCAGCTCGGCGGCCAGCGCGACCATCTTCGGTCCGTTCGCGGCGACGATCCGCGGGTAAGGCGCCGCGGCGGGCGGCGTCATGGTGGGGGCGGTCATCCGCTCCAGGTAGTCGCGCATCGCCGTCAGGGGGCTGCCGAACTCGCGGCCGACGGCGGCCGCCTGCTGCGGGTAACCGGACCCGAGTCCGAGGACGAGCCGGCCGGGATACGCCTCGGCCAGCATGGCGGCGGCCCCGTGCGCGACCTGCGGCGCCCGGGCCCAGATGTTGGCGATGCCGGTGCCGAACGTCATGCGCGTGGTGGCCGGGAACAGCAGGGCGACCTGGACCAGCGGGTCCTTGCCGCCCACGGTCTCGTTCACCCAGGCGGCCGGGTAGCCGGCGGCCTCAAGCCGGCTGATCGCCGTGCGCTGCACGCTCACCGGCGGGGTGCTGTTGAACGGGACCGGCAGGTACACGCCGACCGGCCCGAGCGACTGCCGCGCCGCCTCGACCACGCTGGTCGTTCCCACGTCGCTCATCCTCGCATTCTCGCCATCGCCGGACAAAGGAGATAGGCCCGCGGTCGCCGGCCCTGGTTACGCGCCACCGCGGCCAGAACGCCGCCGCCCGGGCCGCCAGCGCGGGCGGCGCGACGCCGGCGTTTCTGGCTGGCCCGCCTGGTGCCGCTCCGCGGCGCGGGCGGCCGCCTCGGCTTTCGCGCGTGCTGAGCGCGCGGAACGCCAGCGGGCGACCAGGTCGTCGGCGTTCACCAGCCGGACGTGCACCGGCGGGCCGACCGGGATGCGCCGCCACTCCACGATGCGCCGGTTCAGGTCCGCCGCCGCCTCGCGCACCTCCTGCTCGGAGCGGAACTCCCCCGCCGTCTCCGCGAGCCGCTCGATCTCCCGCCGCAGCCGCAACGGTGTCGGCAGCATCTCCTCCGCGGTCACGCCCTCGCGGCGCGCGTAGTCGCGCAGCCACGCCTGCCCGTAGTCACCGTCCGGCGCGCCAGGGCGCAGGTTCAGCGGCTTGCCCGCCCCCGGCAGGTCATCAAAAACGCCGCGGCGCTCGGCCTCGGCCACCTGCTGGTCGATCCAGGAGGAAAAGCCCATCTGGGGCGGCTTGCGCTCGGTCATCACCATCCAGGGTAACCCGGGCGGTCGTCACGGCTGGCGAGCGCCTAGTTCGCGCGGGCCGGCCGCCATGGTCAGGCCAGGTCACAGTGCTCAGGACTGGGTGCGGCGGCCGCGCCGCCACCACCACGCCCCGCTCGCGATGATGACCAGGCCGGGCCCGCTGTGCACGGCGAGCACGCCGGCCAGGCTCGGCCCGCCCCAGTCCTTGGCGTAGCTGGCCGGGTTGCCGTAGTGGATGAGGAACAGCTCCGCGACCCCGCGTCCCACCAGGTACACCGCGAGCACGGCGCCGATGCCGAGCAGCGGCCACACCCAGGCGGTCCGCCGCCGGGCGCGGGCCGGCGGTCCGGGCACCGCCGCCACGGGCATCGTCGGGGCGTGCCCGGTCCCCGGCGCTGAGTTCGCCGGCCGCCCCGGCCTCGGTGATCTCGTCATCTCGTTCATGACATTCACGCTAGGCGCACCGGGGCCGGGCGGCCATCAGGCAACTCCCTGTTCCGTCCCGGAGAATGTCCCCAGGTCACCTCAGGGGTCCTGGTACGGCCCGGCGTCAGGGCAGCAGCTTGACCGCGCTCGCCCAGTCCAGGCCAAGCGGCCCCTGGAGCGTCATGTGCAGCAGCTGGAACGCCTCAAGCTCCCGCGCCCGGCGCAGCGGCCCGGTATCCACCGCGCGCATGCCGCCGTCCCGTACCAGCGCCGCCACCTGCGCCTTGGGCCGCTCGTCGTCCCCGGCGATGAACACGTCGAGCGGCAGCCCGCCCACCCAGCCGGCCACGAGCGCGGCCGCGAACGTGGTGTTGAACGCCTTCACCACGCTGGCCCCCGGGCTGGCCGCGGCGATTTCCTCGGCGGCCGACATTCCCGGGCTGGTCAGGAGCGAGTCGAAGGTGGAGAAGTCGACCGGGTTGCACGTGTCCACCACCGTCACGCCGGACAGCGCCGCCCCCTGCTCGCGGGCCAGGATCCGCCCCTCCGGGTAGGGCAGCGCCAGGATCACCACGTCCGCGCCCGCGATCGCCTCACCCACCGTCGCCACGCTCAGTGACGAAGACGCCGGCTCCAGCGCTCCGCCACGGCCGGCCCGCACGGCCAGGCTCGCGGCCAGCGCGTCCGCCTTGCCCGGTTCGCTGTCGGTGATCCGCAGCCGGTGGCCGCCCGCCAACGCCCGCACCGCCAGGCCTTCCGCGAGCCGCCCGGCCCCCACGATGGTCACGATCATCTGCCCCCCAGTAGGCAACACCTTACCCACAGGCCCCGCCAGTCAAGATCATTTCGACGACGACATGATCACGGAAAGTAACTGCCACGCTGATGCTGCTCGCCATCATCCAGAACGAGCGCGCGCTTCGCCCGTCTCGCCAGGCCGGCCGCTACCGGCCGATGGGACGGTACTGGGAAATGGCGGTGGCAGGATCCCCGTGGACCACGAAGGCAGACCAGAAGAGGGGGTCCGGGTGCTCGTCGCGGACGGTGAGCTGGGCGGCCCGCAGAGCGTCAGGAACCGCGGCTCCAGTCGTCAGCCGGACGTAGAACTCTTTCATCAGCAGAGCGGTCTGCTGGTCTGGAACCTGCCAGAGTGAGGTAACGACCGCCCTCGCGCCGGCGACACCGAACGCCCAGCGCAGTCCAATCAGACCCTCGCCGCTGCGGTGGTCGCCCAGGCCGGTGTCGCACGCCGAGAGAACGACAAGCTGGGTGTCGCGAAGGTTGAGCGTGCATGCCTCGTCAGCGGTCAGCATCCCGATGCCGGCCTCAGGCGGCGGCACGACCCCGTTGAGCCATGTGTTAAGGCCAGCCAGCGCGACAGCGGACCGCAGCAGCGGGTCGGCGTGCGCCGCGGGCAGGCCGGGGAGGGCCGCGGCGGCCGGGGGGTCGTTCTCGGCTCCCATGACGAAGTCCCCTTCACCGGGCACCGTCACCATGTACAGCCGCTCGTAGTGGTCGCCCGCGGGCGGCTCCGGGTTCGGCAGGAAGATCCCGTGGGTCGCCAGGTGGACAACCATCGGCGACTGGGCGGCGGCGAGGCTGATTTTCGTGGCGTCCGCGCCGGTCAGCGCCTCGGTTCCGAGCAGTGCGGCCACCTGCCTGCCCTCTTCCGCGGTACCGGGCAGCGGCCGCACGATCCGCCTGGCGTGCGGTCCGCCCAGGTCGTAGTCCGGGTCGGCGATGACAAGCGGCGCCCCCGGCGCGCGGTACCTGGCCGCCCTTGGCCAGCGGAGTACGTCGCGCGGGGCGGACAGGTAGGCGATCACGCGGGAGTCGATGAGGCGGCCTTCGTCCGGCAACGGCAGCAGCTGGAACGGCAGCAGCCCGAGGCGGCCGCCGGCGACGATCAGCAGGTTCCGGTCGTGCAGGCCCAGCGGGTCGATCAGCCGTTCACGGAGGGCGGCGGCGTGGCGATCGCGGTCAGCGGCCGGGTCTGCGCGGCTGAGCGAGGTGAGCAGGTCGCGCAGCGCGGAGAGGTCCGCATGGATGGGGTCAGCGGGGCCGAGGTCGACCATGCGGAGGTCCCGCGTGGTGGACACGAAGGCGACGTACCGCTGCGCCCGCTTCACGCGGAGGCCGTCACCCACCGCCGGCCGTCCGAGCGCCACGTGGGCGAAGTCGGTGCTCTCGGTGAGCACGTAGGTGACGAGCGTCGTGTCCTGTGGCAGCGAGGCGGCGATCAGTTCGGCGCTAGGGACCTCGACGGCGGCGGGGAGGTACACCGCGAGCAGTCGCTCCAGCTCGGTTCCGCGTACGCGGAGGCGCTCGGCCTGCGTGCTGTCGTTCATGATGACCGCACGCGCCAGGCGGGCGCGGAGATCCCCGAGTTCCCGCAGGACGGGACCTCCTGAGCCGCGCAGCGCGGCGGCGCGTTCCGCTCTCATGTGGTCGGCGTCCTGCCCGAGGCGCTGGATGACCAGCTCCCAGGCTTCCGCGGCGTTCTTCGGGCCTGCCAGAGTCAGGCAGGCGTCGACTGTGTCCCATAGCCGGGCGAAGAAGGCCCGTCGTCGCTGCTCCGGCGCCGAGGAGGACATGACGCCCCGGAGAAGCTCGTCCTCAAGGCTGATGAGCCGCTGGAGCGAGCGCCGGGCGGCCGGCCCGTCGCCGCTCGCGGCCTGGAAGTAGGCGAACAGGCGCCACGTCTCGGCGGCGCCCGGCGCGACCCTGAGCGACTCCTCGAACAGGGCGCTGGCTAGCTCCAGGTCGCCGGCGAACGCCTTGCACCTGGCGAGCAGCGCGAGGTACGGACCGAGGATGACGTGCTCCGGGCCGTGCGCGGCCCGCATGATGGTGACCGCGCGCTCGGCGAATGCCATGGCGGTGTCCTTTGCCCCGATGTCGAGGTAGAGGTTCGCCAGGCCGGAGAGCGGTTCCGCCAGGCTCGGATGCTCACCCAGCGCGGCCTGCAGCGTCTCGTACGCCTTAGTCAGCGTGGTGGCCGCGGTCATCTTCCCTTGCCTGAGTTCCAGGTTCCCCAGACGGCTAAGGGTTGAGCCGTACCCGGAGGCGTCGCGGCCCGCGGACGATTCCAGCAGGCCGAGTGCCCTGGTCAAAAGCCTTTCCGCCGTGTCCAGCTCGCCGAGTTCCTCGCAGATGGCCGCCTGGTTGACCAGCAGGGTCGCCTGGCGCTGCACGTTGTCACCGGCCGCGCTCGCGGCACGCTGGAACCACTGCTCGGCTTCGGGTCTTTTCCCCTGGCCGGCGAGCGCGAGGCCGATTTCATTCGCCGCGTCGCCGACGTCGGCGTTATCGTCTGGGTCAACGTTGTCGAGCCTGCTCAGCGCCGCCCGCGCCAGCTTCTCGCTTTCGGTGAAACGTCCTTGTCCACGCACGACTTTGGTGTAGCCGAGCAAGGCATGCGCGAACTGCGGGCTCGTTTCATCGAACCAGAGCAAAGCCAGCTGGAGTGTCTCCTCGGCCAGGTCATGCGCCTCCGCGAGACGATAATCGTCGATGAGGAACATGATCAGGTTCCGACGGCCGGTAAGGCGGTTCGCGTTATCCTCGGCAACGTCCAGGGCCTGACGGAAATACCGTTCCGCCGCAGTGAATTCGCCTTTCCGCTGTGCGATAAGGCCGAGACTCGTCAGCGTGCGGCCGAGCTGCTCCCCGGTGGCCTGCTCGGCGCCGGCGGCGAGCAGTTGCGCCGCCTCCTCGTCCCGGCCCTGCGTGGCCAGCAGGTGGCCAAGTTCCCGGCGAGCGGACGCGAGCATCGGGTCATCGGCGGGGAGCTGTTCCTCGTGGACGCGCAGCGCTTCTCGTATCAGTTCCTCGACGCCCCTGGTAGCGCCCCCGTCCTGGCGGACCGCGGCGAGGAAGAGCTTGAGCCCGGCCACGCGAAGGCTGCTGGGACCGTCCGCGTCGGCGGTGATCTGGATGGCCCGGCTGATCGACCGCTCGGCGTCCGTAAGGTCGCCGCGTGCCCGTGACTGCCTCGCCTGCCTTAGCAGCTGCTCGAGCTGTTCGGCGAGCGGCGGGCCGGCGGGAGGCAGACCCGCCTGCCGCGCCAGGGCGGCGGCCCGCGCCTGGAGCAGCGGCTGGCCGTCAAGGGAGGGCGCAGCCTCGGCGATCAGCTCGGCTGCCTGGTCGGGCTGCCCGGCGTGCGCGAGTACGTCGGCCACGTCGATCAGCGCGTGCAGCAGCCGCGGGTCGCCGGGCGCGAGCGCCGCGCGCATCTCGGCCAGGGCCTGCCGGTGTTCCGTGATCGCCTCGTCGACCCGGCCAAGGCTCTCCAGCGCGTTCGCGAGGTTGTGCCGCGCGAGGAACACCGTGTCGGGTGCCGCCTGCCTGACCGACTCGGAGTACCAGCGGGCGGCCTCCTCGAAGCGTGCTGACCGGTAGTAGATGTCCGCGAGGTTGTTCAGTTGCGTGGCTTCTGGGACCAGCTCGACAAGGTCCAGCTGGATGGCGAGCGCACCGGGCAGGTCGTTCAGTGCCTGGTAAGCCTTCTGCACCCGGTAAAGAACCTCCGCCTCGTTCGGGTCGTCCAGTCCCCGCAAGGGCGCAAGCGTGCCCAGGGCTTGTTCCGCCATCTGGCGGCTTGCCGCCGCCGCGCCGCTCGCAGCGTAAAGTTCCGCCAGGTCGCCCTGAGTGAGCGCTACCTCCATGGGGAGCTCTAGCCGTTGCCACGTGTCAACGGCGCGGGCCAGGTATCTCTCGGCCTGCTCGATGCGCCCGCTTTGCCGGTAGACGCGCCCGAGCCCGCGCAACGTATCGGCGACCTTCTTGTGCGTTTCGCCGTACGCTTCCCGGTAAAGGGCGAGGGCCCGGCCGAGCAGGTCGCTCGATTCGGCATAGCCTTCCTGGAAGAACAAGGCCTGGGCGAGCGCGAAAAGCAGGCTTGCCAGCGGGGCACCGGTGAACGTCCGGTCATCCAGCGCCCTGCGCAGCAAGCTCTCCGCCGCATGCGCCTCGCCAGAGTTGACCAGCCTGGTACCCGCGGCCTCGTAGACGCGGGCTGCGGCGTCCTGCGGGATGTGCGCGCTGAGCTGCGGCAGCACAGAATCGAGAAGGGCGGCGGCATCCGGCGAACCGGAGTCCATGTTCGCGTAGTTGACCACCACGGTCGGGACCAGCTCTGGGGCGGCGCCGGACAGCACCTCCAGCGCCTGCCCGAAGAGATCGCGGCGGCGTTCAAGCGCGCCTTGATTGGCTAGCTGCAGGCCGTACTCAGCGGAATGAGGGCCAAAGAGCCGCAGCGCCATGTCCACCAGAGCGGGAGCCATCCGGGCGGCGCTCTCTTCACTGCCGCCCTGAAACAGCATGAGCTGTTGGGCGGCAAGCCGGTCAAAGGCGGCCCGGTCCGGCGTTCGCGGCGCGCCGTCATCGTCGGCGAAGGCCGCGAGGCGACGCAGGTCAGCCAGGCGCGACAGGAAAACGGCCCCGGCTCCGTCCGGGTGATCCTGCACGGTCCTTTCCACGGCGTCGAGGAGGGGGTCGGCGAGCAGGTACGGTGCGCTGTCCGCGACCTGTGCGACTTCAGCCGCCGAGTCGGCGGTGAGCGCCCGGTCGAGCGCCTCGAGGACTTGCTCCTGGCCGGCCTGCAGGTACAGCTCCTGCCGGGCCCGCCGCAGGGCGGTCACGGCACCGGGTACCCGGTCCCTGGCCGCTAGCACAAGGTGCTCATGTGCCTCGGCGGCCTCGCCTTCTGCCAGCAGGGCAGAGCCGAGGTTCAGCCGGGTGGCGGCTTCACCTGGCGCTAGCGCGACCGCCTTACGCAGGTCGGCCACGGCTTCCTCGGCCTGCCCGTTCCGCAGCAGGATGGCGCCGCGGTCGGACCTGAGGTACCAGGCCTCGGGGTCGTCCTCGATCAACAGGCTCAGGTCCGCGATGGCCTCCGCGTTCTTCCCCATGGCTGAGTAGGCCAGTGACCGGTTGTAGCGCGCGTCGGCCTGGCCGGGCTCGCGCTCGAGAACCCAGCTCAGCTCCCGAGCGGAGGAGGCCGCGTCTCCAGCCGACAACAGGGCCAGCCCGTGGCCGAGCCTGGCATCCAGGTCATCTGGCTGCACCTTGAGGAGTTCCGCGTACGCATCCCGTGCCTCGGCCCAGCGGCCCATGCCGAGCAGTTGATCCGCGCGCGAGTCCATACACCATGTGAGCACAGGCGCTACCGCGGCAGGAAGGGTAAGAGCACGCGGATGACCCGGGCGCCGGTGGCGGCCCTGGGGCCGTTACCCGATCTGGAACCCGCTGATCCCCGGCCGCGCGGGGACATCCGGCCCGGTCCGGCGTAGATTGCCGTCATGGCCGATCGCAAGCCGCCCCGCCTCGCCGGCGGCGAGGCGGACACGCTGCGCTCACTGCTGCAGTACCAGCGGGAATCCCTGCTGGGCAAGGTCGACGGAGTCGATGAGGACCGCGCGCGCTGGTCACCGGTGGGCAGCGGCACCAGCCTCCTGTGGCTGATCACCCACATGGCCGCCGCCGAGGTCACCTGGGTGCTGCACCGCTTCGCCGGCCAGGACCCGGTCCCGCCCGCGGCCGGGCCGCCCGGCGGCACGCTGCGGGACGCGGCCGAGGCCTACCGGCGCGGCTGGCCCGCGGTGGACGCGGTGGCCTTCGCCGGGGCCGGGCTCGATGAGCTGTGCCGCCGCCCCGACCCCGGGCCGCCGGTGAGCCTGCGCTGGGTGCTGATGCACCTGCTCGAGGAGACCGCCAGGCACGCCGGGCACGCGGACATCCTGCGCGAGCTCATCGACGGCAGCACCGGCCGGTTACCGCACGCCCGCGCCAGTTAGGCGCACGCGGCCGGCCAAGCCGCCCAAACAGGCCAAACAGGCCAAAGGGCTGCCGGGCGGCGACGCGAGTGACAGCATGGGCGGGTGCGAATACTAGTCCTGGGCGGCACCCGGTTCGCGGGCCGCGCCATCGTCGAGACTGCGCTCGGGCGCGGCGATACCGTAACGATGTTCAACCGGGGCCAGTCCAACCCCGGGCTGTTTCCCGGCGTGGAGACGGTCATCGGCGACCGGACCGCGGACCTGTCGCCGCTTGACGGCCGTGAGTTCGACGCGGTGATCGACGTCGCCTGCTACGCGCCGGAGACGGCCCGGCTGTCCGCCGAGGCGTTCAGGGACCGCACAGTGCGGTACGTGTTCGTCTCCACCGTGTCCGTCTACGCGGACCAGAGCACGACCGAGGCGCAGCTCGAAGACGCGCCGCTCGCCCAGCTCAAGCCGGACTCGACGGACTTCGCGGAGAACTACGGCGCGAACAAGGCGCTGTGCGAAGCGGTCATCAGGGAGGTCTACGGCGACGAACGGGCGCTGATCGGCCGGCCCGGGCTCATCAGCGGGCCGCACGACCCGACCGACCGGTTCCCCTACTGGCCGCGGCGGATCGCGCGCGGCGGGCGGGTGCTCGCGCCCGGCGACCCCACCGACCTGACCCAGGTCATCGACGCCCGTGACCTGGCGGCGTTCCTGCTCGACGGCCTCCACCGGGGCAGGAACGGCGTGTTCAACCTGACGGGGAACCCGCGTCCGTTCGGCATCCTGCTCGACCTGTGCCGGACGGCGACCTACAGCGACGCCGACCTGGTGTGGATCGACAGCGAGCGGCTGGTGGCGGCGGGGGTCAACCCGGAGATGGGCATACCGCTGTGGGTCGGCGAGCCCGGCTACGAGGCGTTCAACGACGTCGACTCCTCCCGCGCCGTCGGCGCGGGCCTGAACTGCCGGTCTCTCACCGAGACGATCCGCGACACCCTCGCCTGGGACATGGCGCGCGGCGGCCCTGAGCAGGAAGGATTCGACCCGGCCGAGGAGGCGCGGCTGCTCGCCGAGCTGGCCGGGTAGCGGCGCGGGTGCCGCCGGCCCGCCCCGACCGATCCCGCGATGGCGGAACGGGGGCGTGGTACCCCGTTCCGCTCGCCGTTACCCGTCCGCGGCGATGGCCGCCGCGGTGGCGTGCGCGCGGGCGGTGGTGCTGAGGTAGCCCGCCAGCGCGACGAGCAGGCCGCAGGCGATGCCCAGGACCCACGGCGCGTGGGTGGCCGCCGACAGGGCGGCCGCGTGCGTCTGGCCGGCGGCCAGGCCGCTGGCCACGCCGGAGGTCACCATGTCCCCCATCACCGCGACGCCGAGCAGCGAGCCGACCTGGCGGGTCACCGAGATCACCGCGGAGGCGACCCCCGCCTGCGCGGGCGGCATGCCGGAGACCCCGGTGTTCGTGATGGGCGGGTTGACCAGGCCGAGCCCGGCGCCGAGCACGGCGATGGCGATGGCCAGCCACCAGTAGGAGGTGTCCGGGCCGAGGCCGAGCAGCAGCGCGAGTCCCGCCGCGATGCACAGGCCGCTGGCGACCAGCGGGACGCGCGGGCCGCGGCGGGCGGTGAGCTGCCCGGCGACCGGCGCGGCGGCCGCCATCACCAGCGTGGCGGGCAGCAGCGACAGGCCGGCCCGCAGCGGCGAGTCGCCGCGCACCTCCTGCAGGTACAGGGTGATGACGAACAGGAACCCGCCGAGCACGACGAACGACAGGACCGCGATCACGCCGGCGCCGGTGAACGGGCGGGACCGGAAGAAGCGCAGCTCGATCAGCGGCTCGGCGGTCCGGCGCTCGACGGCGATGAACGCGGCCGCGGCGAGCGCCGCGACGGCGAACAGCGCGAGCACCGGCGCGGCGGTCCAGCCGGCGACCGGGCCCTGGATGACCGCGTAGGTGAGCGAGCCGAGCGCGGCGATCATCAGCAGCTGGCCGGGGACGTCTACCCGGCGCGGCCGCGGCGCCCGCGACTCGGGCACGTAGCGGACCGTGGCGGCGAACATGGCGGCGCAGATCGGCACGTTGAGCCAGAAGATGGACCGCCAGCCAATGGCGGAGACCAGGACGCCGCCGACGATCGGGCCGCACGCCGTGGCGACGCCGAAGATTCCCGACCAGATGCCGATGGCGTGGGCGCGTTCCCTGGGGTCGTGGAAGGTGTTGCGGACGATCGACAGCGAGACCGGGCTAAGCATCGACCCGCCGACGCCCTGCAGCATGCGCAAGCCGATGAGCGACCCGGTGTCCGGGGCGAGCGAGCAGAGCAGCGACCCGAGGCCGAACCCGACGAGGCCGGCGAGGAAGACCCGCTTCCGGCCCAGCCGGTCGGCGGTGGAGCCGGACAGCAGCAGCAGCGACGACACGACGAGCAGGTAGGCGTCGGCCACCCACTGCAGCCCGGACAGGCTGGCGTGCAGGTCTCGCTGCAGCGTGGGCAGCGCAACGTTCAAGATCGTCGAGTCCAGGTAGACGATGAACAGGCTGGACGAGCAGATCAGCAGAACGCCCAGGCGACGGCGGCGGCCCGCTTCCCCCTCGGGGATGGCCACGTCAGGGGCAAAGGCCGTCACGATCGCGCCGCTCCTTACTGTCCATGCCATCTACTATCCATGCGGCCCGAGGTCGCGCCCAACGCACCCAGTGCGCGCACCAGGGCCGCGCCGCCCGGTGCCGAACGCCGCGTGGCCGTCACGCCGCCCGCGCGGGGCTTGCCGTCGCGGTGGTGGCCATCGCGCGACGGTCCGCGCGCTCGATGAGGGTCGCGGTGCGGGCGGCGCTCGCCTGGCCGGCCCGCCCGGTGGTGGCCAGCGTGAGCGCGAGCACGCATCCGCCCATCGCGGTCACGATCCACCAGGCCGGCCGGGTGGCGGACGCGAAGCCGGCGGCGAGCGGGCCGTGCAGGCCGGCGGCGAGCACCGCGCCGGTCACGGCGACGCCGAGGGAGGAGCCGACCTGCCGTCCGGTCGAGGCGATCGCCGCGGCGGTGCCTGCCCGGGCGCGCGGCATCCCGGCGACGGCGTTGTTGGTGACCGGGGCGTTGACCCAGAAGACGCCGCGCCAGCCGACCGAGTCGACGAGCGCGCCGCCGATGACCGGGCCGACCGCAAGCGACAGGCCGAACACCGAGCCCCACAGGCCGATCGCCTTCGCCCGCTCGGCGGGGTCGGTGAACACGTTGGTGACGATCGCCATCGCTACCGGGTTGAGCATGCTCCCGCCCACGGCCTGCAGGGCCCGGAACGCGATCAGCCAGCCGAGCCCGGGAGCGAGGGAGCAGGCGAGCGAGCCGAGGGTGAACAGGGCGAGGCCGAGCTGGAAGACTCTGCGCCTGCCGACCCGGTCGGCGACAGATCCCGACAGCATCAGCAGGCTGGCCAGGACGAGCAGGTAGGCGTCGACCGTCCACTGCAGCCCGGAGACGGGCGCGCGCAGGTCCCGTCCGATCGACGGCAGCGCCACGTTGACGATCGTGACGTCCATGCCGACGACGAACAGGCTCAGGCAGCAGATGGCCAGCACCAGGTAGCGGCGCTCGCGGCTCAGCTCAGGCATGATCCCTCAGGCAGGCAGGAAAATATTTTGTATCCTACAACTAACGATTCAGGTCCCTTATGCCCGGTGGCAGGAGAGCTGGCCAGGGGCAGCTTCTCCTTACCTAAGCCGAACAAATTGACTCCTCGCTGATCGAACTGGTACTCTAGTGCTAGGCCCACAGATGGGCGGTAGCCGGTTCTTCCGGCAATGGCCCGCGAGCGTCATGCCCGCGGATTCGCAGCGCGCACGCAGTAGAGCGCAGAGATTGCAGTGCGGAGAGCCATTCCCCCATCTGGAGGTGAGCCACGATGTGCAGTCCAGACGCCCCGCATGCCGGCGGCGACGCCTTCGACCCAACGACCGACCACAGTTTCGGCAGCGCATCGCAGGCGTTGGCGACGGTCGGCGCCGCGCTTGACTACCTGAACTCGGCCATCGCCGGCCTGGACGGGTCTTCCTGCGGGGATTTGCTGATTGCGCTTGGCGAGGTGCAGGCCAAGGTGACCGCCGCGCACGCCGGGCTGCTGCGCCGATTCGACGCCGCGGACGCCCATGACGCCGACGGGTACGGGTCATCGTCATCATGGCTGGCCGCGAAGGCAGGGATGTCGAAGAAGGGCGCCAGGGCCGCAGTCCGGCAGATGCGCCAGCTCGGCGACCGCCCGCTGCTCGGCAGTGCCCTCGCCGCCGGTGACGTCACCGACTCCCTCGCCGCCGCCATCGCCGACTGGACCCGGAAGCTGCCCGCGCCGATGCGCGACCAGACCGACCGCATCCTGCTGCAGGCCGCGTCCGCCGGGGCGTCCCTGGGCGACCTGGCAACTATCGCCGCGTGCGCGATCGAGACCTGGCGGGCGCAGCAGCCCGACCCCGACGACCCTGACCCCGGCGACCGCTACCTCCAGCTCGGCACCACGTTCGGCGGCGCCGGGGTCGTCCGCGGCGACCTGACCCCCGAGTGCGCCACCGCGGTCCGCGCGGTGCTGGAGGCCCTGGGCAAGAAGGCCGGACCCGAAGACGACCGCACCGAAGGCCAGCGGTTCCACGACGCGCTGCAACTCGCCTGCACCCTGCTGCTAAGAGCCCGCCTCGTCCCGGCCCGGGCCGGTGCCGACACCCAGGCGGTCATCCACATCCCCCTGTCCCAGCTGCGGCAGCTGCCCGGCGCCCCGCAGCTGGAGGACGCCTGGCTCCGCGCCCGGGCCGGCCAGGACGGCTACCTGGCCGGCCCCGACGCGGAAACCGCCGCGTGCGACGCGCAGACCGTCCCGGTCGTCACCGGCAGCATGGACCCCGACGTCATCGACCAGATGATCGCCCTGGCCCGGATCGCCGCCGAGGCAGAGGACAGCCCTGGCGGCACGACAGGCGCCGACGGAGCCTCCAGCACGGACCCTGCGACTGGCAGTGCGGGCCCTGCGGCCGCCGGCTCGGCTCATGCGGCCGGCGGCGCGAGCGCGGGCGGGGACGGCCAGCCCGGCGCGGCGGTCGGCAGCGCGCACCCCAGGTCCGGGTCGCTGTCCCCCGAGGCCTGGCGGGCCCTGCGCCATGCGATGGCCCGTCTGGCGATCGACTTGGTCTCCGGCCCGGCCGGGGTCGCCGCGGTCCTCCGCCAGGGGCTGCTCGACAAGCCGTACAACACCCCGTCGCTCCCGCTGGACATCGGCTACAGCGACTCCATCCCGGCCCACATCCGCCGCGCGGTCCTGCTACGGGACCGCACCTGCGCCTGGCCCCGCTGCGGCCGCCCTGCGGTGCACTGCGACGTGCACCACCTGCGACACAAGCAGGACGGTGGCGAAACTTCGATCGAAAACTGTGCTCTGGTCTGCCAGTTTCACCACGACGTGTGCATCCACCGGCGCGGCTGGCAGCTGATCCTGCACCCCGACGGCACCACCGAAGCCAGAAGCCCCGACGGCAGGCAGATCCTCAGATCCCACGCACCACCGTCACCACGCGCCGTATGAAGGCGTGGCCGGGGCTGTGCCGCGAAAGCCGGGCGGCCCGGTAGTAGCGGCAACCTGCGGACCGTGTGGCGACACTAGTTAGGTAGCCCAGGATGCCGTCCCGGCGGGAGCGTGGTAGTGGAAGAGATGTCCGACGCC
>Ga0265338_10001868_pt1 | contig 33087 bp, 28 predicted proteins | sample 42126metaG_FD_193579 | JGI IMG/M metagenome (GOLD analysis project Ga0265338, IMG submission 193579) | Rhizosphere microbial communities from Carex aquatilis grown in University of Washington, Seatle, WA, United States - 4-21-26 metaG | ecosystem: Host-associated > Plants > Roots > Rhizosphere...
GGCTTCGGCATGCGCGCGAACTGCAAATAGTCTTCCGTCACCCGCTGGATACGCCGCACCTCCGAGTCGATCGACCGCAATAGCAATCGGGCTTCATCAGCGGCGCCGGCTTTGTCGGTCGCCAGTGTGGTGATTTCGTCCCCAACCAGATCGATGTTCAGCGTGATCGAGCTGAGCGGATTGCGGATTTCGTGCGCGAGTCTTGCGGACATCGCGCCAATGACCGCCAGCCGTTCGGCCCGCAACTTATCTTCCTCGAGCCGCTTGCGTTCGGTGATATCACGCAGGATCGCCGAGCGGCCAATCGAGCGTCCCTGCAGGTCACGCAGCACGGAGACACTGACCTCCACGGGCACGCGGCGGCCATCCTTTGCCAGGCGAACGGTTTCCAGATGATAGTGGCCATGGCGTTCGATTTCGGCGTTGATGTGTTCGTATTCACCCGCCCGCAACAACTCGGGCGGTATGATGATCGCAAACGGTTTGCCGAGAATCTCCTCGGCCAGCCAGCCGAAGACGCGTTCGGCAGCCCGATTCCACGAGCGGAAGTGATTCTCTGCGTCGAGCGAGAAGATCACATCGGCGGAATCATTGACGATGCTCTCGAGTTGCTGCAAATGGCGGTAGCGGTCGCTGGCGATGTACGCATCCATCGCAATCGACGCGTCGAGCATGAACGCCTTCTCCAACGCAATGATTGAGTCATACGACCGATCCGGGTCGTCGGCATAGAATTCGCGAATGAGAGGGACAAACAATTTGAAGTAGATGTTGTACCCCAGCAGGTACCATCGCGGACTGAGCCCCACCCGTTCGTGCGTCTTGCCAATGCGCAGCCGATCCGCAAAGTAGGCGTCATCGAATTTGCCCTCGGTGATTCGCAGCAGGTAATCGCGCTGCAGTTTCTTCAGGCGCTCGACGGTCGTGTGATCGTGCAGCAATTGCGCCGTCTCCGGAAACATCAGCAGCACTTCGTAGAACGCGTCTTCAACGGCGACGGCGTGGCGGTCAAATAGAGGGCGCAACGCGACGAGCGATTCGGAATCGCGCGGCGTCAGCCCGAGAAACTTCAGCCGTTGTTCCCGTTCCGTGAGGGACATTACACGGTAAGCGTAGGGGGCCACTGACAGGTTGTCAATTCACAACGGCTTGGCTCACTGCATCCTGCACCGGTGCATCAATAGTCGCGTCAACCCGAGCGTTCAGTCGCGGCGCGATTCAATCGGCGGAGTGATAATCGGTCAGAGCCTTTGGAGGCCAGGCGGCTCGGAGAGCATTGAGCACGACCACGACATCGATAATCTCCTGGATGATGGCCCCAGCCACTGGGGGCAAATAACCGGCCGATGCGGCAATCATGCCGACCACGCTCAACGCCATACCGCCGATCGCGCTCTGCAACGCGATCACCCGCATGCGGTGACTGATGTGCAGAAGCTCATCCACTTTTTCCAATGAACTGTCCAGAATCACAGCGCCCGCCGCCTCGCTCGTGATATCACTATTCTGACCGAAGGCCACGCCGACGGTCGCGGCCATCAATGCCGGCGCGTCGTTGATTCCATCGCCGAGGTAGAGCGTCTTTCGCTTGGCCGTTTCCCGACGGACAATGACCAGTTTTTCTTCCGGACTTTGACTGGCGTACACTTCGCTGATGCCAACCCGGTCGGCCAGATAGCGGACTTCGGATTCGCGGTCCCCGGACACCAGCATCAATTCATGAAATAGATGTTTCGGTTTCAGATGACCGATGAATGACGCGCTATCTGACCGCGGTTCATCGCGGAATCGATACGTGGCGGCGTAACCGCCATCGATTAGAATGAGGCATTCCATGCCGCCGGCTGCTGGCGGCAGGTCGCGTGCGATGGCCGGCTGCTGCACTGCCAGCCGATTGCGACCGGTGATCTGAATCGTTCGCCCGTCCACCGTCCCCCGCAACCCGGCCCCGGGCGGTTCGCTGATTTCACCGGCTTCGCGAACGGTGACACCAGCCGCGCGGGCCGCGGCCAGAATGGCGCGGGCCAGCGGATGCTTTGAGTATTGTTCCAGAGAGGCTGCGAAACAGAGCACCTCCGTGGGGGAGAGACCGGGAACGCAGATTTGATCCGTTAATTTCGGTTCGCCGTACGTGAGGGTGCCGGTCTTGTCGAAGATGATCGTGCGGCAGGTATCGACCTGTTCGAGCACGGCTGGATTCTTGATGATGATGGCGCGCTTGGCCGCCAGTGAAATCGTGCCGATGATGGCGACGGGGATCGCAATCAACAACGGGCACGGCGTCGCGACCACCAGCACCGCCAGAAACCGGTCCGCGTTCCCGCTCAACAACCAGGCGATCAGCGCGATGCCCACAGCCACGGGCGTGTAATACGCCCCCAGTTGATCGCCCAGCCGGCGCAGGCGTGGCCGCTGGTGTTCGGAGGCGCGCATCACCTGCATGATCTTGGCGTAACGCGAGTCTACCGCCAGCCTGGTGGCGCGGATGGTGAGCATCACCTCGCCGTTGATGGCCCCCGACAACACTTCCGAGCCCGGCGTCTTCGACATCTGAAAAGGTTCACCCGTCAGATACGACTCATCCATGATACCGTGGCCTTCCGTCACCATCCCGTCAACCGGGCAAATCTCATGGGGATGAATCAGGACCACATCACCGACGGCGACCTGGTCCAATGCCACATCTACGACACCGGTCTCACGCTTGAGGTGGGCAATCGCCGGCAGTCGTTTGGCCAACGCTCGCAGGACGGAGGAGGCGCTACGCACTGCGTAATTCTCCAGTGCTTCCCCGCCCGAAAGCATCAGGACGACGAGCGTTCCCGCAAGGTACTCGCCGAGCAATACGGATGTTACGATCGAGATGCCCGCCAGCAGATCGGAGCCGAATTCGCGCCGGGCCAGTTTGATAAGAAGTTCCCAGACCAGCGGAATCCCACCTAACACCAGCGCCGCAATCAGCGGTAGACGGTGGATGGTCCAGTCGGTGTGCAGGCCAAAACGAAGCAGCAGGTGAACGAAGATGGCCACCAGCGAGAGCACCGCGATTGCGGCGTGCTTTCGTGTAGTAGTTGCCATCTCCGCGTGTTCAACTGGCGGTTGCGTTGTCCGCCCGTTCTTGGTCAATAATACCATCACTCCTTCTACAATGGTGCAGAATGCCTCTAGCCGCGCTCATGCCATCACGGAGGCCGCAACGGTAAACCATTACACGCCTAGTCGATAGCCATAAGAATCGGAACGAGCCTCGGCAGCGCCGGCTGACAATGTGGCGATTCCAAGCACGAGCCGTGACAGCTTGTCTACTACGAACCGCGCTTCCGGGAGGCTGATGACCGCTCTCCGAGCTGTAAATACCACAGATCACAGCGGTAGCGTATCATTCTTCGCAATCTCAAACTGGTTGGCGGTCGGCGGCATGGCTTATGCAGCGGGCGACAGGCATGAGAGCGATCTTGCGTTCGGTCCTGATTTCAGCGGTCTTACTTCTCGTCACTTGTGCCGGTGCATACGCCCATCAGATCCCTGGTGATATCCATGGTTTTGGCAGCGGATTTGCACACCCGTTGCACGGGCTTGACCATTTGCTGGCAATGACCGCAGTCGGTTTATGGGCCATGCAGCTTGGCGGCCGGGCGCGCTGGTTGGTTCCCGCGAGTTTTGTTGGGGTCATGATCATTGGCGCGACGCTGGCGATGAGCGGGCTGCATGTAGCCTTTGCAGAAGAAGGAATTTTGCTTTCGGTGTTGGTGTTGGGAATCCTGATTGCCGTCGCCGCGCGGTTCCCGTTGGCGGCCAGTATGGCGGTCGTCGGACTATTAGCCTTTTTTCACGGCCACATGCATGGCACGGAAATGCCCGTCAATGCTGCCAGTTTCGCGTACGGCGCGGGGTTTGCATTCGCTACAGCCGCCTTGCACGGATGCGGGATTGGATTGGCCTATATGTCGCAAAACGTGAGGTTGCCAGTCGTGCGCTGGGCAGGCGTAGCGATTGTCGTGGCGGGGATTTGTCTGCGGGGGTTGTAGATCACGGGCCGGACACTGACAACCAGCTTGAGGAAGGACTCAAATGCAGGCCATCCTACGAGCTTGTAACGAGTCGGATACGGAACGGCTCTTCGAGATGTATCGCCAGTTCGAACCGAAGGGCGAGTTTCAAGGACTACCGCCACGCACCGCGTCGCAAATCAAGAAATGGCTCAACCGACTTCGCGAACAGGGCTTCCACCAATTCGTGATTGATGTTGGCGATCGTGCCGTTGGCCACGCGGCATTATGTCCTTCTCAAAGTAAAACCACTGCCGAGTTGGCGATTTTCCTTCATCAGGATTATCGCGGGTACGGGTTGGGGAAAAAATTGTTGCTCGGAACACTTAACTTTGGCTGCAAACAACTTGAGCTTTGCCGTGTCTGGCTCTTCGTGACGGGCTCCAATACAGTGGCGCTGCGATTATTTGAGGACATTGGCTTCCGACCAGGGCCTGATGGCGATACGTTGGCGTGGGAAATCGAACTGGAGCGCCCTTCCCACTGCGCCAAGTGCAAGGGCCAGAGGTGCGCCGCTTTCGGTGAAAGTTTCCCCATGATTGTTGACGCGTCACCCCGATGCGAGCGGACGCACTGAGCGAAATCGCGTGGTGCCCGGTCTTATCACTATTGCGGCGTGACAATGTGTCGGGATTCCCCTTGCAGGTTGACAGTTTGTCCTCCTATGGGCCTACCTAGTTCTTGGGCTAGTGAAACCTTTCACACCGTATCATGCTAACCTACAAATAGTTGCGCACTGACTATTTGCGATGCCGGAAACTGGCAAGGCCGTTGCTAAGACATCTCCCAAGCAATGACACAAACCTTACAACCTGCAATTGAGCCGTCGAAACCATCTGGAGCGGTTATCCCAAATAGCAGCCGCCTCGAAGCAATTTTTCGCCCGAGCTCGGTGGCAGTAATCGGCGCATCGAATCGTGTCGGCACGGTGGGGCACGACCTGTTTCGCAACATTTTGCTCAGCGGTTACAGCGGCACACTCTATCCCGTCAATCCCAAGGCAGCGTCGATTGCGGGTGTGCATGCGTATAAGAATGTTGGCGAAATTCCCGATGACATCGATCTTGCCTTGATTCTGGTTCCGTCCACCTCGGTCCCGCAGGTTCTTGAGGAATGCGGCAAAAAGGGTGTGCGGGGCGCGGTGATCGTCACGGCGGGATTCAGGGAAGTTGGCCCCGAAGGCGACGCGTTGGAACAACGGGCCATCGAAGTCGCGCACCGCCATGGCATCGCGTTGGTCGGCCCGAACTGCCTGGGCGTGATCAACACCGACGCCGACATCATGCTCAACGCAAGCTTTGCCCGCTGCATGCCCAAGCACGGCAACATTGCCTTCCTCTCCCAAAGCGGCGCTCTTTGCGCGGGGATTCTTGACTATGCCCGAGGCCGCAGCATCGGGTTCTCGAAGTTTATCAGCGTTGGCAACAAAGCCGATGTGACGGAAATCGACCTACTGCGTTATCTCGCCCACGACGACAGCACCGACGTCATTTTGATGTACCTGGAGACACTCGTGGACGGTCGGGCCTTCATTGAACTGGCCCGCGAGATCACGGGCGAACTCGCGCACCGCAAACCGATCCTGGCCATCAAATCCGGGCGGACCACGCAAGGCGCAGCTGCCGCCCGTTCGCACACCGGCGCCCTGGCCGGTAGTGATGCTGTTTACGACGCCATTTTCGCGCAGGCCGGCATCCTGCGTGTGGATACTGTAGAAGAATTATTCGACTTCGCGGTCGGATTCTCACGCCAGCCGTTGCCCAAAGGCAACCGCTTCGCCATCGTCACCAACGCGGGTGGACCCGGCATCATGGCCACCGATGCCTCCATCCGTCATGGACTCGAGCTCGCCAAACTGCGACCCGAGACACTCGAGTCCCTTAAGGCGAAGCTGCCACCGACCGCGAACTTTTCCAACCCCGTCGACGTGATCGGCGATGCCACCTGCGATCGCTACACAGCCGCTCTGGAAGCCGTACTCGGCGACCCGAACGTCGACGGGTTAGTGGTTTTACTCACACCGCAATCCATGACCGACATCGAGGCCATCGCGCGCACGATTGGCGAGATCGCCCCGGGCAGCAAGAAGCCCGTGCTCGCGTCTTTTCTCGGCCATGTCGACGTGTCGGCAGGGGTTCGCATCCTCCAGGAACACGGCGTTCCCAACTACGAGTTCCCCGAAAATGCGGCCCGATCGCTCGCCGCCATGTCCCGGTACACGCAGTGGCTCACGCGTCCGCGCACGCGGGAACGTTCCTTCGAGGTGGACAAGGACGCGGTTCGTCAGATTTTCGCCAAGGCTCGCGGCGAAGGCCGCACGTTCATGCCCGAAGCCGAAGCGCTCGCCGTGTTGAAGGCCTACGGTTTTCCGATGCTGCAACACGGCCTGGCAACGAACGAAGACGAAGCGGTCGAATGGGTGCAGAAGATCGGCGGACCTGTCGCCATGAAGATTGCGTCACCCGATGTGGTGCACAAAGTCGATGTCGGCGGCGTACTGCTTAACATTTCCACGCCTGAGGAAGCCCGTGCTGGTTATAAAAAAATCACAAACGGGGTGAAACAAAAACTACCCAGTGCGAGGCTCCTCGGTGTGGAGATTCAGGCCATGGCCAGCAAGGGCGTCGAGGTCATCCTGGGCATCAGCAAGGATCCGGCCTTCGGACACATCATCATGTTTGGCCTGGGCGGCACGTATGTCGAAGTGCTCAAGGACGTCAGCTTCCGGCTGGTGCCGATCCGCACGCTCGGCGCCCACAACATGATCAAGTCGATCCGCGCCGCCAAGGTGTTCGACGCGTTTCGCGGACAGCCTCCTGCCGACACCGAGGCGATTGCCGAATGTTTGGAACGCCTGTCGCAACTTATCGTCGATTTCCCTGAGATCTCCGAACTGGACATCAATCCTCTTATCGTCCATGCCCAGGGCAAGGGCGCACGGGTGGCCGACGTGCGCATCGCACTCGCTGCAGACGCGCCAGGACCCTAGGAGGTCTGCCATGCATCGTGCGGCCGGCTCTCTCTCGGATGTTAACGCGAGCGATGCGCGCCGAATCTCAGTCGCCCAGATTCTCGTTTATGAATTGCGTGTGCGTGACGCCATGAGCAAACCACCCATCACGGCGGCACCGACCGCCACCTTGCGGGCCGTCCAGAATCTGATGAAAGCGCGGCGCATCTCGGGTGTGCCGATCAGCGACGGTGATAAATTGCTCGGTCTCATCAGTATTGAGGACATCATCCGCGCGCTCGACAAAGGCTACATCGACGACCGTGTGCAGCAACACATGACTGACAACGTGATTACGATACGGGACCATTTCTCCCTTGTGCGCGCCGTGGCCGAGTTCGACCGGCACGAGTTCGGCCGTTTTCCCGTACTTGATGGGAATGACCGTTTGGTTGGCATCCTCACCCGGGGTGACATCACGGATTGCCTGATGCAGCACCTCGAACGTCGCGCCGAAGAAGCCCTGGCGCATGAAGCGGCGTTGCGCGCGGAGCGCGCCGCTGACAATGCGGCCGACCGGGTCGTGGTCCGCGCCCACGTACGCACGGGTGATTACGATAGCGCAGGGAAACTTTCCCAGCGCATGCGCCAGGTATTGCGCGAACGCGGAGTTGCCCCGGAGATTCGACGGCGCGCGGCGGTGGTTGCGTTTGAAGCGGAGACGAACATCATCATCCATTCACTCGGCGGCGAGATCACCGCGACCATTGACCCGGACAAGGTGTGTATCGAAGCGGTCGATGTCGGTCCCGGCATTGAGAGCGTGGACGAGGCGATGCAGGAAGGCTGGTCGACCGCCGGACGGCTGCCGCGCGAACTCGGGTTCGGCGCCGGCATGGGATTGCCCAATATCAAGCGATGCTCGGACAATCTGGAGATCAAATCGGATAACAAGGGCGGAACGCGGGTGCGTTCCGAGATTTACCTACGCAAAGCAGGAGTCCCCACATGAAAACGCCAACACTGGTGAAACTCCAATCACAGATTACCGCGCTCCGGGCCGAACCGCTCACCGACAACCTGCCGGAAGCATTGGCGGGCTGTTACATCTCCGACCTGCTCAGCGACGTTCTCGCGCACGCCGAACCGGGGATGATCTGGGTCACGATCCAGACACACCGCAACGTCGTGTCCGTCGCCGCCACCAAGGACATCGCGGCCATCCTGTTCACGTGCGGGCGCAAACCTTATCCCGAAATCATCGCCGAGGCGCAAGCGGAAGGCATCGCGCTGCTCACCACGCCGCTGACGACGTACGAAGCCGCCGGGAAACTTTGGGAAGTTGGCTTGCGAGGAGAGAACGTCCATGAGTAAGCCCGTGGCGACCTCGACAACCTCGATTACGCCGCTCCCGCAAACCCATGGGTCGAGCGAATCCACAGCGCCACTGTTGCCGCATCACCCGAGTGGCGACCAACGGTTCGCGCAACTCGACCAGACGATGCAGCATTACAACTACGAGCCGACGGCGCTTATCCAGGTGCTGCACGCGGCGCAACACAGTTTCGGTTACCTGGCGCTGGACGTGCTTCGCTACATCGCTACGGCGATGAAGTTACCGCTGGCGCACGTGTATGGCGTGACGACGTTTTACAATTTCTTTTCCGTCGTCCCGCGCGGCAAGTACCAGATCATGGTTTGTACGGGCACGACGTGTCACGTGCGCGGCGCGGCGACAGTGGTCGAGCGTCTCGGCCAGCAACTGGGCATCAAACAAGGCGAGACGACCAAAGACGGGTTGTTCAGCCTCCAGACTGCGCGCTGTATCGGGGCGTGCGCGCTGGCACCGGCCATCACCGTCTGCGACGATGTCTACGGCAAGCTCTCGCCTGATAAGGTCATCCGGTTCTGTCAGAAGGAGTTGAAGAAATATGTTTGACCAACTCTCGCTGAACATCCTGGACATCGGCATGAATTCGCTGGCGGCTGGCGCGACGGCGTTGCGCATTACCGTGATCGAAAACACCAAGCGCGACTGGCTGGTCATCCGCGTCCGCGACAACGGGTGCGGGATGAACAAGAAAACGTTGCGCGACATCCTGTCCAAGAACACATCGACCAAGGCGCATCGCCGGAAGCCCATCGGTTTGGGTCTCGCGTTGTTGCGGCAAACCTCCGAAATGTGCGGCGGAGTATTCCATGTGCATTCCATCCCGCGCAAAGGCACCGGGGTGACGGCCTCGATGCGCGCGTCGCACGTGGACCGGCCGCCCATGGGCGACCTCAATGCCACGATCTTCGCGTTGTGTGCGGCCAACCCCACGGTGGATATCGAACTGAATTGCGAATCGGATGGTGAGAAGTTCCACTTTAGCTCACAGGAAGGGAAATACCATGAACCTCGACGAACTCAAGAAACTCAAGGACAAGGCGCAGCGGCAAGTTGCGCTGCGTGAAGGCAACAAGAAGTACCGCGTCGTATTTAGCATGGGCACCAGCGGCATCGCCGCCGGTGCGCGTGAGATCATGACGGCCATGCTCGATGAAATCGACAAGCGTGGCGTTGATAACGTGGAAGTCGCCGTGACCGGCGAGATCGGTTTGGTGGACGCTGAACCGGTCATCCGCATCGAAGATCGGAGTGGCGAGAAGGTGACGTATGCCAAGGTCAACGCCGACGCCGCCCGCAAGATCGTCACGGAACATTTGCAGAAGGGCAAAGTGGTGGACGGCCTCGCTGTCGGTAAAGTCAAAGAGAAGGAAGCTGAGCGCCCGAAATGATTCGCTCTCACATCCTGGTTTGCACGGGCACCGGCTGCACCAGTAGCGGCAGCCTGACGACTCGCGACGCCCTGGTGACCGAGCTGAAAAAGCACGGGCTGGAGAACGAGATCGAAATCGTCGAGACGGGCTGCATGGGTCGTTGCGATCTCGGCCCGGTTTCGCTGGTGCATCCCGACGGCACGTTCTACAAGAATGTCCTGGCCGCTGACGTACCGGCACTCGTCGAGGAACATTTCCTGAAGGGGCGGCCCTACAAGAAGTTGCTGCCTGAGGATCCGATAACGCACAACGCCGTGCTGACACAGGCGGATTTCACGTTCTTCAACCGCCAGATGCGCATCGTGCGCGACAACTGCGGCATCATCGACCCCGAGAAGATCGAGGAATACATCGCGCGTGACGGTTACCTGGCATTGGGGAAAGTACTCACCGAAATGAAGCCCGAGCAGGTCATCGCGGAGATCAAAACGAGCGGCCTGCGGGGACGCGGCGGCGCCGGTTTCCCGACCGGGAAAAAATGGGAGATTATGCGTAATGCGCCCGATCTCCCGAAATATGTTGTTTGCAACGCCGACGAGGGTGATCCAGGCGCGTTTATGAATCGCTCGGTTCTTGAGGGGGATCCGCATAGCGTCCTCGAGGGCATGACCATCGGCGCGTACGCGATGGGAGCCACTCGCGGTTTCGTGTATATCCGCGCGGAATACGGACTCGCCGTCAAACGCCTGCATATCGCCATCGAACAGGCCTACAAGTACGGCATGCTCGGCAAACAACTCTTCGGAACCAATTTTGACTTTGACGTGGAAGTGCGCATCGGCGCGGGCGCGTTTGTTTGCGGTGAGGAAACGGCCCTGATGCGGTCGGTCGAGGGCCGCCGCGGTCAGCCGCAGCCTCGTCCCCCATTCCCCGCACAGCGCGGCCTCTGGGGTAAGCCGACAAATATCAACAACGTCGAAACGTGGGCCACGATTCGTCCCATCATGCTCAGGGGCGCGAAGTGGTTCGCTTCCATCGGCACCGAGAAGACCAAGGGGACGAAAGTATTTTGTCTCGCGGGCAAGATCAACAACACCGGCGTCGCGGAATTGCCGTACGGCACGACGTTGCGCGAGATGATTTTCGAAGTTGGTGGCGGCATTCCCAATGGCAAGAAGTTCAAAGCCGTGCAGGCCGGCGGCCCATCGGGCGGCGTCATACCAGAACAGCACATCGATGAGCCCATCGACTATGAGTCGCTGCAAAAGCTCGGCTCCATCATGGGATCGGGCGGGCTGGTCGTGATGGACGAAGACTCCTGCATGGTGGATGTGGCCCGGTTCTTCCTCGACTTCTGCTGCGACGAGAGCTGTGGGAAATGCCCACCGTGCCGCGTCGGCACGCGCCAGATGCTCAACATTCTGGATCGGATCACCAAGGGCGAGGGCGAACTTGACGACATCGGGAAGCTGCATGACCTCGCCGCCATGGTGAAGGACACCAGCCTCTGCGGCCTGGGACAGACTGCGCCGAACCCGGTATTGACGACCTTGCGCTATTTTCGGCATGAGTACGAAGAGCATATCCTCCACAAACGTTGTCCCGCGCAGGTCTGTCGTGACCTCCTCTCCTTCACGATTAACCATGACAAATGCGTTGGTTGCTCTGTCTGCGCCCGGAATTGCCCGACCAACACCATTTACAAAGTCAAGGGCCAGAAGAAATACTACATCGTCGAGGAAGACTGCATTCACTGCGGCGCGTGCCTGGATACGTGCAAGTTCGAGTCGATTATCAAAGCCTCGGAAGGGCCGTCCCACACCGCACCACCCAGACCCGAGTTCGAACCGATTCCCGGCCGCAAGATGGCGGTGTCCCGATGATTGCCAAGAAACAGATTACCGTCACGATCGACGGCCAGAAGTGCGTTGGTGAACAAGGCCAGACGATACTTCAAATCGCCACGGCCAATAGTATCCACATACCCACGCTTTGTTATCTCAAAGATCTCTCGTCATGGGGCGGCTGCCGCATGTGCATTGTGGAAGTCGCGGGCAGTCCGAAGGTCGTTCCTTCCTGCGCCACGCCGGCAGCGGATGGCGCGACGTATGCCGCCAATAACGACCGCTTGCGTGGACTCCGCCGCCTTACGCTGGAGTTGCTGTTCAGCGAACGTAACCATATCTGCCCCATCTGCCCGATGAACCACGGCGACTGCGAATTGCAGCAGCAGGGTTATCAGCACGGGATGGACAACGTCCGCTACCCGTATCTCTATCCGTCGCTGCCGATGGATATGAGCGGCAAATACTTCGCGCTCGATCACAACCGTTGCATCCTCTGTACCCGCTGCATCCGCGTTTGCGACGAGGTCGAGGGTGTTCACACGCTCGATGTCGCCTTCCGTGGCGAAAAGAACCGGGTCATCGTCGATCTCAACGCGACGTTCGGCGCGTCCGACTCCTGTACGAGTTGCGGCGCCTGTGTGGCCGCCTGCCCGACCGGCGCGTTGTTCGACAAAGCAGCGGCGTTTCGGGGCAAACTGAACAACTGCCAGACCGTTCGCACCACGTGTACCGAATGTCCCGTCGGGTGTGGCCTGCTCGTGTCCACGAAGCAGAACCGCATCGTCGAGGTGTTTGGCGACCACGATTCGCCGGTTAACCGGGGCCACCTCTGCGTGCGTGGCCGCTACGAAACGTGGGCCGTACCGCGCGAGCGCATCGTCCAGCCAATGATCCGTACGATTCACACGCTGAAACCCGTGTCGTGGCAGCAGGCGTTGCGGGAGATTGCCCGCATTCGCGGCAAACTCGATGCGACGCAGACCGCCTTGCTTGTCTCGCCACGCATCACGAACGAGACCGCAAAAGTCGTGACCCGGCTGGCCGCGCGTTTCGGCAAGGTCGGGATGTTCGTGGCCCACGACGAAGCGGCGCTCTGCAGCGCCGGCGTAACCGCTTCCGGGAAGGTCGATATGCTGACCGACGCTGACGCGATCATCGTACTCGGGGCGCAATTGAGCCGGACCCATGGAGTCCTCGCTGCGAAAATCCGCACGGCGGTTCGCCGGCATGGGGCAAAACTGCTGGTGCTCCACGCGCGCAAGAGCGAACTCGACGCCTACGCGGATATCTGTGCCAACGTCGTCAGCCTGGAACACGTCTTCTGGGACCGCGTGGCCGGGGTGTTGAAGAATGCCAAGCGCCCTGCGCTGGTGTACGGCGCGGCGTCGATGACACCCATCGGGGTCACGGTGATGGAACGGCTGATCAAAATCCTCGAAGGCAATCCGAGCGGCAAGGCCCCGATTATGATCCCGCTCACCGCGAGCACCAACAGCCTGGAGTTGGCCAGGATGGGAATCGGGCCTGTCGAAGAAATCGCACCCTGGCTCGACGCACAGCCGTTGCAATATCTGCATATCGTGGCGAGCGACGAACCCGATGGCGGGGCGCGGTTGTTGGATGAAACACCCGCGCGGGAGTTGCTGAAGCAAATTGACTGTGTCGTTGCCCAGGCGAGCTACCAATCCGAGTTAACTGAAATAGCAAGGATCGTCCTGCCCGCGGCGCCGTGGTTCGAAAAGTCCGGCACGGTCACGAACATCGAAGGTCGCGAATTGCCGCTTCGGCCGGTGTTGCCGCCGCACGGCGAAGCGCGTGAAGACGCCGGGATTCTTGAGGCATTACTATCATGAGTGATAAACCGAAAATCCGGGTGGCGACGGCGTGGCTGGGTGGCTGTTCGGGCTGTCACATGTCGTTTCTCGATCTCGACGAACGGCTGATCGAGTTAAGCCAACTCGTGGAGTTCACCGCCAGCCCGATCACGGACGTAAAGGAGATCCCCGAGGTGGACGTGGGCATTGTCGAGGGGGCGGTATGCACCGATGAAAACGAGCATGTACTGCGCACGATGCGCGCGCAGTGCAAAGTGCTTATCGCACTTGGCGACTGCGCGGTGACGGGCAACATCCCGGCGATGCGCAACCAATTCAAGCTGGAAGATGTCGTGGCACGCGGATTCATTGAAACGGAAAGCACGCAGATCGGCGAAATGCCGAACGATCCTGTGGTGCCGCGGTTGTTGGAACGGGTGCGCCCGCTCCACGAGATTGTCAGGGTGGACGCTTATATCCCTGGCTGTCCGCCCGATGCCGACACGATTTGGTACGTGCTCACGGAATTACTGGCTGGCCGCGCCCCGAAATGGGACGAGAGGACTTTGAATTATGACTGACGCCAACAGTAATATCATCACCATCAACCCCGTCACGCGTATCGAGGGACACGCGAAGATCACCATCCATCTCGACGAGACGGGCGAGGTGGCGGATACGCGATTTCATGTGGTCGAATTCCGCGGGTTCGAGAAGTTTTGTGAAGGCCGCTATTTCGCCGAGATGCCGCAGATTACCGCGCGCATTTGCGGAATCTGCCCGGTAAGCCATCTATTGGCGAGCGCGAAGACCTGTGACGCCATCCTGGGAGTAGAAATTCCGCGTCCGGCGAAATTGCTACGGGAGTTGTTGCACATGGGCCAGATGACGCAATCGCACGCCCTGAGCTTCTTCCACCTGAGCGCGCCGGACTTGCTGCTCGGTTGGGACAGCGATCCGGCACAGCGCAACATTATCGGCCTGATCCAACAACACCCGGACATTGCCAGGCGCGGGATTCGACTTCGCAAGTTCGGCCAGGAAGTAATCAAGCTGACCGGCGGGCGCAAGATTCATGCGGATTTTCCGGTGCCTGGCGGGGTGAATAAAGCATTGGCGGAATCCGAACGCTCCGTGATGCGCGAAGGTTTATCCGAAGCAATGGGGCATGCCCGGTTCGCGCTCGATCTTCTGAAGAAATATCAATCGGATCATTTGCAGGAGGTCGAAGAATTCGCCTGTTTCGATTCGAACTTCATGGGCCTGGTACGGCCGGATGGCGCGCTCGAACACTACGACGGCAATCTGCGCTTCTGCGACCACAGCGGCCAGGTGCTTGAGGACCAGATCAACCCGGCGCATTATCTCGATATCATCGCGGAAGCGACGGAACCCTGGTCGTACCTCAAGTTCCCGTTCATCAAACGGCTCGGGTACCCGCAAGGGATGTATCGTGTCGGGCCGCTGGCCCGGCTGAATATCTGCGATCATATATCCACGCCACTGGCGAACACGGAATTGCGGGAATGGCGCGCGACGGGGCGCACGCCACGGCGCAGTTCGTTCCACTATCACTGGGCGCGGCTCATCGAAATCATCTACGCCCTGGAGCGCATTGGCCAGTTGCTCGACGATCCGCAGATCACGAGCACGGATATTATGGTCTCCGGCCCGCCCAAGAATGAGGAGGGCGTGGGGATTATCGAAGCGCCGCGCGGCACGTTGTTCCACCATTATTGGGTGGACAGCGGCGGGCGCGTCGAGAAGGTCAATCTCGTGGTCGCCACCGGCCACAACAATCTCGCGATGAACCGGGCCGTGAAAGCCATCGCAGAAAAGTATGTGAAATCGCAGCGATTGCAGGAAGGCATGCTTAACCGCGTGGAGGCCGCCATTCGCTGCTACGACCCTTGTCTTTCGTGCTCGACTCACGCGGTCGGCCAGATGCCGATGCTCGTTGAGTTGGTTGACGCCGACAGCCATGTGCTGCAGACGCTCCAACGCGATTGAGACGAACCATGAAAACACTCGTGCTTGGGTACGGAAACCAGAGCCGCACCGATGATGGTGTCGGCTGGTTCGTCCTGGAGCGCTTACAAAAATTGGGGTTGCCGAACGTGGAGCTACAGACTTCACACCAACTCGACGTGGATCACGCCGAACTAATCACCGGCTTTGATGAGGTCATCTTCGTCGACGCCGCGATTCCGCAAAGTCCACAACTGATAACTCGCACGGTAGTCCAGCCGTATTTCCGCAGCCACGCGGTGGCGCACTACCTGACACCGGGCGACCTACTCGCATTGGCGCAGACCCTCTTCGGCCGGGCACCCCGTGGGATTCTTTTCAGCATTCGCGGCTCTGATTTCAACTTCGGGACAACACTGTCACCGGCGACCGAGCGCGCCGCGGGCGACGTGGTGCACCAGATTGAAGATTTGCTGTCAATTCCGGGCGGACCGGAAGCGGCGAAGAAAGAGCTGACGGCGCATGCATGAATTATCCATCGCCGAGAACCTGGTGCGCGTCATTCGCGAGGAATTGCGCGCTCATCCGAATGCGCGGCTGAAGACGGCGGTCGTCCGTGTCGGCGGGCTGCGATTGATCGAACCCCTGACGCTCGAATACTGCTTCCAAGCCGCTGTGGCGGATTCCCCATTGGCGGGCGCGCAGCTACGCGTCGAACGGGTTGAGGCGTCGGCGCGATGCGGCAAATGTGGCCTGGAGTTCACCGTAGAGCACAACTGGTTTGAATGTCCGCAATGCGGCGAGACCGGCGCCGAGTTGCTGCGGGGTGACGAACTGCAACTGGTGAGCGTTGAACTCGAGAGAGAGATGGCCGCTGCGACCGCCACCACATGAAATCAACCGTGAAAGAGACCCTTCAGCATGGCTGACATCAGCCCCAGCATTAGTCACAGTTTTACCGTTCGCCTGCGGATCCGCAACCATTACGGCATGCTCGCGAAAGTTCTGCAGACGATCGCGCGAGCGAAGGGCGACCCGGGGGCGATCGATGTCGTGCATGCTGAGCGGGACTACAAAGTCCGCGACATGACGATCAAGTCTCGCGACGACGCCCATGCCGCGGCCATTCTGCAGAGCATCAAGAAGCTTAAAGGTATCGAGGTCCTGCAGGTTTCCGACCGCGTTTTCCTGTTGCATCTTGGGGGCAAAATCCGCATCCAGAACAAGGTTGCGCTGGATACACGCGACACCCTCTCGATGGCTTATACCCCTGGCGTCGCGCGCGTTTGCGTGGCCATCGCCGAAGATAAGAGCAAAGCGAGTACATTGACCATCAAACGCAACTCGGTCGCCATCGTCAGTGACGGCACGGCGGTGCTCGGCCTCGGGGACATCGGGCCGGAAGCCGCCATGCCCGTGATGGAAGGCAAAGCGATGCTGTTCAAGGAGTTTGCGGGTATCGACGCATATCCGATTTGCCTCAGGACCAAGGACGTCGGTGAGATTGTCAATGCGGTGAAGTGGATATCGACAGGATTTGGCGGGATCAATCTTGAGGACATTAGCGCGCCCCGTTGTTTTGAGATCGAACAGCGGTTGAAGCGGGAACTCGATATCCCGGTATTTCACGACGACCAACACGGCACTGCCGTCGTGGTGTTGGCCGCGACATTGAACGCCTTGAAGATTACCCGTCAACGTATCAAGGACATCAGAATTGTCATCGCCGGTGCCGGCGCGGCCGGAGCGGCTGTCGCCAAGATATTACTGGCGGCCGGGGCTCGCCATCTTCTGGTGTGCGATCGCAAAGGCATCATTTCGCGGCGCCGTCTGCCCGAGTTGGATGTGAGCAAGGCGTGGCTCGCGCGCCACACGAACCCGCAAGATCTTGTGGGGTCGATAGAGAAGGCGGTGGTGGGCGCTCATTTGTTTATCGGGGTCAGCGGGCCCAACATCTTGAGCGTGCGGGCGCTGAAGCGAATGGCCAAGCGACCGATTGTGTTCGCGCTGGCCAACCCTGTTCCCGAGATCACCCCGGAAGATGCCGGACGTGGCGCACGCATTATCGCGACCGGTCGGAGTGATTATCCCAACCAGATCAACAACGTCCTGGCGTTCCCGGGTATTTTCCGCGGCGCGCTCGATGCCCGGGTGAGCGACATCAACGAGCCGATGAAACTGGCGGCGGCAAAAGCGATTGCCAGCTGCATTTCCGACAGCGAGCTGAGCGATGAGTACATCGTCCCCAGCGTCTTCAACAAAGACGTGGCTCCCCGGGTCGCGCAGGCCGTTGTTGCCGCCGCCCATCGGAGCGGCGTGGCGGGCCGCAAATGACAGATTTTGGAATACGTGGTCAACTTGATAAAGGAGTTTATGCAGACCAAACATGACCGTTCCGCCTGGCTGAAAGGCCCGGCTTTTCCCTGTGAAACGATACCGCAGAATGTGACGCGTCCGTGGAGGCTCGTGTTACTGGGCGCGCCCGGCGTCGGCAAAGGGACCCAGGCGCAACTTCTCACGCAGCAACTCGGCGCCTGTCATCTTTCAACCGGCGACATCTTTCGCACCGCGAAGGCTCTCCCGGAATGTGAGCGCAGTCCCGCGATGTCCGCCGCCATGGAATACATGCGGCGCGGCGATCTGGTTCCCGACACTACCGTTCTGCAAGTGCTGCGCGAGCGGGTCAACTGCCTGCGGTGCGGCGGCGGCTTCCTGCTCGACGGTTTCCCGCGAACGGTGGCACAAGCGGAGGCCCTCCAGGCCGCATTGCAGGAACAGCATGTCGCGCTCGACGCGGTCCTGGATTTCGAATTGCCCATCGATGAAGTGGTGGCGCGCCTGAGTGGACGCCGCACCTGCGAAGGGTGCAAGGCCGTGTACCACGTGACGGGGCTCCCGCCGAAGAAGGAAGGCATTTGTGATCAGTGTGGCCGATCGCTCGTTCAGCGTGAAGATGACCGGCCGGAGTCGGTGCGCGTTCGCATGGAAGTCTACGAGAAGAGCACCGCGCCATTGACGGATTTCTATCGTCGTCTTGGTGTGCTGGTCCCAATTCGGGCTCAAAGCACCCCCGAGGCAACCCTGGCTCTAACCATGGGCGCATTGAAGTCACGCGGATAGGACGTTCACGCGAGGTATCTGCGAACCGCTGCGGTTCTTAGGCACTCATGACAAGTTGTCGTGACCACAGGCTGACAGTGACACCGTGTCGCTGGTCACGGTCATCAAGTACTGGTGTCTACGTTATGTAACTGCTTGCGGCAGTGTGTCTTAGGGAATAAGCCAAACCCGGTGGCATCACCAGTGCTAAATAGCTAATCAGTGGATTATGAACGTCAAAATACTCCGTAACGTTCTTGAAGCGAACGATCAAATTGCCTCGCGGATCCGCGAGCAATTGGCGGCGAAGCACATCACCGCCATCAACCTGATCAGTTCACCCGGCGCCGGCAAAACATCATTGCTGGAGCGGACAATTCCACTTCTCGTCCAGCGGCACCGTATCGCCGTGCTGGAAGGCGACATCGCCACCACCCGCGATGGCGAGCGCATCGAAAAGCTTGGCGTGCCCGTGGTGCAATTGCTCACGGGAGGCGCGTGCCACCTCGAGGCGCCGCTGGTGCAGCGAGGTCTCGGTGAATTGAATCTGGATAAGATCGATCTGTTGTTCATTGAGAACGTCGGCAACATCGCGTGCCCCGCTGAGTTCGATCTCGGCGAGACTGCCAAGGTCGGCATCCTCAGCGTGACCGAAGGCCACGACAAGCCCGCGAAATATCCCCTGCTCTTCCACGAGATAAAAGCGCTCGTCCTCAACAAAACGGATTTGCAGCCCTACACTGATTTCGACTTCGAGAAGTTCTCCGAGGATTTTGGCAAGCTCAACCACGATGCCCCCGTGTTTCAAGTCTCGTGCAAGACATCCGGCGGTCTGAGTGAGTGGATCCATTGGATCGAACACCTGTGCGCCGGCGAACTTCACTTCGTACCGCACACGCACGGCCAAAACGACCTGGCTGGCATCATCCAGCCTCATCAGCATCCGCATCGACAACACCACACGGGAGTCGTCCGGGGATGAAGACCCGTGTGCGAGCGAAGGTTGCTGGCCGCGTCCAGGGCGTCGGCTTCCGGCCAACCGTCTATCGCTATGCCCGGCAATTCGGTTTGTGCGGGTTCGTCTGCAACGGCCCGCACGGGGTGACGCTGGAAGTCGAGGGCGACGACAACAAGGTTGGCGCATTTTTCAATTGCCTGACGGCCGAGCCGCCCCGGCAAGCGGTCATCACCGACATCAAGACGGAAGTGCTCGGCACCAAGGGCTACCAGAACTTCGAGGTCATCGAGTCCGAGCAACACGGCCAGACCGCAGTGCATGTTTCGCCTGACCTCGCCACCTGTGACGATTGCTTGAAAGACATTCTCGACGCCAGGAACCGCCGCGGTGGATACGCGTTCACCAACTGCACCAACTGTGGGCCTCGCTTCACGATCATCCGCGACCTGCCGTACGATCGCCAACGGACTTCCATGGCGAAGTTCGAGATGTGTGAACCGTGCGAACACGAGTATCACAACCCACAGGACCGGCGATTCCACGCGCAGCCCAATGCTTGTGAAGATTGCGGTCCGCGGTTACAGATTCGCGTCGCGGATGGAGCCGCTGGCGAGGACGCCGACCTGGCGAAGACGAAGGAATTGCTTCGTCGCGGCCGGATCGTGGCGATCAAGGGCATCGGCGGCTATCATCTGGCCTGCGACGCCATGAGCGCCGAATCGGTTGCCCGGCTCCGCCACCGCAAGCATCGCCCGCACAAGCCGCTCGCCGTCATGTTCCGCGACATCGCCGCGGTGAAGGAATTGTGCGAGGTCACTGAGGCGGAGGAGGCAGAACTGCTGAGCGCGGCGCGTCCCATCGTCTTACTGGTTCGCAAGGCGGCCGCCACACGTTTGGCCCGGGACATTTCCCCTGACGCCAATACCATCGGGGCCTTTTTGCCTTACGCACCGCTTCATCACCTGCTGCTTCAGGATTTCCACGCCCTGGTGATGACGAGCGGCAATCTCACGGACGAGCCGATCATCAGCGACGAGGCGGAATTGTCCACCCTACTTGGCCCGATCGCGGATGCCGCGCTTACGCACAATCGCCCCATTGTTCACAAGTGCGATGACTCGGTGCTGCGCGTTGTCAACGGCCAGCGTCAATTTTTGCGGCGCGCCCGCGGTTATGTGCCAAATCCGATCAAGATTGCCGCGCCCGGTTCGCTGCACATTCTCGCTGTCGGCGGTGAATTGAAGAACACATTCTGTCTCGTACGGGACGGCCAGGCATTTCTGTCGCAACACATCGGCGACCTGAAGGACTATAAGACCTACAGCCATTTCTCCTGCGAGATCGAATCGTGGAAACACCTGATGCAAATCGAGCCGCAGGTGATCGCGCACGATCTGCATCCGGGCTATCTGTCCACGCGATTTGCCGCCATTGCGCGTATCCCGCGCAAGGTCGGCGTGCAACACCATCATGCGCACATCGCCAGCGTGATGGCGGAGCACGATCTGCACGATCCGTTGATTGGGGTCGCGCTCGATGGGACAGGTTATGGGACCGATGGAACGATTTGGGGCGGCGAATTCATGGTGGCCGACCGCTGCGACTTCGAGCGTGTGGCCCATTTCAAGGCCTATCGCCTGCCCGGTGGTGATAAGGCTGTCCAGGAACCGTGGCGCATGGCCGTGAGCGTTCTGACGGTTGAAGGCTTTGGCGAAGGGGCACCGCCAAAATTCCCCTCTCCCAAATGGCGGGTGGTGCAGAAGCTGGTCCAGACCGGTTTCAATTCGCCGTGGACTTCGAGCGCGGGACGGCTGTTCGACTCGGTGGCGGCGATTCTCGGCTTGTGCGATGTGACGAGTTACGAAGCGCAGGCGGCGATTCGGCTGGAGTCCATCGCTGATACGCGCGTGATTGACCGATATCCATTTGCCGTCCAGACGGGGGATCGTCCGTGGGTGCTGGATTTTGGACCGACCATTCATGCGATTCTCGCGGAGCGGCGCCAAGGCGTGGCGGTCAGCGCAATCGCCGCGAAGTTTCACAATACGATTGCCGATTCGATCCTGCACACGTGTCGATTCGTGCGCGGGCAACGAGACCTCAACACCGTGGCGCTGTCCGGCGGAGTGTTCCAGAACGAGCTGCTGTTGCGGCGCACGGTGGAAGCACTACAGTCGCGGCGTTTCCGCGTGTTCACCAACACGGCGGTGCCGCTCAACGACGGTGGTCTTGCGCTTGGCCAGGCGGCGGTAGCGGTGGAAAGGATGAAACGGTCATGTGTTTAGCGGTACCAGCGCGGATCGTGGGATTACATAATTCCACCGCGACGATCTCCGTCGAGGGGGCGATGCGCGAAGTCGATGTGTCGCTGGTCGAGGAACCGCGGCTCGGCGATTACGTACTGGTGCACGCGGGGTTTGCGATCCACAAGTGGGACCAGAGCGAAGTGGAGGAACTGCAGGCCATCCGCACGGCGATGGACTTGCGGGAGGCGATCACATGAAGGTGATGGTGCAAAATATCGGGGAGTTGGCGCACCAAGTTGGCCACGACGTGAAGTTCATGGAAGTTTGCGGCACGCACACGATGGTGGCGTTTCGCAGTGGGTTGCGGCAATTGCTGCCGGACAGCGTGCACCTCGTCTCTGGACCGGGCTGCCCGGTATGCGTGACGGACCCGGGCTACCTCGACGGGGCAATCGAACTTTGCGGCCGGCCCAACGTCATCATCGCCACCTTTGGCGATCTCGTCCGGGTGCCGGGCACCGACACTTCACTGGAACGAGAGCGGGCCGCCGGTGCGAACGTGCGCATTGTGTATTCGCCCAGTGACGCGCTGCTACTGGCGCGCGAATGTCCGTCCAAGCAGGTCGTATTCCTTGGCGTCGGATTTGAAACGACCGCGCCGACCATAGCCTGGGCGATCTGGCGCGCCGCGCGCGATGGTGTGCAGAATTTTTCCGTGCTCTGCGCGCACAAGACCATGCCGCGGGCGATGGATACCCTGCTGCGCGACAAGGAGCTTAGAATCGACGGGTTTCTGTGCCCGGGCCACGTCAGCGTCATTACGGGCGCGAACATTTATCGATTCATCAGCGAGCGCTACCGAATTCCCTGCGTCGTCAGCGGCTTTGAAGCGTGGGATGTCTTGAAATCCATCGAGATGTTGTTGCGGCAACTGGCCGAGGGCCGCGCCGAGGTGGAAAACGAGTTCACGCGTTCGGTGAACGAATATGGCAATGCGGCCGCGCAACGGTTGATGGACGAAGTGTTTGAACCGTGCGATACCATGTGGCGGGGCATCGGCATCATCCCCGGCAGCGGGCTATCGATCCGCGAGAAGTACGCGCGCTTCGATGCCGCGAAGACGCTGGGCGTGCAATTTCCGGAAGCGCATGTGAATCCATTGTGCCGGTGCGGCTCCGTGCTGCGCGGGGCCGCGTCGCCCCTGGATTGCCGGCTGTTTGGGCGGGCCTGCTCGCCGACGCATCCGGTCGGGCCGTGCATGGTGTCGAGCGAAGGCGTATGCGCCGCATACTACAAGTATGAGGGGGTCGCGGCGTGAGACGAGATCGCATATTGCTGGCACACGGGGGCGGCGGCTCGTTGACGCGCGAATTGATCGAGACGGTATTTCTTCCCCAGCTGGAGAACCCGCTGTTGAAATCGCTCGACGACAGCGCCGTGCTGGTGATGAACGGCAAAGGGCACGCATTTACCACGGACAGTTACGTGGTGAAGCCGTATTTTTTCCCGGGAGGAGACATCGGCAAACTGGCGGTGTGCGGCACGATCAACGATCTCGCCGTGATGGGCGCGCGACCGCTCTGGCTGAGCCTCGGCTTCATTCTCGAAGAAGGATTGTTACTCACGGACCTGGCGGACATCGTGGGGTCCATTGGCGCCACGGCCCGGGAGGCAGGCGTGCAAATCGTCACGGGGGACACCAAAGTCGTCGAGCGCGGCAAATGCGAGGGGCTGTACATCAATACGTCCGGGCTTGGCGAAATCGTGGCCCCGAACTGGCTTGGGGCCGCCAACGTGAAGCCGGGCGACGCGGTCATCATCAACGGCCCCATCGGGGAGCACGGCGTGGCCGTGATGAGCCAGCGGGAAGGCATTGCCTTCCAGACGAGCATCGTCAGCGACTGCGCGCCGCTGTGGCCGCTGGTGAAGGCCATCCTGGACACGAAGGCGGAAATACGCGCCATGCGCGACCCCACGCGCGGCGGAGTCTCCGCCGCCCTCTGCGACATCGCGCGAGCGTCGAATGTGGGAATTCGTTTACATGAAGAGACCCTGCCGATCGACCGCGAAGTCCACGGCGCCTGCGATTTACTGGGACTGGATCCATTGACGATTGCCAACGAAGGAAAGGTGCTGGTGTTTTGCCGGGCGGCAGACGCCGCGAACGTACTCGCCGCGATGAGGGAACATCCGCTTGGCAAACGCGCCCGGGTCATCGGTGAGGTGAGCGAACGACCTCCCGGCATTGTGATCCTGCGCACGACCATTGGCGGCGAACGGATTATCGATATGCCCACGGGCGAGGATTTGCCGCGTATTTGTTAACTACAGAAACGAACCTAAAGACTATAAAAAATGAAGATCAATTCACGAAAATTCGTGACCATGGACGGAAACGAAGCGGTGGGCCACGTGGCTTATCGCACCAACGAAGTCATCGCCATCTACCCGATCACCCCGTCATCGCCGATGGGTGAATGGGCCGACGAATGGGCGGCGCACGGCATTCCCAATATCTGGGGCACGGTGCCGTCGGTCGTCGAAATGCAAAGTGAAGGTGGGGCGGCCGGGGCCATTCACGGCGCATTACAAACCGGGTCGCTCGCGACCACATTCACGGCGTCGCAGGGCCTGCTCCTGATGATTCCGAATATGTTCAAGATCGCCGGTGAGCTGACGCCCACGGTGTTTCATATTGCGGCGCGTTCCCTCGCGACCCATGCGCTGTCGATCTTTGGTGACCATGGTGACGTAATGGCCGCCCGTTCGACCGGCTGGGCGATGCTGTGTTCGAACTCCGTGCAAGAGGCGCATGATTGCGCCCTCATCGCGCATTCGGCGACGCTCGAAGCGCGCGTGCCGTTCCTGCACTTTTTCGACGGGTTCCGCACGTCGCATGAGGTGGGGAAGATCGAGCTGCTGACTGATGACGATTTGCGCGCCCTGATCGATGAGGCGCGCGTCCTCGACCATCGTTCGCGGGCCCTGTCTCCCGACCATCCCTCGCTGCGGGGAACCGCGCAGAACCCCGACGTATTTTTCCAAGCGCGCGAAGCGTGTAACCCGTTCTTCGATGCCTGTCCCGACATCGTGCAACGTGCCATGGACAAGTTCGCGACGCTAACGGGCCGTGCGTATCACCTGTTCGACTACCATGGGAACCCCAATGCGGATCGAGTGATTGTATTGATGGGTTCCGGCTGTGAAGCGGCAGAAGAGACGGTAGACCATCTGGTGAAACAAGGCGAACGCGTCGGCCTGCTGAAGGTGCGGTTATACCGCCCGTTCGACATGGCGCGATTCGTCGCCGCGTTGCCCAAGAGTGTGAAGAACATCGCCGTCCTCGACCGCACGAAGGAACCGGGCGCGCTGGGCGAGCCACTGTATCAGGACGTGATCACGGCCCTTCGTGAGACCGGGCGCGACATACCGGTGGTTGTGGGCGGACGCTACGGTTTGTCGTCCAAGGAGTTTACACCCGCGATGATCAAGGCGGTATTCGACAATCTGGCGGCGAGCAAACCCAAGAACCATTTCACGGTTGGGATCAATGACGACGTGACGCATACCAGCCTGGAGTTCGACCCGGAGTTTTCGACTGAATCCCCCAAGACTGTCCGCGCCGTCTTCTACGGTCTCGGTTCGGACGGCACCGTGGGCGCGAACAAGAACTCGATCAAGATCATCGGCGAAGACACCAACAACTACGCGCAGGGCTACTTCGTGTATGACTCGAAGAAGTCGGGATCGACAACCGTATCGCATCTGCGGTTCGGTCCGGAACCGATTCATTCGACGTATCTGGTGAGCCAGGCGAACTTTGTTGCCTGCCATCAGCCGATCTTCATGGAGCGATATGACATCCTCAAGGAGGCAGTCCCCGGCGGCACGTTGCTGCTTAACACGCCCCATGGCGTCGATGAAATCTGGAGCAAACTTCCGCGCGTGTACCAGGAGCACCTGGTTGCCAAGAAGCTGAAGCTGTTTGTGATCGACGCCGTGAAAGTGGCGCGCGATAGCGGCATGGGCGGTCGCATCAACACCGTCATGCAAGTGTGTTTCTTCGCCATCTCGGGCGTGTTGTCGCGCGACGAGGCCATCGCCGCGATCAAACAGTCCATCAAGAAAACGTACGGCAAGAAGGGCGACGAAATCGTCCAGATGAATCTCAAGGCCGTGGACAACACCCTGGCGCACCTGCATGAAGTCAAAGTGCCCGGGAAAGTTGACGGCACGATTGAATTGCCGCCGCCTGTGTCGACGCGAGCGCCTGAATTCGTTCGCAGCGTGATCGGTGAGATGATCGCCGGTCGCGGCGATCTATTGCCTGTCAGCAAGCTGCCGTGCGATGGAACGTTCCCGTTGGCGACGTCCCGTTGGGAGAAACGCAATATCGCGCTGGAAATACCCGTCTGGGACAGCGCCGTATGCATTCAATGCGGCAAGTGCGCGATGGTCTGCCCGCACGGTGTGATCCGGGCCAAGGTGTACGAGTCGGCACTCCTCGGAGGGGCCCCGGCGACATTCAAATCCGTCGACGCGCGGGATAAGGACTGGAAGGGGTTGAAGTTCACAATCCAAGTGGCGCCCGAAGATTGCACTGGCTGTGCCCTGTGCGTGGATGTTTGTCCCGCCAAGAACAAGAGCGAGCTGCGGCTGAAAGCCATCAATATGGCGGCGCAACCGCCGATTCACGACCAGGAGGTAAAGAACTGGGACTTCTTCCTCAACATTCCCGAAATGGATCGGCGTCGGCTCAAGGTGGGCAGCATTCCGCACCAGCAATTGCAACGGCCGCTGTTCGAATTCAGTGGCGCGTGTGCGGGTTGCGGTGAAACGCCCTATGTGAAACTGGTGAGCCAGCTGTTCGGCGATCGGACGATTGTCGCCAACGCCACGGGTTGCTCGTCAATCTATGGCGGGAACCTACCGACGACGCCATGGGCGACGAATGCGGACGGACGCGGCACGGCGTGGTGCAACTCGTTGTTCGAGGACAATGCCGAATTCGGCCTTGGTTACCGGGTGTCGATCGACAAGCAGACGGAATTCGCGGGTGAGATCCTGAAGAAACTCGCGCCGCAAGTCGGGGACGAACTGGTGCGCGGGATCCTCACCGCCGACCAGCACGATGAGGCGGGGATCTTCGAACAGCGCGAGCGGGTCGTAGCACTCAAGGACAAACTGGCGCGGCTGGATTCGCCCGACGCGCGGCGGTTGCTCAGCATCGCCGACACACTGGTGAAGAAGAGCGTGTGGATCATGGGCGGCGACGGGTGGGCGTACGACATCGGGTTCGGCGGTCTCGACCACGTGTTGGCCAGCCGTCGCAACGTGAACGTGCTCGTGCTCGACACGGAAGTGTATTCGAACACAGGCGGCCAGATGTCCAAGTCCACTCCGCGTGGCGCGGTGGCGAAGTTCGCCGCGGGCGGCAAACCGGTGGTCAAGAAGGACCTGGGACGCATCGCGATGACGTACGGCCACGTGTATGTGGCGAGCGTGGCGATGGGCGCACGCGACGAACACACGCTCCGGGCGTTTCTGGAAGCGGAGAGCTACGATGGGCCGTCGCTGATTATCGCCTACAGCCATTGCATCGCGCACGGCATCAACATGAGTACCGCGATGCAGAACCAAAAGACGGCGGTGAACTCAGGGCAGTGGTTGCTGTATCGTTTCGACCCACGCCGAGTCGCGCAGGGCGAGAATCCGCTCCAGCTCGATTCACGCGCGCCGAAACAGAAGGTCAACGATTTCCTGATGATGGAAAATCGATTCAAGATGCTCCTGAAGAGCGACCCCGAGCGGGCGAAACATTTGTTCCAGGAAGCCCAAGGGGACGCAGACCGACGATTCAAACGCTTAGAGTACCTGGCCACGTGGAAGCCGAACGGGCAAAAGCCGCCCGTGGACGGACCGCCGACGGCGACTCCTGCGGCTACGCCCGGAACATCCACGCCGAAAGTCTCATGAGAGGTGACATATGGATCTCCGCACAACCTATCTAAACCTGCCGCTTCGCACACCGCTGGTCGTGTCGGCCTGTGGACCTTTGTCGGAGGATATCGACAACATCAAACGCATGGAAGACGCAGGCGCGTCGGCCGTCGTGCTGTACTCGCTGTTCGAGGAGCAACTGCGGCTGGAGACACGGGAACTGGAACATCATATGATGGCAGGCACCGAGAGTTTCCCGGAAGCGCTGACGTATTTTCCACAGCCGGCGCAATTCCGGCTCGGTCCCGACGGTTATCTCGACCACATTCAACAGGCGAAACGGACCGTGGAAATTCCGATCATCGCCAGCCTCAACGGCTCATCGATGGGCGGCTGGATCGAGTTTGCCATGCGGATTGAGCAAGCGGGCGCCGATGGGCTTGAGTTGAACATCTACCATATCCCGACGGACAGAAACCTGAGCGGCGCGGCCATCGAGCAAACGTACGTCGATATCGTCAAAGCCGTGAAAAGCGCCATCACGATTCCCGTGGCGGTGAAGCTGAGCCCGTTCTTCAGCAACATGGCGAACATGGCCAAGCGGCTCGACGACACGGGAGTGGACGGGTTGGTGCTGTTCAACCGGTTCTACCAGCCCGACATCAATCTCGAAGACCTTGAGGTGCAACCTTCGGTGATTCTCAGCACGCCCCACGCGCTGCGGATGCCGATGCGGTGGGTCGCGATCCTGTTTGGCCGTATCGATGCTGACCTTGCCGCCACCAGCGGCATCCATCACGCACCGGATGCATTGAAGATGCTGATGGCGGGCGCCGACGTGACCATGCTGTGCTCCACCTTATTGGCACGCGGGATCGGACACATCCGGGTCATCGAAAAGGAAATGAGCACCTGGATGGAAGAGCATTGGTACGACTCCGTGGAACAGCTCAAGGGAAGTATGAGCCAGATGCGTTGTCCCGATCCGAGCGCGTTCGAACGCGCGCAGTACATGCGGGCGCTGACCAGTTACAAGCCGGTCCCTCCGACGGAAGGACAGTGACGTCCATGAAATACACGCGCGAAGACGCCCTCAAGAGAATCCGCGAGTTTCTCGCCAGCAACACGCGCACGGAGGAAACAACCTGTGAGGCGGCGGCGCGGCTGGGGATCTTCTGCCACGGTTACGACCGGTGGACAGTGGAGCAGTTGCGCAATCTCTACCCGTGGCTCGCGAAGAAGATGCCCGCCGAGACGCCCCGGGAAGAATTCCTCAAGTTGATCGTGGCCTGGGACAATGCGCGCCAGCTGGTCCACAAGGTTTCGACGACTTGCGATGTGCATATCGCCGATCAAGATGGATGTCTTGGTTTCGACCGTTTCAGCAACCAGCAACTGAGGCGGATGTTTCCGCAGTTGTTCAGCGCGGACGATGAAATCAGCGAGTGGTGAAGTAACTGCCCGCAGTTGATTGGGCGCAAACCATTGACTCGTCGAAGTTGGAGCGGGCGATGGGAATCGAACCCACCTCACCAGCTTGGAAGGCTGGCGCATTACCACTATGCTACGCCCGCATCGAACGCGCCGCCAAACTACACCAGCGATTGCCTGAGCGTCAAGAGCCCGTCCGTCGGATCATGGATTGCGGCGCATTATCCCACGCGGCACGGCGCCATCACCGCATCGGGCATCCCGTGCAGGATTTTTTTGTCGGCGGGGCACACGGTGGCCAGGATGCCGCCGAGCCTGGCCTCGTCACCCACCACGAAATAGTAGGGACACAAGCGCGCCCGCGCGCTGAACGAACGCGTGGCGCCTGTCTCAAAATCCATGTATTGCGCTTCGGATAATTTTGATTTCTCAAATCTCTGGAGGATGAACGGGTGGGTCGCGAAGTTATCGAGCGCCTGCTCGATGGCTTCGGCCCATTCGTTGGCCGGCAGATCGTGCCCGACGTAGACGCCGCGGCTGCCCCAGGCCTGTTCGCTGTAGCCCGAGATCTTCAACACCAACTCCCGTTGTTTCTGCGAGAACTTGGCCATCTCGCGCCAGTCGTGAATGCCCATCTCCGGAATTATGGCGTGCGGCGGCAATGGCGTCGGATCGACAATCCATGTATAGGGGAAAATCTCGCGCAACGCCGCCAGCGTCCCCTCGCCCAGTTGTTCCCGCCAGAATGCCCGGAGTTGTTCCATCCAGAGAAATGCGAAAAGCATCTTCTCCTCAAGCTGCGGCTTGAAGGGCGGCGTCACGGCCACTTGTCCATGGGCCGCCGCGTCCATCAGCGCGCGCACGTTCGGGATGTTTGGCAGATCGAACAATTCAAAGAAACGATAGACGACCGCTGTCTTGTCGAGAGCTGTTAATTCTTCCGGTCCCACAACGCGAAAACCCATTTGCTGCCCGAGCCACTCCATCTCGGGTCGGTAGGTGGCGGATTCCTCGGAGACGACAACCACCGCGAGCGGCTGCTCCCCTTTCGCCTCCGCCCGCAGCATTGCGTCGAACCCTTCCATCATGCCGTGCGCACCACCGATGACCTCATCTCCCAATTCGGCGTACGTTTTTCCGAGCCAGGCGGTCAGACCGATGCCGCCCGGCACGGAATCGAGTTCCGAGATGAAGAAATGATCGTTGGTGAGAATCACGTCCGGGCGAATCACGCGGGGAACGTGTCCTTTGAAACGGTCCCGACGCGAGAATTCGACCAATTCTTTCGGTTTGCCCGCGTCGAGATACTCCGCGATCCAGGGTGGCAGTTTGCCTTGGACACTATGGCGGTACATCACATTGCAGGCGCGATGGAACGCCAGGAGTTGGGGGCCGAGCACCACCAGTTTGTCGACAAGCTCGCGGGAGAGCGGGAACGCCTCGGGGGAGATACGCCACGTCGCACCCGCGAACATCCCGTGCGCGGGCATTTGGTCGCGGACGTACTGCGCCCGCTGCGACGCTGTGGCGATAGTCGTCATTCGCGCAACTGGCCGTCGCCGACCACCACGAATTTGTAGCTGGTTAGTTCCTCCAGCCCCATCGGGCCGCGCGCATGCAGTTTGTCGGTCGAAATTCCGATTTCGGCACCGAAACCGTACTGGGCGCCGTCGGCGAGACGCGTACTGGCATTCCAAAACACGCTGGAGCTGTCCACTTCGCGCAGGAACTTGTCCGCCGTGGTTTTGTTGCCCGTGACGATGGCGTCGCTGTGCGCCGAACCGTACTTGGTGATGTGGTCGATGGCCTCATCCACACCGTTCACGACACGCACGGCCAGAATCAGATCCAGATACTCGGCGTACCAATCATCTTCGGTCGCAGGCTTGGCAGTCGAGACAAGCTGCCGAGTGCGATCATCACCGCGAAGTTCGACTTTTTTCTCGGCAAGCGATTTCGCGATGCGCGGCAGAAACTGGTCGGCGATCTTTTCGTCGATGAGCAATGTCTCGATGGCGTTGCAGACGCCGGGACGCTGGCATTTGGCGTTGATGACGATTTTCTCCGCCATGTCGAAATCCGCATCGCGGTCGACGTACACGTGGCAGACGCCTTTGTAATGTTTGATGACGGGGATGCGCGATTTTTCGGCAACGGCGCGAATCAGCCCTTCCCCGCCGCGCGGGATGCAGAGGTTGATGAATTCATGCAGCTTGAGCAATTCATCGATAGCCGCGCGATCCGTAGTGGGCACGACCGTGATGCTGTTCGGCGGCAGGCCGGGGACATTCATCGCCTCGGCAATGGCCAGGTTACTGTGAATGGCTTCCGAACCGCCGCGCAGGATGACCGCGTTCCCCGTTTTGAAACAGAGACACGCGGCATCGGCGGTCACGTTCGGGCGGGATTCGTAAATGATAAGAATCACACCGAGGGGCACGCGCACCTTTTGGATGTGAATCCCGTTGGGGCGGGTCCATTCGCGAATCGTCGTGCCGACGGGGTCTGGCAGCGCAGCGACTTCCCGCACGCCCTTGGCCATCTCGGCAATACGCTTGTTGGTGAGGGTGAGACGGTCCAACATCGCCGAGGAAAGTCCCGCCTTCTTTCCCGATTCGATATCTTTTGCGTTGGCCGACTTGATGCGGCCGGCGGACTTCTCGATACCGGCCGCCATGACGTGCAGCAGCGCGTCCTTCGACGGCGCGTCGAGTTTCGCCAGTGCGCGCGACGCATCGCGAGAACGCTCGGCCAACGACTGCATTTGCTGTTTCAAATTCATTACAGGATCACCATGTCATTGTGGTGAATGACCACACCCGTGGTCGACTTGATTTGGATGCAGCCAACCTTCGCCAGGCCTCGCGCAAATTCAATTTGATTCTTGCCGAGAATACTGACGACATCGCCTTCCTCAAACTTTCCATCGACCGAAACGATCCCCTTGGCCAGCAAGCTCTTACCGTTGGCGCACAGCGCCTGTTTCGCGCCGTCATCGACCACCACCGTGCCGGCCGGATGTTGAAAAAACGCAATCCAGCGTTTGCGGCTCGCCAATTTGTCCGTGTGCGGCAGGAACAAAGTCCCGACCTCTTCGCCCGCGAGCACGTCGCGTACGACATTGGCCCGGTCGCCGTTCGCGATGATGAGCGGGATACCGGCGCGCGTCACGACCTTCGCCGCATCTATCTTGGACTTCATCCCGCCGACACTCGTGATTCGGTCAGTGCCACCGGCCAGCGATTCGATCTCGTGAGTGATCTGGGGCACGGCGGCAACAACTTTTCCGTCGCCATCCAGCAGACCCTCCACGTGCGACAGGATCAGCAGCAGATCCGCGTCGATGAGCGTGGCGGTCAGCGCGCCGAGGCGGTCGTTGTCGCCGAATTTGATTTCTTCCACGGCGACCGTGTCGTTTTCGTTGATGATCGGGACCACACCGTGTGTAAGGAGTGTGGCCAGCGTGTTATGCGCGTTCAGGTGGCGACCGCGGTGTTTCAGGTCGTCATGGGTGAGCAACACCTGGGCGACCGTGATGCCGAACTTGCCGAACAGCTTGTCGTAGACCGCCATCAACTTGCTCTGGCCGATGGCGGCGGCGGCCTGGAGTTCGTCGAGGTGTTTCGGGCGCTGTTTCAGGCCGAGTTCGGCCATGCCCGCGCCAATCGCGCCTGAGGAGACCACGATGACCTGTTTCTTCTGTTGATGAAGCGCGGCGATCTGCGCGACGACCTGCTCGATCTGCGTCAACGAAAGATGGTTCTGCGCATCGGTGAGCAAGCCCGTGCCGAGCTTGATCACGATACGGTTCGCCTTGGCGAGTATGTCGTGGCGGAGCTTCATAGGAGCAACAATTGCTTACCAAAACCAAGCGGGTGTGTCGAGGAATCAGGCGGGGCGGATCAGGGCAACCAGGTGATCTGGCTGGTGGTGATTACCTCAGTCCACGGGCCGGCGGGAACGCTTTCGTCATCGAATACGAACCGCCAATCAGTCGGATCGAGTCCCGTGAGTCCGAGGTA
>Ga0265338_10001869_pt1 | contig 33054 bp, 28 predicted proteins | sample 42126metaG_FD_193579 | JGI IMG/M metagenome (GOLD analysis project Ga0265338, IMG submission 193579) | Rhizosphere microbial communities from Carex aquatilis grown in University of Washington, Seatle, WA, United States - 4-21-26 metaG | ecosystem: Host-associated > Plants > Roots > Rhizosphere...
ACTGAAAATCCTTGTGTCGGCGGTTCAATTCCGCCCCCAGCCACCATTCTTCGCTGCGAATCACGGATGGCCGGCCACATCATTTTAACATTTCGGATTTCGGGTTTTGGCTTTAGCTTTTCGTCGACCGCTTGAAAACACTGCACAAATATCTGACCGGGCAGGTGCTCGCCTCGCTGCTGCTGACGGTGGCGGTATTCACTTTTGTGCTTTTGCTGGGCAATGTCCTCAAGGAAATCCTGGGGCTGCTCATCAGCGGCCAGGCGCGTCCCGGCTCGCTTGTTCAAGCGATCGGCCTGCTGATCCCTTTTGTCTGGGTCTTTGCGCTGCCCATGGGTTTGTTGACGGCGACGCTGCTGGTGTTTGGCCGGTTCAGCGCGGACCAGGAACTCACCGCGGCGCGGGCCAGCGGCATCAGCCTGCTTTCGCTCGCCGCGCCCATCCTGCTCTTGAGCCTGTTGTGCTGCGGTCTCAGCGCCTGGATCAACATGGACCTTGGTCCGCGGTGCCGGGTGGCCTACATCAACCTGCTGTTCAAAATCCGCGGCGAATTGATCAACTCCCAGCTGCCCGAAGGCCAGTACATCCACGATTTTCCGGGCTACATTTTTCACACGGAAAAGAATCACGGTGGTATTTTAAAGGGGGTGATGATCCTCCAGCTTGAAAATGAGACCAATGTGGAAACCACCTTGTTCGCGCCGCGGGGACGCGTGGAGATGGATGTCACGAACAAACAAATTATTTTGCACCTGTACGACGTCCGCGGCCTGACATTGAACGGGCCGCGCATGGCCATCAGCTCGACGCCGGAACTGATCAAGAATTTTCCCCTGAACCCGAACACGAACCGCCCGAGCAGGCCCAAGACCAGCGACATGACCTTCTGGCAGTTGCGGGAGGAACTGCACGATCTGGAGCGGCGCATCGTCAGCCCGCCGCCGGATGTGGCCCTGACGCCTGATGAGTTGCGCGCCCGGGCCCGGGAACTGGCCCAGGAACGAGGCGACCTGACCGAGCCGATCCGGGTGGCGATGCACCGGCAAATCGCCTTTTCGTTCGCGTGTTTTGGCTTTGCCCTGGTCGGGATCCCGCTGGGCATCCGCATGCACCGGCGCGAGACCAATGTCGGCATCGCCGTGGCGATCCTTCTCGTCCTGGTCTACTACAGTTTCATGATCGCCGGCAATTCGTTGTCCGCCCGGCCCGAACTGGCGCCGCATTTGATCTTCTGGCTGCCGAATTTCATTTTCCAGGCGGTCGGGGCGGTCCTGTTGTGGCGCGCCAATCGCGGGGTTTAGGATCGTTGAACCGTTGAATTGTTGAATTGCAGGATGAACCGGACGTCCGGTTTAACCGTTTAACGGTTCCACGATTCAACGTCGGCGATAAATCTTGTGCATTGCGGCCTGGTCCACCGGCTTTACCAGCATTTCGTCTATGTTTACATGCGGCGGCCGGCTGGCCACCCAGACCAGGATGTCCGCGATGTCCTCGGCCGTCAGGGGATTCATGCCTTCATAGACTTTTTCCGCCCGGGCGACATCGCCCTTGAAGCGCACCAGCGAAAAGTCGGTTTTCACCAGGCCCGGGTCCACCGTGCATACGCGAATGCCCGTGCCGTTCAGCTCGAACCGCAATACTCGGGTGATCTGCAGTTCGCCCGCCTTGGCCGCGCAATATGCCGCTGCCCCTTCGTAGGCCGTGTGGCCGGCGGTCGAGCCGATATTGATAATGCTGGCGCCCGCGTCGTGGGGAAGGAGCGGCAGCGTCGCGCGGGTCACGCGCAGCACTCCCAGCACGTTGGTTTGCAGCATCGTTTCCCAATCCGCCTCCTGGCCTTCGGCGACGGTGTCCAGTCCGAGCGCGCCGCCGGCGTTGTTGATCAGGACGTGAAGGCGCGCCGGGTCCGGCGTCTGGTATCTGGGGTCCTGGATCTTTCCCTTCGCCCAGGCAATGAACGTTTCGACGCTGGACGTTTTCGTCACGTCCAGTTCGTGAAATTGTGCCTCGGGCGCGCCGGCCTGGCGCGCGGCGGCGGCGACCCGTTCCAAACGGTCGGTGCGCCTGGCGCCCAGCAAGAGTTTGGCGCCTTCCGCGCCGAAGGCCTGCGCGGCGGCGGCGCCAAAGCCGCTGGAGGCGCCGGTGATGAGGATCCACTTGTTTTTCAATGACATTTTCATGGCTTAAAATTTCATGCGGAGGAGTTCCCCGGCTTTTTGTCTTCCGGTTGCGGGAGTTTGAATCCACCGGCCGGTTTGTCGAACAAAAAACCCATGGCCATCACGCAACTGGCGCAGCTTGAGGGGCAAGTTGCCCAAATCGATTTCTTATAGCGGCGGAGCGCGGCTGTGTGTGCCGAGCGGCAGCACGTTCGACAACCCAAAAGCCGGTGGAATTTCGCGGGAGGATTCGGCAACCCGGGCTGCTGCGGGTGGGATACCCGCGCTCCGTTCCGTTTGGGAAACACACCCGGTGGAGCTCCGTCCCGGCCGGCGGGACGGTCCGGTCGGAATCACGCGACTTGCCGCGTAAACGCGGAACTTCAAACCCTGATCAACGACGGCGGCAACGGCGCGTTCGCGCAAAAAGCCACGGTTTCAAAGTGGCGTGGTTGCCTTTCCTGATATTATTGGCATAATATCAATAATAAGCCAATATGTTGGTAAACCAGAGTCGGTGCCATGATGAAATCCGTTGAAATCACCCGTCGCGATTACAGCCTGATTGGCCGGGACAGCAAGCTGGCCGAGGAGATGGGGCTGGCTTCGGCGGAATGGTATGCGTGTCCCATCCCGCGCAAGCGGCTCAAGGAGCTGATGCAGCGGAAGGATGGTCCGGCGATCCGGGATACGTTGCTTTGGTTCGCGTTGCTGGGCGTCACCGGCTGGCTGGGCTGGCATTTCTGGGGCACGTGGTGGTGCGTGCCGGCCTTCGTCGTCTACGGCGTACTTTATTGTTCCTGCTCTGATTCGCGCTGGCACGAATGCGGCCATCGCACCGCCTTCAAGACGACGTGGATGAACGATGTGATTTATGAAATGGCGTCGTTCATGGTGCTGCGCGAATCCACGCCGTGGCGCTGGAGCCACACGCGGCATCACACCGACACGATCATCGTCGGGCGCGATCCGGAGATTGCCGTGCCGCGTCCGCCGGATGTCCCGGGAATCCTCCTCGGCTTCTTCAGCCTGAAGAGCGGGCCGAAGGAATACAAAAAAATCCTGATGCACTGCCTGGGCCGGCTCACGGCCGAGGAGGCGACCTACATTCCGGACACGGAGCGGCCCCGGGTTTTCTGGACGGCCCGGATTTGGGCCTTGATTTATGCTGCGGTGATTGCCTGGGCGGCGGGGCGGCACAGCTTCCTGCCCTTGATGCTGATTGGCCTGCCGTCGTTTTACGGCGCCTGGCTGCTCGTCATTTTCGGCCTGACGCAACACGCCGGGCTCGCCGAGAATGTTCTCGATCATCGCCTCAACTGCCGGACGGTTCACATGAATCCCGTCTTCCGGTTTGTCTATTGGAACATGAATTACCATCTGGAACATCACATGTTTCCGATGGTGCCGTACCATGCGCTGCCGGCCCTGCACGAGGAGGTGAAGGCCGACACGCCGAAGCCCTACCACGGACTGATCGAGACGTACCAGGAAATCATTCCGGCGATTCTGCGGCAGGTAAAGGACCCGGCGTACCACGTCAAACGCGAGCTGCCGCCGTCCGCCAAACCGCTTCCGACCTCCCTGCCGGTGGCGCAACCGGCGTAGCCGCGGTCCACGCAATCCCATCAAAACATAAAATGAGCGACGGCTGGATCAAGGCTTGCAAGGCGGACGACATCGAACCGGAAGACGTGCTGCGCTTTGATCACGGCGACCGCACGTTTGCGATTTACCGGACCGCCGCCGGCAAATTTTACGCCACCGACGGACTATGCACGCATGGCAAGGTTCATCTCGCCGGCGGTCTGGTGATGGAGGACATCATTGAATGCCCCAAGCACAACGGCCGGTTTGATTACACGACCGGCCAGGCCAAGGGCGCGCCCGTGTGCGTGAATTTGAAGACGCATGCGGTGAAGGTGGACGGGGATGAGGTTTTCATCCTGCCCGGTTAGAAATTTCAACCGATGAAAATTCTGTATTTCCGTTCCGTGTGGGGCCTCGACGATCTGCCGGCGCTCGAGGACCGGTTCAAAAAAATCAAGGCCGGCGGCTTCGATGGCGTGGAGCTGGACGTTCCGCTCGATGAGGAGACCTGCCAACGCGCGCGGCGGTCGCTGGATGAGCTGGGGCTGGCCGTTGTCGCGCAGCAATGGCGGACGACCGGCCGGACGGTGGCGGAGCATACGTCGGGTTTTGAGCGACAATATGAACGCGCGCTGGCCCTGAAGCCGCTGTACCTCAATTCGCACACGGGGTGCGACCATTTCACGATGGAGGAGAATCTCGCCATTTTCGACCATGCGAACGGACTGGCGGCGAAGCACGGCCTGCCGGTTTATCACGAGACGCATCGCGGTCGCGCGTTGTTCAGCGCGCCAGCGGCGATGCAACTTCTGGAGGCCCGCCCCGGGCTCAAGCTCGTGGCGGATTTTTCCCATTGGTGCTGTGTGCATGAATCGTTGCTGGCCGACCAGCCGGAACGGGTCGAGCGCGCGACGCGGCATGCCTGGGCGATTCATGCCCGCGTCGGCCATGCGGAAGGTCCGCAGATACCCGACCCGCGCGATCCGCTCTGGCAGCCGAACCTCGAGGCGCACCTCGCGTGGTGGAAAAAAATCGCCGCCCATCGCCGCGCCGAGGGCTGCGCGATCCTGCCGATCTGCCCGGAATTTGGCCCGGCGCCCTACATGACCCTGTTGCCGCACACTCACCAGCCGATTGCCGACCTTTGGGAAATCAATTGTTACATGCGCGACTGGCTGAAAGAACGGCTGGGCGACAGTTGAAGAAAATGCCGCCGTTGGCTGTCACCTGGGTTCCTTCGAAAAAAACCGTAGGGGAATGGTTTTCTTCCGCAGCCGGCAGTTGAGCCTTGATTCGGGGTCGGACCGGCTGAACACGATGTCGTGGGCGAAGAGGGAAACCCATTCCCGGGCGGTTGCAAGATCCGCAGCGCTGCCGCCGATCAATTCGTGTTTGCCGTTGTGATGCCGGATCAGCCTGGCTTCGCCGAATTGCTGTATGACCCGGCTGGTGGTGCGTTGGGCGGTGGCAGGATTCAATTTCATGCCGACACGATACGAAAGGGGGTTGGACATTGGCGGTCCAAGCCGAAACATTGCGCGGCATGCCTTGTCGCTGGCGTATGACCTTTGGCAGTCCGTACAAGAACTCGTTTTCTTGTAGGAGCCGAGATAACGAGGCTCAAATCTCTTCGGGAATTGCCCTCAATTCAAACCTCCTCACGTCGGCTCCTACTCTTTGCAAAGGCGCCAGCTCCTGGAGTTGGCATTATTGCGCGGGCAATGGCGGAGCAGATGGCGGCGTATCCGGCCCGGGTGTGACGGGCGGGGAATTGGTGGACACCATTGGCCTTGCCGCCGGCACGGTGTCGGTTCCGGCCAGTTCATCCGGGAGGATCGTGATGGCAATGCGGCGGTTCCTGGCCCGCCCCTCAGCCGTCGCGTTGTCGGCGATGGGACGATATTCGCCGTAGCCAACGGCACCGACGCGGCGCGGATCCAGACCGGCCTGTTCCGTCAGAAAATGCACGGCCGCCAGGGCGCGGGCCGTCGAGAGTTCCCAGTTGCTGGCGAAGCGGCTGTGCGCCGCCGGGCGGATTGGCACATTGTCCGTATGGCCGATGACGTGAATCTTGAGTTCGGGATGCTTCGCCAGAATGGCGGCAATCTTTTGCATGACCGCCTGGCCGTCGGGTTTCAACACCGCTTCGCCCGAATCAAACATGACCCGGTCCAAAATGTTCACGGTGAGCTTGCCTTGAAGTTTGGAGATGGTGACATCCTTGGATTCAAGGTCGGCCCGCATTTCGTTTTCCAGTCCTTTGGCCATCTGCGCCGCGGTTTCCTTGTCCTGTTCCAGATCGGCCACCTGTAATTTGAGCGCGGCGATCAGGTCCTGGTTGGTCTGGCTTTCCACCCGCGCATTCGAGAGTGCGGACGCCGTTTCATCCAGTTTCGCCCGAAGCGGTTCGAGGTCCCGCTGGAGCTGGTTCCGGGCAGAGATCCAGAGCACCAAAAACGTCGCCGCCAGCAAGCCGGCCACCCCGACAGCCAGCCAGGCGAGTTTGGCGGTGTCCCGGGAACCTTTTGACCGGGTCACGTATTCGGTGAATGGTTGCTTGCTTTCGCTCATGATTGAGAGCGATGGATGTTTATCCGGCCCGCCGGTTTTATAAAGAAGAATCAAATTGATTTAATCGCGGGTGTTAGGTTTTGGCATTTGCCGGCGACATCGCGGCTGGCAAGGTCATCTACACCAGGGGTTACAACAATGACCTGAGCCGTCGGGGTTTAACGGTGGTTGAGGGCGTCAACTTCCTGCAAAAACCCTGTACGCCGCAAAAACCCGCCGGAACCTTGCGGAAAAGCCTGAACCATAAATAGCCCAGAGTCTCCTCACGTCGGCTGGTATTCCACGTGACAAAACCCCGGGGCCGGCTCAGGATTCCGCCATGAACACTGGATCACGGACCTGGTGTGGACGGTCCTTATCGCTTCCTTTTGTCATCGTGTTTCTGTATGGCCTCACCTTTGCCTTCGCGCCACCCGACCTGCTCGCGGACGGCTGTTTCGTGGTCCCGAAATTCGTTTGGGACAAACACCGGGACATCAATGAGCCGGCTCAAAAAGCCATCATCGTTCACGATGCCGGACGTGAAGAAATGATGCTTCAGGTCAGGTATGATGGGCCGCTGGAGGAATTCGGCTGGCTCATTCCCGTGCCGAACCAGCCGGCCGTGAAGAAGGGCTCGATGGAATGCTTTTACGAGCTGAGCAAGTTCACGCAGAAGAATCTGGAGCCGCGCTGGGCGACGGCCAGTCTTTCGAAAGGGAACGGAGGTGGCGACGAGGAACCGCCGGTCAAGGTCATCGAGATCAAAACGGTTGGTGCGTATGACATTGCGGTATTATCGACGAAGACTTCCGGGGCCCTGGAAAACTGGCTGAAAGAAAATCAGTTCGCTTTTCCGCCCAACGCTGATGCCGTGATTGATACGTATGTGAAGCAGGGCTGGTATTTCATTGCCGTGAAAATCAACATGAAGGGCGCCTCGCTGTTTTCGACATCCAAGCAGCTCGCCAGCGGCGAGCTGCATCCGCTGCAGATCAGCTTTGCCAGTGAGCGCTGTGTGTTTCCGCTGAAGATTTCCTCGCTCAATCACACGCCGTCCGAAGTGCAGGTTTACATGCTCTCGCCGGAACCGCTTGTCGAAAGAGAATTGTTCAAAAAGGACCTGGCCGGGAATCACGACTGGCGAACCAACCAGCTGGCCAGGCTGGCAGAAACGGCAGCCCATAGTCGAGCGATGCTGGCAAATGTTCCCGGACGATTACCGCTCACATATTTGGAACCAAATCATGAACTTAGCAGCCGGGCGTGGATCAATACCGAAAACCTGATCCCGTATGCCCCGATCGGGCGGAAGGACATTCCAGCATGCTTCGGTGAAATAGCGCTGCTGAAAGACAAAAAGGGCTGGTGGCTGATGAAACAGACCTGGACCTTCCAGCCTGAAGAAATGCGGGATCTTGAGTTTGAGCCAGCCGTTCCGGCGTTTGCGGCGGCCTTGGCAGACGGGGAAGGGGCGTTTGCCGCGGCGAATCTGCTGCGGTTGGGAACGAACGGCGCCGCCGCGTTGATTGCGGCCATGCAGAACACCAATCCGGCGGTGCGCGCCCATGCCATGTCGGTTGCCGAACAGATGTTCGTCGCCTTATCGAACATCCGCGGTACTGGTGACAATGAATGGGATCTCCGCTTTCGGGTGATGAATCCAGAATTATTGAAGTTGCTGCCGGTTCTGCTGAACGACTCCGACCCGGAAGTGCGATTGCATGCGGTGAACGCAGCCATGAATACGCGAAGCCCGATGTCCTTCAACCTTATGTTGCCGCTATTGCGGGATGATGATGAGGAAGTCAGTGACGCCGCACGGGGTTATTTGAGACAACAGGGGGACGAGGTGCCCAAACACATTCCTTTGTTTCGACAGATGCTGAAAGATACGAACGTGAACGTCCAGATCGCCGGCCTCCAGCTGCTGATGAGCATACCTGACGTGGATATTCCGCGTGACGAGTTGCTGCCGCTGTTCGGTGTTCCGCGAATGGAGGTGGCGGGAGCGGCGGTGGGATATCTTAAGGCGGTGGCAAATCAAAATGGGGAAAGGATCTATGTGACCTGTGAGGAAGCGAAGCCGCTCCTGCACAATTCCCTCGGGATGGCGCGGATGATGGGATTGGCCATTATAACGATCAATGCGAACAACCAATCCGTGGCGTTGGCCATTCCGTTGTTGAAGGATCCCGAAGCGGCAATCCGGCTCCGGGCGCACGATCTGTTGACGGATTTGACCGGACAAAACTTTCCCGCCGAGCCGCCGGAGCCATGGGAGAAATGGTGGGAGCAAAACCAGGCGACGTTCAAGGTGAGCATTTCCTCGGAAGAGCTTCGCGAAAAACAGCTGGAACGGATGCGGCAGCGGCGGAGGATGGAAATCGATTCGCCTCCGCAACCTGAAATTTGACGGCGCAGTCGGATTTGGGCGGTATCGCCAAATAACCGCGGGCTTGCCAGGCCGTAGCCCGGAACTTATGGCGACGTCCTCCTTCGCCGGAGGCTATGGAGGACACCATCCTACGCTCGGAACCGCCAAGCGTCTGTTCCGAGCGTAGGATGGTGGAGCCGACAGGGCTCGAACCTGCGACCTTCTCATTGCGAACGAGACGCTCTACCAACTGAGCTACGACCCCATCCATGTCAGCCGCGAATAGCTTCGCCAAAAAAAACGGTTCATGCAACTGCGAAGTGAATTCTGAGAAGTAAAATCTCCGGTCACTTGAACGCATCCAAGGTTTTATGAACCGGCCTAACCGCCCGTCAAACAAATCAGTTTCTTGTAGGAGCCGAGGTGACGAGGCTCTGATTTCCCCGGGAATACGTGATAATTCAGAGACTCCTCACAGCGTCTCCCACTTTTCGAACAGGCTGCCAGGCCATGATGGGAGCCTCGGGCTTCAGCCAAAGGGGAAAGCTTGTGCGCCGCTTGAACTCTTTTGCCAGCTTGATTTCAACCGTCGCTCCGCGACCATGCAAAAATTGAGCACCTCCCCGCCATCTCCAGTGTGGGTTGGGCAAAACATCCTCAGCACGCGGCCGGCGAGAAGTCGGTGTTGGCATCCGGGGTGACACCTGATATTTTTTATGAAATGTCCGATACGGCTGCCGCGGGTCAACCGCCATCGAAGGCACAGGTGCTTCTCCGTCGATCGATCACCACGGTGATTCTCTGGACGGTGATCCTGACGGCTTTGTTTTCCAGCAGCCGGCTGATTTCGGACGGCGTTTTCATCCTGATCATGGTGTTCCTGGCCATGTCCGGGCTCTGGGAATTTTATGGGCTCGTCGAAAAGCGCAGTCTCGTCTGCTTCAAATGGTGCGGCCTGCTCGGCGGGGTGCTGCTCATGGCCGGCACCTTTTTGGAGCTGACCGGGAAAATCTCGGAAGTCACCACGGGCTACGTCGGCGTTTATGATTCACCCGCCCGGCCGAACGATTTTGAAACGGGCTTTATCATCCTGTTTGTGCTCGGGTTGTGCGTCCGGCAGTTCCTTTCCCGCAGCAACACCGCCGGCATCCTGGCGATCTCCACGACGTTGTTCGGCCTGATGTATGTGCCGTGGCTGCTCAATTTCATCCAAAAAATCAATTTTTTCCCGGGGGTGAACGGCAAGTTTTACGTCCTCTATTTCATCCTGGTGACCAAGTTCAGCGACACCGGCGCGTACCTGGTCGGCTCGCTCATCGGCCGGCACAAGATGATCCCGCGCATCAGTCCTGGAAAAACCTGGGAGGGCTTTGGCGGCGCGATCTTTATTTCGACGGCGGCGAGCCTCGTCTTTGTTCATTTTCTGGGCGACCGAATGGCGGGCATGAACTGGTATCAGGCGGTGGTGCTGGGAATTTTGCTGAGCGTGACGGCGGTGATCGGCGATTTGATCGAATCGCTTTTCAAGCGCGAGGCGGGCGTGAAGGATTCCGGCGGACTCTTTCCCGGCATTGGCGGCATCCTCGACTTGCTCGACAGCTTGCTGTTCAATGCACCCATCATGTACCTCTACCTGCGCCATATTTTGACCCACCCATGAAAAACGTCGTTCTTTTGGGCAGCACCGGCTCCATCGGCACCAGCACCGTCAAGGTGGCGGAGGATTTGCCCGACCGCATCCGGCTGGTCGGTCTCGCGGCCGGGAACAATGCCGAACTGCTCCTCAAACAGGCGCGCCAGCACCGGCCCGAGGCGGTCTCCATCGGCAGCCCGGAAAAAGCCCGCGACCTCGAAAAGAATTTTGATGCGGCCACCCGGGTTTACGCGGGCGACGAAGGTTTGATCAAGCTGGCCACGCTGCCGTCGGCGGATATCGTGCTCATCGCCATCGTGGGAACCGCCGGATTGAAGCCGGCGCTGGCCGCAATCCGCGCCGGCAAGGATATCGCCATCGCGTCGAAAGAAATCCTCGTCATGGCCGGTGAAACCGTCATGAGCGAGGCGCGCAAACATGGCGTGCGCGTGCTGGCCGTGGACAGCGAACACTCGGCGATTTTCCAATGTCTGGACGGCAAGCCGTCGAACTCCGTCCGCAAACTCTGGCTCACGGCATCCGGCGGCCCGTTTCGTAAGACGCCGAAGGAGGAGTTTCCCGGCATTACCGTTGAGCGCGCGCTGAAACATCCGTCCTGGGTCATGGGGCGCAAAATCACCATTGATTCGGCGACGATGTTCAACAAAGGCCTGGAAATGATCGAGGCACGCTGGCTCTTCGACGTTGGGATAGAGCGCGTCGGGGTGCTGGTGCATCCGCAAAGCATCGTTCACTCGCTGGTGGAATTCGTGGATGGGGCGCTGCTCGCCCAACTTTCCACGCCGGACATGTGCCTGCCGATTCAATATGCGCTGACCTATCCCGACCGCGTGCCGAGCGACCGCGTGCAGACCAGTTTTCCCAAACTGGGCAGCCTGACTTTCGAGGAGCCGGACGTGGAACGTTTTCCGGCGCTGGACCTGGCGCGAAGGGCAGGGGAGGCGGGCGGTACGTTGCCGTCGGTGTTGAACGCGGCCAACGAGGTGGCGGTGGAGGCCTTCATGGCCCGGAAAATCAACTTCCCGCAAATCACCGAAACCGTCCGGCGCACCATGGCGGCCCACCAAGTGGTTTCGCATCCCACGCTGGAACAAATATTGGAAGCTGATGCCTGGGCGCGGCGCGAGGCGGCGAAATAAGAAATCGTCCTCGTTCTCGTCCTCGATCCAATTTTTCGATTGCGAGGACGAGGACGGGAAGGACGATTCTTGCGATATGTTTTACTCGGTAAAACGACGGCAAAGGTTGCCGGACGCAGCCGTGCACCGCTCCGGAGCGCGGCTGTGTCCCGCCTTGGCGGGATCAGCCGCAGCAGCCTGGCCTTGAAACACACCTAAGGCCACAGGGCATTTCATTGTGCTGCGGCTGGCGCTTTGCGCCCAGCCGCGCTCCAATCTGGGGCCTTGCGCGGCCCTCCCGCACCCCTGCGTTCCGTGATTGCGGGTGGAAATTTCCCTGATATATTGAGGGCGTCCCTTCGTAGGGGGCGGATTTCTAAAAGACAATCTAAATGACAATTTTGAGATATATTTTCATCGCGCTCGAGGTGGTGCTGCTCTTCAACCTGCTCATTGCGGTTCACGAGCTGGGCCATTTTCTGGCGGCGAAATGGCGCGGGCTCAAGATTGAGCGCTTCGCCATCTGGTTTGGCAAACCGATCTGGAAGAAGAAAGTCAACGGAGTCGAGTATGTCCTCGGCACCATCCCGTTTGGCGGCTACGTGGCTCTGCCGCAGATGGCCACGATGGAAGCCATCGAAGGCAAATCCGAGGAACCGGTCGAGACGCTGCCCAATGTTTCCCCGCTGGACAAGATCATCGTGGCGTTTGCCGGGCCATTGTTCAGCTTTTTACTGGCGGTATTCTTCGCCTTCATCGTCTGGGGCGTCGGCAAACCGAGCAACGGTTCCGACAATTCCACCGTCATTGGCTGGGCGGACCAGATCGGCCCGGCGTGGAAGGCGGGCCTGCGGCCCGGTGACGAAATCCTGGAAATCGACGGGCATCCGGTGACGCAGTACTCTCCGATGAATTCGAGCGGCGCCCATCGGGGACTGGAGGACAGCATCACCTGGCGCATTGTCACCAGCGAAAACACGAACATCGCCGTCAAATATCTCCGCGATGGCAAGGAGGCGATGGCATATCCGGAGGTTTACCATCGCTCGACGAAGTGGTATGAACGCAAGGCGCTCCGCCAGGTCCTCATTGCGCCGGTGATGAGGAGCATCATCTATGTGGTGGCCAGCAACAGCCCCGCCGCGCAGGCCGGCCTGACCAATGGAGATGAGGTCATTGCCTTGAACGGGAAACCCATCTACCACCCCTGGGCCATCCTGTCTGTGGAGGAATCCTGGAGCAACAGCCCGGTCACGCCGGTGACGCTGACGGTGAAACGCGGATCCGAGCAATTTGACCGCACGCTGGTGGCGGTGAAGCCGATCCAGCCGACCAACAGCAATCCGTCGTTGGGCATTCTGGCTCTGGGTGACACGACGAATGTGACGCTCGTTTATCCGGACCCGTGGTCACAGATTCAATCCGGCGTCGGCCAGATTTTTGGGACGATCGGGGCGTTGATGCATCACAAGAGCGAGATCGGCGTGCAACAGCTCGGGGGTGCGGTGATGATTGCCCGGGTTTATTACAACCTCTTTGAAAGCGAGGAAGGCTGGCGGCTGGCGCTCTGGTTCAGTGTCATTTTCAACGTCAACCTAGCCTTGATCAACATGCTGCCGCTGCCGGTGCTGGATGGCGGCCATATCGTGTTGTCCCTGATCGAGGCCGTCCGCCGCCGGCCCATCAGCGCCCGGATTTTGCAGTCCATCCAGACCGGTTTTGCCGTGCTGCTCATCGGGTTCATGGTTTACATCGCGTTCTTCGACACCGGCGACTGGCTCCGCAGCGCGCACAACGATCGCGAGCAGGTCGTCATTTTTGCGCCGGCAAAATAATCCCCAACATGCGCTACTGCGATTCCCCCTTCTCTTACCGCCGGCGCAGGACCCGCGAAGTCGTCATCGGCGACCCCGCCCGTGGCGGGGTGATCATTGGCGGCGGCCATCCGGTCGTGAACCAGTCCATGCTCACGTGCGACACGATGGACACCGCCGAGAGCGTGAAGCAGACGCTGGATCTGGTGGCCGTCGGCTGCCAGCTGGTTCGCATCACGGCGCCGACGGTGAAAGATGCGGCCAACCTGCAAAACATCGTGGCCGAGCTCCATCGGCGCGGCTGCTTCGTGCCGATTGTCGCCGACATCCATTTCAAGCCGGAGGCGGCGATGGAAGCGGTGAAATGGGTCGACGTGGTGCGGGTCAATCCCGGCAATTACGCCGACACAAAAAAATTCGCCGTCAAGGAATACAGCGACGACCAATACACCGCCGAGCTGAAGCGCATTGAGGAGAAATTCACGCCGCTGGTGCTCGAATGCATCCGCCTGAAACGCGCGATCCGCATTGGCACGAACCACGGCTCGTTGTCCGACCGCATCATGAACCGGTACGGCGACACGCCGCTGGGCATGGTCGAGAGCGCGCTGGAATTCGCCCGCATCTGCCGCCGGCACGACTTCCACAATTTCAAGTTCTCGATGAAATCGTCCAATCCCAAGGTGATGATCGAGTGCTACCGCCTGCTCGTCGCCCGTTTGGAGCAGGAGGGGCCGGATTGGAACTACCCGATCCATCTCGGCGTCACCGAGGCGGGCGAGGGCGAGGACGGCCGCATCAAGAGCGCCATCGGCATTGGCTCGCTGCTCTGCGACGGCCTGGGGGACACCATCCGGGTCTCGCTCACGGAGGACAGCCCGCGCGAGATCGAGGTCTGCACCGATTTGCTGGCGCAGATTCCTCAGCTTACACTTCCGGAGGGGCGAGTTCCACGAGGCCCTGAATCAAATGGCGAAAAGAGTTTGGGACTCGCGGAGCTCGCCCCTCCGAATTCATTTCCGTTCGATCCTTTCCATTTCGAACGTCGCGAGACGCCGGAGATTGAACTGGCCGAAGGCGTGAACTGCGGCGGCGAGCAGCTGATGCGCGTGGTGGTCACCCGCGCGACGTGGGACAAGGTGGCGCGCAAGATCCGGCCCAAGGACGATGTGAAGCCGGAAGCGGTTTACGAAGACCTGAACATCGCCGAAATCGACCCGACGACGGATTTTGAAATCAATTGCGACACCCAGCTCGTCACGGTGAAGGACGATGTCAACCTGCCGGCCATCATGGCGTTCCGGCTGCTGGCTTTGAAATTGAAGCACCTGGGCCGCAACAACCCGATTTTGCTGAAGGATTGCCTGAATCCTCCTGTAGCGTCGAGCCCGCGGCTCGACTCATCGGCGCACAGCGCCGACGCTGCACCCTTGGAGCCGAAGATCGCCTTGCTGCGCGCGTCCGTGGTCATCGGTTCGCTGCTGGCGGACGGGATTGGCGACGCGATTCTGGTGCGGGGCGAGAGCGGTGCGGGGCAGTCCTTGCGGCTGGCTTACAATATTCTGCAGGCGGCGGGCTGCCGTTCGTTCAAGACCGATTATGTGGCGTGTCCGTCCTGCGGCCGGACGCTGTTCAATCTCCAGACCGTGACGGCGCGCATCAAGACGCGCACCGAGCATCTCAAGGGCGTGAAGATCGCCATCATGGGCTGCATCGTGAACGGCCCGGGCGAGATGGCGGACGCGGACTTCGGCTACGTGGGGGGCGCGCCCGGAAAGATCAACCTTTACGTCGGCAAGACCGCCATCAAGTTCAACATCCCCGAGGCCGAGGCCGTGGAACGCCTCGTGGACCTCATCAAGGAACACAACAAGTGGGTGGAGCCGGAGGCGAAGGAAGTTGTTACTACGCAGCAGGTCTAAAGACTGCTGATGTGCTGGGTGAGGTATGACGACAATTTGTTCAAATTGTTCATCGGAGGTCTCAGTTCCTCAAGCCAGTATCGAATCCAGGCCAGACAAAATGCCTGTGACAAGCGGCGATATCGGATCTCGTTACAACATTGAACTCGATTCAAATGCGAATATTATTATTTTTTGCTAACGCTTACGGAACAGAAATAAAGATTGAAAGTGACAGTAATTCGTAAGTTTAATTTGAAAACTGTGCCATCGACTGCAGTGCGATTACTATGTTGCGTAAACGCGGAACTTCAACCATTGGGCGTTTGGCAGTGCCCTGATTTAAGGAGCGCGGCATTCATGCCGCTTCATCATCCCTTGCCATCTGTGTGGTGAAGCGGGCTGAAGCCCGCGCTCCGAAGACAAACCAGGACACTACCGGGCGTTTCAACAGATTGACGATGATTTGTATCTGTGTTTTCCTTCTCGCAACCAGGCAAACAAACCCATGATCCCCCAGCGTTCACTCGGCAAACAAGGATTGAAGGTCGGCGCGATCGGCTATGGCGCGATGGGGCTGGAAGGCTGGTACGGCGCAGTGGACGAAGCCGAAGCCGCAAATACGATCCGCCATGCGCTCGACATCGGCGTCAACCTCATTGACACCGCCGACGCCTACGGCAACGGCCACAACGAGCAACTGGTGGGCAAGGCCATCAAGGGCCGGCGCAAAGACTGCGTCTTGGCTACCAAGTTCGGCATTGTATTTGACCCCGGCACCAAAGGCACGGAATGGCCGACCAATTTCGGGTTCTCGCTTTATATCAATGGCCGGCCGGAGTACGTCCGCAAGTGCCTGGACAACAGTTTGCGGCGGCTGGGCATTGACACGATTGATTTGTGGTATTTGCATTGGCCGGACCGGTCGATGCCGATTGAGGACACTGTTGGGGCGATGGCCGAAGGGGTGAAGGCGGGCAAGGTGCGACATCTGGGGCTAAGCAACGTAACGGACGAAGAGGCGCGGCGGGCGAGCCGGGTGCACCCGATGGCGGCCGTGCAGTATGAGTATTCGCTCTGGCGGCGCGAATTGGAGACATTGCTGCTGCCGGCCTGGCGCGAGCTGGGCATCGGGCTGGTCCCTTGGGCGCCGCTCGGCAGCGGTTTTTTGGGCGGCAAGGTCCCGGAACTTTCCAAGGACGACTGGCGCAAAAAAAATCCGCGCTTCACCGGCGACAATCTGAGGGCGAACACCGACCGTTTTGCGCCCTTGAAGGCGCTGGCCGGGGAACTCGGCATCACGCCTGCTCAACTGGCGCTCGCGTGGTTATTGCATCAGGGTGAAGATGTTGTGCCGATTCCCGGTTCGCGCCGAAAGGAACGTGTGTCGGAAAATGCGGCGGCAGCTTCGGTAAAATTAAGCGCTGAAGTGGTCGGGCGGATCGGGCAAATGGCGCCGGCGGGTGCGGCAAGCGGCGCGTCTTTGATTACCTGATTGCCTGCCGGCAGGCGGGTATTCGATTTCCATCAGCCGATAACGCTTGCCATTTCGGTTTATTTTCCTAAAGTGTCCGACCACTTTTCAATTATGTACTTGAAAGAAATTTTGGCCGATGTGGCTGTTGCGCCGCAGACCTCCCAGACGGGGGCGCAACCGCAACAGCCCGTTTGGATGACGTTTGCCCCGATGATCCTGCTGGTCGTCGTGTTTTACTTCATCCTGATCCGCCCGCAGCAGCAGCGCGCCAAACAGCAGGCAAAATTGATCGCCGCTCTCAAGGCGGGCGACAAGGTGGTCACCGCCAGCGGCATCGTCGGGGTCGTCACCTCGGTCAAGGACCGGACGGTCGCGATCCGCTCGGCCGACGCCAAGATGGAAGTGACCAAAGCTTCCGTGACGGAAATCCTCGCCGGCGGCGACGCCGTTGAATCCTGAGCCAATCATGAGCCGAAACAACCCTTGGGTAATAGTCTTTGTTGTCCTGATCATCTGCTGGTCGTTCTTCGAGATGCATCCGCCGACGTCGCGCGACCTGGCGCTGGAATTCTCGTCGCGGGCGATGAGCCGGGACGCGAATTTCACCAACATTTTGGAGCGGTTCCAGCCCTTGCAGAAGGCGGGGACCAACAGCGAGTTCGCCAACCTGGTGGAGGCCATCGGGACGAACAACATCGCCAGGTATTTCCCGTTCTATGATGCGAAGAGCCAGGTGCATCCGAACCTGTTCATCCTGAACCAGCTCCAGCGGGAGGCCTCCGGCAAAATCAAGCTCGGTCTCGATTTGCAGGGCGGCACCTCCTTCCTCGTTGAGATGAACACCAACAGCCTGGTTTCCGTCGAGACCGTCACCAACCGCACCACGGGCCTGGTGCAGACGGTCACCAACCGGTCCGAGGTCGACAGCGCGCTGTCGCAGGCGGTGGAAGTGTTGCGCAAGCGGGTGGATGCCTTTGGCGTGGCAGAGCCGATCATCCAACCGGCCGGGGGCAACCGCATCCTGATCCAGTTGCCGGGTCTGTCGGAAGCCGACAAGGCGGAAGCCCGGACCAACATCCAGAAATCGGCGTATTTGGAATTCCGGATGGTCAAGGAGGACAGTTATGAGTTTGTCAACGAAACCAATGGCGACATCCTCCAGCCCATTCCTCCCGGCTATGAGGTGCTCAAGCGCGTCGAGCCGCAGCCGAATGGTCCGCCCAAGGTCGAAGCGGTGGTGGTGAAGAAGAAGCCCGAGAACGGCCTGGCCGGCGACATCGTCAAGAACGCCATGGCCATCCGCGGCAACTTGGGCGAACCGCAGATTGATTTCATGCTCACCGACGATGGCGCGAAGCGCTTTGCCGACGTTACCCAGAACAATATCAAGCAGCGGTTGGCGATCGTATTGGACCATGAATTGTATTCCGCGCCGGTGATTCAAAGCGCGATTCTGACGGGCAACGGACAGATTACCGGCCATTTCACGCCGAAAGAAGCGCAGGATCTGGCCAGTGTGCTGCAAAACCCGCTGCGCGCGCCGCTCCAGATTGATGAGTCTTATGACGTGGATCCGACCCTTGGCCGGGACTCGATCCACAGCGGCATCAACGCATCCTTCTGGGCCGTGGGGCTCGTCTCCGCTTTCATGCTGGTTTACTATCTGCTCGCGGGAGTCGTGGCGAACGTCGCCCTGGTCACAAACATCATCATCCTGCTCGGCGTGATGTGTTCCATCGGCACGACCCTGACTTTGCCGGGCATCGCGGGCGTGGTGCTCACGGTCGGCATGGCGGTCGACGCGAACGTGCTGATTTACGAGCGCATCCGTGAGGAGCTGGCCAAGGGCAAATCTCTGCGCGGCGCCATCTCCGCCGGTTATGCGCGCGCCTTCGGCACCATCTTCGATTCCCACGTCACCACGCTCATTTCATCGGTCATCCTGATTGTCATGGGCACCGGTGAAATCAGGGGTTTCGGCGTCACCCTGACCATCGGCGTGGCCGCCAGCCTGTTCACCGCACTCGTGGTGACCCGGCTGATCTTCAATTTCCTGCTCGACCGGAACTGGATCAAGTCGCTCCCCATGTTCCACCTGATCCGAGCCACCAAGCTCGATTTCATGAAGCTGGCCAAGCCGGCGTTCATCTTGTCGTGGACCATCATCCTCATTGGCCTGTCTTACGGCGTCTATCGCGGACCGAAATTGTTCGGGGTGGATTTTGCTGGCGGTGACAGCACCACGTTCAGCTTCGTGCAGAAGCTGGATGTGGAGCAGATCCGTGAAGTGTTGACGGCCGCAGGTCAAAAGGATTCGCAGATCCAGTATCAAAAAGACGTGGCCGGCGGCACGGAAACGCTCCGGGTGACGACGGCTGCCGGCTCCGCCGAAAAGGTGGTTTCAGCCCTCGTTGAAAAATTTCCGCAGGCGCAGTTCAAGGCCATCGGCCAGCGACAGGTTGGCGCCATCATCGGCCGTGAAATCATGCAGTCGGCCATTGTCGCCTGTCTGTTATCCCTCTTCGGCATCCTGGTTTACGTCGCGTTTCGTTACGAATTCACGTTTGCCGTCGGGGCGGTCATCGCGGTCATTCACGATGTGCTGATGACCATCGGATGTTATTGCCTCGCCAACGGTTTCTCGGGCCGCGAATTCAACGCCACCGTGCTGGCGGCCATTCTGACCATCATCGGCTTCTCCACCAACGATACCATCGTCATCTTCGACCGGATCCGCGAGGATTTGAAGCTGGGGGTGCGCGGCACGTTCCGGGAAATCATCAACCAGGCCCTGAACCAGACCCTGAGCCGGACGCTCATCACCTCCGGCACGGTGTTTCTGGCCACGACGGCGCTCTATCTGTTCGGCGGCGGCGTCATCAACGATTTCGCCTTCACCTTCCTCATCGGCATCCTGACCGGCACGTATTCGAGCATCTACATCGCCAGCGCCTGGGTGTTGTGGCGGCACAAGGGTGAGCGTCCGGCCATCGGCGCTTCGCAGGTGACGATGCAAAACACGACGTCGGCACGCGTCTAATGGTGTAAAACCATGCTGGGTTCTGTTGAAATAACGCCCTGGCACTGGGCGGGGTTCATCCTTTGTGTGGTGTTCTTCCTCGCGCTGGACCTGGGCCTGTTCCACCGCCATGCCCGCGTCGTCAAATTCCGTGAGGCCGCCGCCTGGAGTGCGGTCTGGTTCGCCCTGGCCATGGGTTTTGCCGCCGTCCTCGCCAGCTGGCGGGGACGCGAGGAGTCGATTCAGTTCACCACCGGCTATATCATCGAGCTGTCGCTCTCGATGGACAATGTCTTCGTCATGGCCCTCCTCTTCGCGTTTTTTCGCGTGCCGGCCCAGTACCAGCATCGCGTGCTGTTCTGGGGCATCCTGGGCGCGCTGCTGATGCGCGGGGTGATGATCGCCGCCGGCGCGGCCCTCGTCCAGCGCTTCCAATGGACGCTCTATCTCTTCGGCGTCTTCCTCGTCATCACCGGGTTCAAAATGCTTTTTGTGCGGGACCAGGGCGTGCGTCCTGAAAAAAATCTCCTCGTCCGCGGCGCCCGGAAATTTTTCCCCGTCAGCCCCGAGTTCCACGGCCAGAAATTCCTCGCCCGGCTCGATGGCCGCCGGGTGCTGACGCCGCTGGCTCTCGTGCTGCTGGTGGTCGAGACGACCGACCTGGTTTTTGCGCTCGATTCCATCCCCGCCATTTTCGCGGTGACGACCAAGCCGTTCATTGTTTTCACCTCCAATGTGTTCGCCATTCTCGGCCTGCGCTCGCTGTATTTTCTGCTCGCCGGCGCGATCGGCTATTTCCGCTACTTGAAGGTCGGCCTCTCGGTGGTGCTGGTTTTTGTCGGCGTGAAAATGCTGCTCGACCCGCATGACCACGAACCGAAGGTGTTTCAGGTCGAAATCCCGACGAGCGTTTCGCTGATGACCGTCGCCACAATCATTTTGATCGCCACGGTGCTGTCCGTCATGGTTGCGGAGCGGGAGAAGCGCACCGGCACGGGCAAATTGCCCAAACCCTGAACTGCGATGAAATTCCGCTGGTCCCTCGCGCCGCCGCAGCCGCTGCTTGCCGGTCAGCTGGCGGTCCGGCTCAAACTATCGCCGTTGCTCGCCCAATGCCTCCTCAACCGGGGTTTCAGCGAGCCGGCAGCCATTGAGCATTTTCTTTCACCGCGCCTTAAGAACCTTGCCGACCCCTTCCGGTTGCCGAACATGGCCGCCGCCATCGAACGCCTGCTTCGCGCGCGCGAGCAGGGCGAGCGACTCGTGATCTTTGGCGATTACGATGTGGATGGCATCACTTCCACCGCCTTGTTGCTGGAGGTTTTGCGGCCCCTGGGCTGGCGGGTGGACTTCTACCTGCCCAACCGCATGGATGAAGGCTACGGTCTCAGTGCCGATGGCGTGGAGAATTGCCTTAAGAAGTTTCCGGTAAAGCTGCTGCTGGCCGTGGACTGTGGTTCGACCGCCGTGGAAACCATCGCCGGGTTGAGACAGCGCGGCGTGGACGTGATCGTGCTGGACCATCACCAGGTTTCCAGCCCGGCGCCGGACGCCGTGGCGCTCGTCAATCCGCAACTTCCGTTTGGAGTTCCGCCTTCAGGCGGTCCGGGTGAAAAGCCGCCTGAAGGCGGAACTCCAAACTTTCAAGAACTTTGTTCCGCCGGTCTGGCCTTCAAGCTGGCGCACGCCCTGGTCAAACGCGGACGCGAAGCGGGCCTGCCCGGCGCGGCGGAATTTGATTTGCGCCCGTTGCTGGATCTGGTTGCCCTTGGCACAATAGCCGACCTGGTGCCGTTGACCGGCGAAAATCGCATTCTCGCCTCCGCCGGGTTGCAGCGGCTGGGCACGACCCAGCGGCCCGGGTTGATTGCCCTCAAGCAGGTCGCGCAATGCCCGGCGGCGCCCGGCACCTACGAGGTCGGTTTTCAGCTCGCGCCGCGCCTGAATGCCGCCGGCCGGCTTGAGACGGCGGAGGAATCGCTCCACCTGCTGCTCGCGCGCGATCTGGCGGCGGCCATCCCCATCGCCCAAAACCTTGATTCCCGGAATCGCGAACGGCAAAAGATCGAGCGCGGCATCGTCGAGGAGGTCACCGGCGCGTTGCAGGCCAGGTTCAATCCCCAGACCGATTTCGTGATCGTCGAAGGCCAGTTGCTCTGGCACATCGGCGTGGTCGGCATTGTCGCATCGCGCGTGCTCCAGCAATTTTACCGTCCGACGGTCATTCTGGGCGGCGAAGGCGGCGAATGGCGGGGCTCGGGCCGCAGCATTGCGGGATTTGATCTGGCCGCCGCCCTGCGGGAATGCGGCGATCTGCTGGTGCGGCATGGCGGACATGCGATGGCGGCCGGTTTGAGTCTGAAACCGGACAACCTGGACGCGTTGCGTCAGCGGCTGAATGACCTGGCGCGGCGCGCATTGAAGCCGGAGGATTTGCAGCCTTTGTTGCGCCTGGATGCGGAAGCCAGCTTGGACGAGATGACCTTGGAAATGCTCGGGGAACTGGCGGGGCTGAAACCGACCGGGCAGGGGAATCCGCCGGTACAGTTCTGCGCTCGCAATCTAATGCATCATCGTCCGCTCCAACGCATTGGCACGGACAAAATACACGTGAAGATGTGGGTGACCGACGGTGGGGCAACGCTCGAAGCCATTTGGTGGAATGGCGGCGAATCCTCACTGCCGGTGGGGAAGTTCGACCTGGCCTTCGTGCCGCAAATCAATGAGTTCAACGGCCGGCAAACGGCACAACTGAAAGTGCTCGACTGGCGGCCGGCGGCGTGAAGGCGCATTCCAAAAATATCTTGCAATGGTTTTCGAATCGGCTACCCTGTTTTCGTCTGTCGGATAACTTGTCCTTCGAGGACTGGAAAATCTTCAAGTGAACGTGGTTCAGTGATGATTTGAGACCCGATGGTCGGGAACAGTCTGAAAAAACGGTTAGCCCTGAACAGCAAATCATCGAATGAGCACGAAACTGTTTGTCGGAAATCTTTCCTTCAACACTACTGAAAATGACCTGCAGGAGGCGTTTGCCGCCCATGGCACGGTCGTCGAAGCCAACCTCATGATGGACCGGATGAGCGGCCGCTCGCGCGGATTCGCCTTCGTTACCATGTCCACCCCTGAGGAAGCGCAAAAGGCCATCCAGGCCATGAACGGTGCAACCCTGGGCGAACGTCAATTGACGGTCAATATCGCCCGTCCCAAAGAAGAACGTCCTCGCGGCGACCGTGGTCCGCGCCGTGACTTTGGCGGCGGCGGCGCTGGCGGTGGCGGCGGCGGCGGCGGACGCCGGGAGCGTTATTAATTCGATCTGCACATAATCTTTGGCCGGGGCGACGTTCTTGACGAACGTCGTCCCGTGCTGTTTTGTACGCGCATTTTTCCCCATGGAAGAACACATACAGATCGAGGGACGGATTTTGACGGTGCTGGCCGGGACAATGTTCCGTGTTGAACTGGACAACAAGCATCAGGTGCTCGCGACGATTTCGGGAAAAATGCGCAAACGGTTTGTTCGCCTCACCGTGGGCGACCGCGTCAAAATGGAAATGTCGCAATACGACCTGAACAAGGCCCGGATTGTCTGGCGCCTGGGCTGACCCGGGACCGTCTTTTAAACGACGCGGTGCTTGCGTCCGCCGCCGGTACGCGGCAATTTTCCACCCATGAACAGCGCCATTCTCGTCGCGGCCGGCAAAGGTGTCCGCATGGGGGCCGGCGTGGACAAATTATTTCTTGAGGTGGCCGGTCGCCCGGTCGTCGTGCATACCTGGCAGCGGTTTGATGCCGTGCCCGGCATCGGCGAAATCATCCTGGTCGTCCGCCGGGGGACGCAAAGCGCCTTCGCGAAATTGGCGGAACAATACCCGGTTCAAAAACCCTTCCGGGTTGTCGTCGGCGGCGCGGAACGCCAGGACTCAGTCTGGAACGGACTGGAGGCGTTGTCGGCCGCGGCGGAAATCGTGGCGATTCAGGACGCGGCGCGCCCCTGCACCGACGGCGAACTGATCGACGCCACCCTCAAGGCGGCGGCGGAAAACGGCGCGGCCGTGGCCGCCCAGCCGGTCACGGACACCATCAAGGAATCCACGGACGGACGCTTCATTCAACGCACGCTCGACCGGTCGCGGCTTTGGTCGGTGCAAACCCCCCAGACTTTCCGGGTGGAAGTGATCCGCCGCGCTTTGACGGAGGTGCGCCACCGCGGATTGATTTTTACGGATGATACGGCCGCATGTGAGCTGATTGGACAACAGATCCGGCTGGTTTCCAGCGTGGCGCCGAATCCAAAAGTCACGGTGCCGGGTGATTTGCCTTTCATTGAGGCGCTGTTGAAGCGTTGAATCCGGGCCTGCGTTTGCCCGACCTTGGAGCCGGCGGAACGCGGGCTTCAGCCCGCTTCACCGCACCAATGGCAGGGGCGATGAAGCGGCATAAATGCCGCGCTCCTTGAATCTGGCATTAACCGCCGTTCCCAAAAACTTTGTATCCGGGCGCGGGTGTGGTAGCTTGCTTCCCGTTTATGAAACGACGATTGATTTATGGATTGGTGATTGTGGTGCTGTTGTTGAACCTGGCGATCGGGGCGCATATTTACCTGGGTTCAGCCCGCGCGGCCGGCAAGCAGGACACGGTGTATCCAAACTTGGAGCTGTTTGCCGATGTGCTCGAAAGGGTGCGCAAGGAATACGTGGACGGTCAGAACCTCACGTATCACGATCTGGTTTACTCGTCGCTCAAGGGCATGGTCGGTTCGTTGGACCCGCACAGCGAATTCATGGATGTCGATGATTACCAGCAGTTGCAGAACGACACCGAGGGGCGTTTTGGCGGACTCGGCCTCGTGGTGTCGATGCGGGACGGCTTCGTGACGATCGTGGCGCCGATGGAGGACACGCCGGGATTTCGCGCGGGAATCTTGTCCGGCGATCGCATTGTCAAAATTGACGGCAAGAGCGTGGAAAAGCTGTCTTTGCCGGAGGTGGTGAAACAGCTCCGCGGCGAACCGGGCACCAAGGTGACAGTGACCGTCCAACGGCCGGCATCGGGCCTGGTGAAGGATTTCCTGCTCACCCGCGCCATCATCAAGATGGACATGGTCAAGGACATCAATGGCAAAAAGGATTTTCCGGTCGACGGTGACAAGATCGGCTACGTGCGCATCACGGAATTCGGCGACAAGGCCGGCGAAGAGCTGGAAGCGGCCCTGGTCAAGTTGAAGACGCAGGGGATGCAGGGCTTGATCATCGACATGCGCTGGAATCCCGGCGGCCTGCTGGATGAGGCGGTGGAGGTTTGCGGAAAATTCCTGCCCCGCGGCCAGCTCGTCGTCACCACCGAAGGACGCGATCCGGGCCAGAATTCCGTCCGGCGCGCCGACGGTCGGGGCGATGAATTCACCCGGCCGGATGGCTCCCCGAAGCCGATTGTAGTGTTGGTGAATCTCGGCAGCGCCAGCGCGGCGGAAATCGTCACCGGCTGTCTGCAGGACCTGCATCGCGCCGTGATTCTCGGCGAGACCACCTTTGGCAAGGGCTCGGTGCAAAGCATTTTCCCGCTGGATGACGGCTCGGCCCTGAAGCTGACCACCGCCAAATATTACACCCCCAGCCACAAGGTCATCCATCAGCACGGCATCACGCCCGATATCAGTGTGTCCATGACCGGGGAACAGGAGGCCGCCCTGGTGCTGAAGCGCGCGCCCGGCGGGCTGGAATCACTCAGCGAAACCAACCGCACCACCGTCGCCGGCGTTCATGACGTCCAGCTGGAACGCGCCCGGGATTTGCTGAAAGGCCTCCTGCTCTACGAGGCGCTCAATGAACCGGCGAAGCCGGGAAAAATGGCGTCAAAATGAAATACATTGAACCGTTGAAGCGCTAAATCGGTGGGCCGGTTTAACGATTCCTCCGTTCAACCATTTAACAAATGACCATTTTGGCCATAGAAACCTCCTGCGACGAAACGAGTGCGGCAGTGGTGCGCGGTGGCCGGATTCTGGCCAATGCGATTTCCTCGCAAATCAAGCTGCATGCGGAATACGGCGGGGTGGTGCCGGAGCTGGCCGCGCGCGAGCATCTGCGGAACCTGATTCCGGTGGTGCAACGCGCGTTGCGCGAAGCCGGTGTGGGGACGGAACAGCTTGACGCGGTTGCCGCCACGCAGGGGCCGGGGCTGTCCACCGCGCTGCTGATTGGATTCAAGGCGGCCCAGGCCGTCGCGTTCGCCCTCCGGAAGCCTTTTGTCGGCATCAACCACCACGAGGCGCATCTGTATTCGCCCTGGATTTGCGGCGACCCGCCGGCGGCCGATTTTTCGAATTTTCAGCCGAATCTTTCGCTGATCGTCAGCGGCGGGCATACCCTGCTGGTGCTGGTGGAATCGGAACTGAAGCACCGGGTGCTCGGCGCCACCATGGACGATGCCGGCGGTGAATGTTTTGACAAGACCGGCAAGCTGATGGGCCTGCCGTATCCGGCCGGACCGGAAATCGACCGGCTGGCGGAGCAGGGGAACCCCCGGGCCTTTGATTTCCCGCGGCCGTTGCTCAACGACGCGGGGGATGATTTCAGCTTCAGCGGCCTGAAAACCTCCGTGCGCTATTTTCTGCGTGATCACCCGGGGATTTCGGAGGACGCGCGGCAACTGCGCGATTTGTGCGCCAGCATCCAGGCGGCCATCGTGGAAGTGCTGGTGGCCAAAACCATCCGGGCGGCAAAACGCAACCGGGTGCGGTGCGTCACGGCCTCCGGCGGGGTGACCTGCAACCGCTCCTTGCGTCACGAACTGAAGCAGGCCTGCGAACGTGAAGGTTTGACTCTGCGCCTGGCGGAGAAAAGCCTCTGCACGGACAATGCCGCCATGGTGGGGGTGTTGGCGGAACACAAACTCCGGCATGGTATGGCCGATACCTCGCTGGACGCCGAAATTCAACCGGACATGGCTCTCTGTTAACCTGCCGACAGCCCGCTAAAAACGTCATCTTGCCCCTTTTTCAGGCCTCTCTGAATTCGGGTTGATAGTTTCAGAATTTCAGGCTGAGGCCGCCCTTGACGCCCACGTAGCCGAAGCTGGCAAACAGGTTGTTATGTTCGCCGGAGTAGGTGGTGGGCAAAAAACCGGTGCCACCGATATCCATCTCGCCGAAGCAATCCAGATGTTTCCGCCAGGGCAGTCTTAAACCAACCCCGGCATAGCCATCAAGACCTTCCAAATAGTCCCTGGTGATGTAGCCCAAACGGCTTGAATCCACCGGACTGCGATATTCCCAGGTCATCCAAATCACGCTGGCGCCGGCGGTGACATAGGGGTTCCAGGACGCTTCGGGTGCGGCCAGGTAATAACGCCAGGCAATTCCGAGTTCCAAAAAGAACGGCTGCTGCACCTGGATGTCCGCCGGGCTGCCGCGTTTCAGTTGCATCACTCCGCCTCCGAATCCGGCATCCAGCGCGTTGTGTTCATCCAGCATCTTGCCGAAGAACAGCGTTCCCAGGGTCAGCCAGTCATAATCCCCGTTCCACGGCCGCCGCCAGCTGGCCGCCGTGTCCAGATGGTACACCGCATCGTCTTTTGCCGGAGCCGGTAGGTTCAAGGTGACAGCCGTTTCAGCCAATGGTCGCGGTTCCTTTTGGGGAGATGCAACCACGGCATCCGGAAAGGTGTTGGTCGGCGTCAGGGACGCTTCCTGTGCCCGGCTGACGTGGAGGCACGCGCCAAGCAACATGCTCAGGATGACTGGTCGGGGTGTTTTCATGCCGTGCCGCCGCGTCCGAGCCTTGCCAATTCCCCGCGCCAAGGCAATCTCCAAAACCCATCAATGGAGTTCAAAAGCTTTTGACCACGGATGGACACGGATAAACACGGATTAAGACAACCCAAAAGCTTCTTTCAGCAATTCCAGAAGGTCTGCTTGATATGCGAACCCTTATATACGGCCGAAATCAATTTCCAATCCGTGTCCATCCGTGATTCAACTGAATGGATGCGGCAAAAAATCCTTTCGCCAGAGGCTTCCTTTCCCCGGTACGCTTGGGCATGGCCGAACGGCTGCCCATCTATGAAATCGAGCACGATATTGTCGCCAGCTTGAAAGCGACAAAACGGCTCATTCTCCAGGCGCCGACCGGTTCCGGCAAATCCACGCAAGTCCCTCAGATGCTGCTCAAGCACGGCCTCCTCGGGAACGGTCAGGTTGTGATTCTCCAGCCGCGCCGGCTCGCCGCCCGGCTGCTGGCCTCTCGCGTGGCGCACGAACTCGGGGTGGAGCTGGGCCGCGAGGTCGGCTACCAGGTCCGCTTTGAAAACTGCGTGAGCAATGCCACGCGCATCAAGTTCGAGACCGAAGGCATCCTGCTCCGGCAATTGATCCAGGATCCGGCCCTGCGCGGCATCCAGGCCGTCATCTTCGACGAATTCCACGAACGCCATTTGTACGGCGACATCACGCTCGCCCGCGCGCTGGATATCCAGGAAACCCTGCGCCCCGACCTGCTCATCGCCGTCATGTCCGCCACCCTGGATGCCAGAGCCTTGGAAGATTATCTTTCCGAAATACGGAGGGGCGCGTTCCACGAGCCCCAAATTGCTTCAGCAGGGAATTCAGGGCGTCAGGGAACTCCGCCTTCCGAATTTTTCTGCTCCGTCCTTCGCTCCGAAGGCCGCACGTATCCAGTGGATATTGGCTACCTGCCGCACCGGCTCGGGCCGAATCCACCGCCGGTCTGGGAGCTGGCTGCCAGCGCTTTTGCCGAGCACGTCCGTTCTGGCGGAAACGGGGACGTGCTGGTGTTTATGCCGGGCGGTTTTGAGATCAACCAGACCATCGAGGCCATCCGGCATGCGTCGGAATCGAAAGGGTACCTCCTGCTTCCGTTGCACGGCGAATTGGCGCCGCGTGACCAGGATGCCGCCGTGGCGCGTTACAATCAGCCAAAAGTCGTCGTCGCGACGAACGTTGCGGAAACGTCCATCACCATCGACGGCGTGCGGCTGGTGATTGACGGCGGCCTGGCGCGCATTCCGCGTTACGATGCGAATCGCGGCATCAACACGCTGCTGGTCGAAAAGATCAGCCAGTCCAGTGCCGATCAACGGGCCGGGCGCGCGGGCCGGACGGCGCCGGGCCGTTGTGTGCGGCTCTGGTCGCGCGCCGAACACGACGAACGCGCGCCGCAGGAATTGCCGGAGATCAAGCGCCTGGATTTGGCCGAGGTGGTCCTGACACTCAAGGCCGCCGGGGTGGAGGATTTAAGAAGTTTCCGCTGGCTGGAAAAGCCGGATGAAATATCGCTTACGCATGCGGAACAACTGCTGGAGGATCTTGGCGCGCTGCGGAAGGTTGGGTCGCCCGGAGTTCCGCCTTCAGGCGGTCCAGCGCCCGCGAGTGCAGGCGCGCAAAATCACCCAAACTCAGAGCCGCCTGAAGGCGGAACTCTGAATCTGAGCGTCATCACGCCCATCGGACGCAAGATGCTGGCGTTTCCGTTGCATCCGCGTTACTCGCGCATGCTGCTCGCGGCGCAGGAGTACGGCTGCGTCCATCAAGCGTGCCTCGTGGCGGCGCTCACGCAGGGACGCGATTTGCTGCTGCGCCATGTGGATCGCGATACCAGTTCAGCCCGTGAGGATTTGCTTGGCGACAAAGCCTCGTCGGATTTCTGGATCCTGATGCGCGCCTGGAATTACGCGATGAGGAGCCAGTTTCGCCTGGATGCCTGCCGCAAACTGGGCATCCATGCCGTCACCGCCCGGCAGGTCGGGCCGTCGTTCGAACAATTCCTGCGCATCGCCCGCGACGAAGGTCTCGAGGTGAAACCGCAGGAGATCAAGGACGAAGCCTTGCAGAAATGCATTTTGATCGGCTTTTCCGACCGGGTGGCGCGACGGCTCGACCAGGGAACGCTCCGCTGCGAACTGGTGCATAACCGGCGCGGCGTGCTGGCGCGTGAAAGCACGGTGCAACACAGCGAGCTGTTCGTGGCGGCGGAGGTCCGCGAAATCGAGGGCCGGGAAGTGAACACCATTTTCTCCCTGGCCACGGCCATCGAGGTGGACTGGCTGCGCGAACTGTTTCCCGGGGACATGGAATCCGATTTGCATGTTGAGTTCGACGCGCAAGCCCGGCGGGTCCAGGCCGCCGAGCTGGTGCGGTTTCGCGGGCTGGCATTGTCCGCCCGGCGGATTGATCCGCCACCGGCTGAAGCGGCGGCGCGCTTGCTGGCCGATGAAATCATCGCCGGGCGCCTGCCGTTGCCGAACTGGGACCACGAGGTTGAGCAATGGTTGTTGCGATTGCGCCTGCTTTGCCAGCATTGCCCGGAATTGCAATTGCCACCCATCACCGAGGACGACCGCAAGCATCTCATCGAGCAGCTTTGCCACGGAGCGGTGAGTTACAAGGATATCAAGGAGCGCGAGGTGAAGCCCGTGGTCATGTCGTGGCTTTCCGGCGCCCAGCGCGGGCTGCTGGACAAGCACGCGCCCGAGCGGCTGGCGCTCGCGAATGGCCGCACGCCCAAGGTGGCCTATGAAACGACCGGCCCGCCGCATATTTCGCTGCGGATCCAGGAACTGTACGATGTGACCCAGACGCCGAAGATTGCGATGGGCCGGGTGCCGGTGGTCGTCCACATTTTGACGCCGGGGATGAAGCCGGTCCAGGTCACGCAGGACCTGGCCAGTTTCTGGCGCGAGCACTATCCGAAAATCAAATCCGAGCTGCAGCGGAGATATCCGAAACACCTGTGGCGATGACCGCGAACAGAAAGATCGGCTGCGGAATGACAGTGGGGCCGTGTCCTGATTTGTCTTCGGAGCGCGGGCTTCCGCCCGCGTTGCCACACAAATGGCAAGGGACGATGAAGCGGCATGAATGCCGCGCTCCTTAAATCAGGAAACTGCCGACAGTGGCGGCGCCTTGCCCAAATCGAAGTTCTGCATCACAATAGGGTCATGGCTTCGGAAACATTCAAGGCGAGCCGTTTGACGCGCGGAAATTTCCTTTTCCCCACCGTCATCGAGGTGACGAGCCAGGCGGTCACCCGGCGCAAACGCTCGTGGTTCAGCCGGGACGAGATCAGCATCAGCATGAGCAAGATTGCGTCGGTTCACATCAAAACGGGGATGATTTGGGCGGATATTTTGATCGAATCGGCCGGCGGCAGCGACCCGCTTGCCAGTCATGGCCACTCGAAGGCCGAGGCCCGCCGCATTCGTGAGTTGATTGGAATCGCTCAGGGCAATTCAACCTTGACCGGCGAACTCAAGCCGGCTTCAAACTCGTGAAAACGATTGCCATGCTTGGGTTGGTCCTGGCCGGGGCGCTTTTGGCCCGGGCGCAGGACGACGACACGCTCACGCTCCCGGATATCATCCAGGGCGCCCAACAATGGGCCCAGGAAAACCTCGACACCAATGTGCTTGCCTCGCTGCAAAACGTGGACCAGGAGAAAGTGCAGCAATTCTTCGACGATTTGCAACGTCAGTTCCAGGGGGAATATGTGGTAAACCTGGCGCCGCTCAAGGACACTGCGCAAACCATCCTGCCGTTGCTGGAAGGTCATCCCCAGACCCAGCCTTATGCCGCGTGGTTGAAGGCCCGATTGGACTATCTTCAAGTCGCCGACGAAATCCGGATCACGATCCCGCCTCCGGAAGTTGAGACCAACCAACCACCCCGGCCGGCGTCCAATCCCACCCCGCTGGTGGAGCGGGAGATTTGGATCAAGAAAACCGCCGACCGCCCCTTGCCGCCGGGTGCCAAAGATTACCTGACGCGCCTCAAGCCGGTTTTCACCGGGCAAAAAGTGCCACCGGAACTTTTCTGGGTTGCCGAGGTGGAATCGTCGTTTGATGCCGGCGCCCGCAGTCCGGCGGGAGCGGCCGGGCTCTATCAGCTCATGCCGGACACGGCCAGGCGGTTTGGACTTTCCCTGTGGCCGCGCGACCAGCGCCTGCAACCCGAGGCCAGCGCGCGCGCCTCCGCCAGGTACCTCAAGTTTCTCCACGATCGCTTCCAGGATTGGCGGCTGGCGTTGGCGGGTTACAATGCCGGGGAAGGCGCGGTGCAAAAGCTTTTGGACCGCTACAAAACCCGGAACTACGACGACATCGCCCGGCATCTGCCCGCCGAGACCCAGCTGTATGTGCCCAAGATCGAGGCGACCTTGCTGCACCGCGAAGGCGTCAAACTGACGGAATTGCCGCCGCCGCAGAACTGATCAATTCCAAAACTCCATGGCCATGAACACGAGCCAACCGACGGACGCCGTTTCCCAGTTATGCCCGCAATGCGGCCTGTGCTGCAACGGCGTATTGTTCGCCGACGTGGAATTGCAAAAGGGAGACGATGCCCGGCGACTGGCGGCATTGGGATTGTCGCTGGTGAAAAAGGAACGCCAAACGGCCTTTTTCCAGCCCTGCGCCGGTTTCGACGGCAAACTGTGCCGGATTTATCCGGAACGACCGGTTCGCTGCCGGACCTTTGAATGCGCTTTGCTGAAGCAGGCGCAGGCCGGCACGATGGATGTGAAAGCGGCGCTGAAAACCATTGCCGAGGCCAGGCGCCGGACGGACAAGGTGCGCGGCCTGCTTCGGGATCTGGGACAAAAGGATGAGGGGCTTGCGCTGACCAAACGCTACGTCCAGGTGATGAGCGGGCCAATTGATTTGTCCGGCGGGGAAGCCGTGGCTGAACTGCGTAGCCGGCTGATGCTGGCCGTTGAAGACCTGATGCAGATGTTTCAGCGGGATTTTTTGTAATGAGGATTTTGGCTTCTGCGACCGCCGGAACTGTCCCCAGCAACCATGGAACGTTTCCAAAAGATCGCTGTTCGACAAAATTTTGGACCTAGGCTGCGATCTTGCGGGGCAATTTGGTTTTTATGAGGGTCACCCGCCAGGGATCTTCCTCGGCAAAACTCACCTCGGCAAACCAAAGGTAATAATACTCGCCGTCATGCTCGTACATCCACTGTTTAACGAAGTCGCCGGGTTTCATCGCGAAGGTCATGCCGGGCTGGCTGCCCCAATTGGAGCCCAGGGGCACTTCCGAATCCTCCACCTCCAGGGGGCTGCCAATGAGATCGAGCACCTGGGACGTGCTCCAGCCGCCCTTGATTTGGCTGAATTTTTTTTTGAATGACGGTTTGAACCACAGCATATGCCGTTGTCTGATTAAGCCGAATTGAACTCCATCCGGCTGGCGACGCAAGGAAAAAATGGTGCGTTGGGCGCTTCCGCTCATCTGCCCGGCAAAGCCTTTCCGAGCGCAATAAGTTGTGTAATAGTTTGGTTATGTGAGTCTTATGATAGGGAGCGCGGCATTCATGCCGCTTCATCATCCCTTGCCATTTGCATGGTGAAGCGGGCTGAAGCCGGCTGAAGCCC
>Ga0265338_10001870_pt1 | contig 33044 bp, 22 predicted proteins | sample 42126metaG_FD_193579 | JGI IMG/M metagenome (GOLD analysis project Ga0265338, IMG submission 193579) | Rhizosphere microbial communities from Carex aquatilis grown in University of Washington, Seatle, WA, United States - 4-21-26 metaG | ecosystem: Host-associated > Plants > Roots > Rhizosphere...
GTGTTGCTCGAGGTCAAATTGACCACCAAATCGCTGCTCGGCGCCGGATTGACCGTGAGGCTGCCCTGGCCCGCGAGCACGCCGTCGCCTTCCGTGGCCGTGGCGGGAATCACCAACTGAAAATGGGATACCGGCGAAGCCAGTTTCGCGATGGTCACATCCCCGCCATTGGGCACGACGTCGAACATGACGTACACCTGTGAATTGTTCGTGACAATCTGGGTCAAAACCGGCGCACCGTTCTGCGCGACGGCGGCCCAGGTCCAATTAGTCGGCAGCGGCCGGCGTACGGTGACGGGATAGTTGAAAATCGTGTTGTCGAGGTTGTCGGTCACCTGAACGGTGATGCTGTTGCTCGTATTGGCAGTTTCCGTGAGGGACGAGGCGTTGCGTTCCTTTATGTAACGAACGACATTGCCGAAGGTTTCCACCCAGAACTTGTTCTGGTTGGTACTCATGTAATTGACGCTGGCCTGCAACGCCGAGCTTGGCAGCGGCGAATAGCCGCTGTCGCCGTCAAGCGCGTGAATGAGATACACGCACCATGATTGCGACGCCGCCGCGCCGTCCGCCAGGCTGTTAATGCTGGCACCGGTGGTATATGGCCCGGTGTTGCCCAAAATAATCGAACTGATGTTCATGAAATCCGAAGGCGTGCTGGGCACCAATGAACCTGAGCAACCCCGCGCGGCAATATAGTATTGCGCGACGGTTGTTTCGTTGGGAACGGCACAATTCGGGTAGGCCAAAGTAACGCAAGATTCGTTGGTTATGTAGAAATTGATCGTGCTCTGGGAACCCGCCAATTCGTTCGTTAATTGGGTAGTCGATATTGTGTTAAGGCTGGTATGCGTGATGGTATGGCTGGCGATTTCGTCTCCATACGAGGCCGCGGTTTGCGCCTGTGCCCATGTAAAACTGGTCCAGTAATTAATAACCGTGTTTAACGTCATCTTCAGCCCATTGGTGTGAAACATCGGAACCGCTATGGCATACTGGTTGGGCAAATTATCATCAAAGGTGTAGGAAATTGCCGCCGGGCGGAATCCCTCCCACGTTCCCACCTCGTACGGGGCGGGCACTGATCCGGCAAAGCTGTTCGGAACGGCCAGGATCATGGTTAATAAAGAAGCAATTGCAGTTCTTTTAGCGAAAGTCAGTTTCATGTATAGTCTTGAACCATTCGGTTCTTTTGAGTCGTTGGCGTCACTGCAAGTTCTATCCCCGCAAAACAGCTCGGTTGGTGGGAATGATCTTATTTTAGTCTTGGGCGTTTTATTAGGCAGCCGTTGAAGCATACAGGCTGGAATAAGAAAGGTCAATAATATTGGCGAATTTCTCTAAACGCAAAATCCATACAAAGCCCGGCACCGTCAGAATATCTGCTTGTCAGCCAGCCAATGGCGGACTCGCCGTTGGCGCCAGCGGGTGTTATGGTATTGGCTCATAGCGCGTGATGTGGCCTGATGTCCAGAGCTCAGAGTTTCCTCTCTCAAAGGGCAACCTCTTCAACGCCACCAGGCCCCTTTCGTGAACCAGCAATTTAAGCCTGAAAACGATTACCGGCTCACGCTCAGCCGGAAGAAACAATTCCCCGCGCCTGACATCAAATCGGCAGGATCAGTAATTGTTACCTCCACATATTGCTCTGGCGAAACATCAAAGGGCACCGATTCTGAAGCCGTTACTCCTTCGGTATCAGCCACCCAACTTGCGGCCCGCGTGTAGGTCATCAGATTTGTCCAGGGCCCATCCAGCGAATTCGCAAACTGTGCGGTATAGGTGAGATCGGTTGCCGATACGTTGCGATGGAACTGGAGCTGAAATTGGTTTCCGACAATGTTTCCGGAAATCGTCCCATCCGACCCGGGAGACGTGGGATCGGTGGCCAGGGCATATTCCAGCAGATTGGCCACGCCATCGACGTCAGGATCTGCCGTGTCACCCGCTACGATGAGGCTGGTGGCGTTGCCGCCGAAATACGCGTACCGCCAATTGTCCGATGGACTGAGCAGGCCGAACACCGAAACGCGATATTGATTACCGGCATAGACCTTGCCGTTGACCACGATGGGCAGCGTGAATTTCACTCCGTTGGTAAGGCGGTCCCGATTCGCCGCGGCCTGGGCGCTGTTGTAGAGCTCCGCCGTCAGATCCGCAGGGTTGTACGCGGTCAGGACGGCCGGGTTTGCGTTGGCCATCGCCCAGATGATGCCGTTGTTCGTGCCATTGGCGGACACAACCGGCGTCGGGGCGGGGTTCGCAAAGGTGCGCGGCCCGATTGAAATCGGGTTGGTGATAAACAGGCCGTTGGTAAGGGCAAACGCCTTCAACCTGTTTCCGCTGGCGGCGAAGAAAACGCTGCCGTTGAAGAACACCGGCGTATCGTAACCGCCGCCTCCGAGCTGGCCGGAAATGGTCTGCACCACATTATCCACCGCGGTCGTCGAAGAATTAAAGTGATTGTTGTCGGACGTGAACTGGTCGCGGTTGATCAGGTAAATCCGGCCTTCCTTGCCGGCGCAGACCATCAGGTGCGGGTACGGCCCGGGCTGGTCCGGCAGAAACATGCATCCGCACGAGCCGAAGTCCTGATCCACCGTTTGCAGGGTGGCCTGGTTGTAAGGCGTGAAATAATCCGCCACCGCCAGTCCGTTGGTCGTGGACAGTCTGATGAGCGAGTCGCCGTAATCCGTCCAGGCGGAGCCATTCGTCGCGGTGAACGACCCGTTGCCGACCGGGACATACAAATTTGTGTTGTCGTCCACCGACAGGCCGCATCCGGAGATCCAGATGCCGCCTTCGCCCGGATTCGGGCTGTTGGTACTGTTGGGCGTGGTATTAAAGACGTAATTGGTCAGTTGGACCAGATCGCTGGCATTGTACCCAATCACCCATCCATGGTAGGGGTCCGTATCCGCGTAACCGGCGAAGGCCACATAAACCATCCCGCCCGCAAGCGTCAAGGCGGCCCGCTGGATCTGTTGCTTGGGAATGAACGTGATGATGCCGTTTGAGCTGCTGACGCCCACGCCCGGGTAAGTGGCCATGACCAGGACTGGGCTGAACGGCGCCTCGGCCCCGTTGGTGATTTGCAAAGCATGAATGCGGTGGAAATAGGAACCGCCTTCGTGCGTGAATGTATCCACGTAAATCAACCCCGAAACAGGGTCAATGACAGGTGTGCTGGTGATGCCGACTTCGGGCACGATATTGTTGTACGGGCCGAACCGGTTGCCGAAATCCGTGGTGGGCGTGGCGGCGGACGGTCCCAGGTTGGTGGACCACAGCAAGCCGCCTTCCGGGCCGTTGTTGTCCGCGTCAAAGGCGTACACGCTGTTGTGTTCCGTGGCAATGAAGAGGACATTGTGCATGCCCCGGCCGGGGATGGTCAAGGCCGACAGATAAAGTGGTTGCGCGTAAACGTAGCCATCCACGGCGTACGAGAACAGTTTGCCAAAGGTGTTCGTGTTGACGTTGGCGGGAGACAGGATGGTTTCATTGGTGTTCTGCCCGGTCCGGCCGTTGTCGTAGTGATACGTAGGCACGCGGACCAGAGTGAGAGGATTGGCCGCGAGACCCAAGGCGCCCACACAAATCAGGCCAATGGACAGGGCTAATTTCTTCATGGAAAAGCTGACAACCGCAGGGCCATCGCAACGACTCTGCTCGTCGATGTCCCTGCGCCTTCAGGCAATCCATTTTTACCTGTGAGCCGCCGCTACCGGCACTCCGCAATTTCTTTTTAACAAGCCTTTGCCCCGGTGGATCGCCATTCCTGGCTTTCCAACCGGGGCAAGGCCGTTTCAGAATACTAAGGACCTAGAACAGCATTGGTAGTTCCCCACCATGAAGTCCACTGGCTGTAGTTGACGGTCGCGACGGAAGCATCGTTGTCTCGGATGACGGTATTCAAGCCCGTCTGACCGAGCAGGAACTTGTTTATATAGGTGCCCATCTCACTATCTATGGCGCTCTCCGTTGCGCAGTGACCATGATCCGCGAGATTATTGAACCCGATCCGGTCGTCTATACCAAGGGTGTCATAGGTTTTAATCGCCGCCTCGGTGCAGACGAAGAACGACCTGCTTCCCAGCCAGACCTGGCTGGGGTTTCCCGTGACGAACAACGCACGTGGTGCGACCAGCGCATCCAACATGTGATGATCCTCCGGCAGGTACACCACATTGCTGACGGCGAAGTTATGCATCTGACTCCCGAACCAACCGTAATCGGTATTATCAATGTCTTCCACGCTGCCAGAGGGCTCGTTGAATTCATTGTAGCGCCACGAATTGGCGCCGCCGCCACCCGACTCCTGGGCAATCGTCAGTGTAACCCGCTCGTCCGTCGCCCCGCAGAAGAGCGCCATCTTGCCGGCATAGGAGCAACCGGTGACCATGAGGCGTGTTAGATCTATTTGGGCCGTGCCGCCGAGATTGCCATTCAGCTTATACAGGCCGTCAATGAGACGGCTGCAACCCCAGGCCCATGCCGCGTATTGTCCGGTAAAAACCGTATCACAGGTCGGAACCGAAGGCGAAGCGTACATAACATAGAAGGGATCCGCACCTGACTTGCCGCCATACGTCGTCACCTGATTAATGGTGTAGGTGATTTTGGCTACATTGGTAAGCAGGCCGGAGTTAACACTGCCATTGGGGCCATTCATTCCGATGCAAGCCGCGTAGGTCCCGTTCGTTGAGGGGAGGCTAATGGTGCTGGTCAGCGTGAGTATCCGGTTCGTGCCTGACACAACATTCGTTACCACCACTGTGAGGGTGCGAGTGGTGCCAGTACCCGACACACTGACTGATTCCATTGAAAGTGGAACTGTCGGTTTGGTTCCAATTTCATAAGTTTGAATCTCAGCCAAAATCTCAGCGCGGTGGTGTTCCCAGTCGCTGAAATTGGTGCTGCCGCTGCCCCCCATGTTCAAGGGGTCACTGACATAATAGAACGGATCCGGTAGCGGGTAGATACCTGTGAAAGTGCCCGGAGTCGGCAAAGCCGGCAAGGTCACCGAGTAACCTGCACTCGTGTTCTCAAAATCATACTGGAGAGGCAGAGTGGACGTCGGCGTTGCGTTCGCTTCCGAGGAATTGGCGCTCTCACCGATGCCATTCAGCGCGCTTACAACGAAATAATAGGTTGTGCCAGCGGTGAGACCGGTGTCATAGACGGTGGTGCCGGTAACGTTGGTTAGCGTCGTGTACGGCCCGCCGCTCGCGGTCGCGACCTTGACGTTGTAACTGGTCGCGCCGAAGGAAGGCGCCCAGTTCACCCTTACTTGCAGGTATTGAGCTGTTGCCACCACATTCGTTGGGACATTCGGAGGCGCCGGCAGAGGCGTTGTGTTTACTTCCGAGCTATTGGGACCCTCAACGGGCAACCCTAGTTGGAGATTTAACGCAGAAACGACGTAATAATACGCTGTGGAATTGACCACATTGGTGTCGTAGAAGCTAGTCCCACTAACGTTGGCAATCGTAGTGTACGGCCCACCGGTCGCGGTCGCACGCTTGACGTTGTAACTGGTCGCAGAAGGGGTACTCGACCAGGTCAACAACACCAGACTGCTGGCGGACTGCGCCGTCAATCCGGTTGGAGCAGGCGGAAGTATGGGCGCAGGCGTTGCGCTCGCTTCCGAGGAAAGGGCGCTCTGACCAAACTGATTCAGCGCCGACACCTGGTAGTAATACGTTGTGCCATTGACGAGACCGGTATTGATGTAAGTGGTCGCGATGGTGTTGGCGATCGGCGGGTTGTTTGTCTCAGCACCACTCGTCGTCGAACTCCAGATGTTGTAACTCCTCGCATAGCTGGGAGCCGTATAACTCAGTATTACCGCAGTATTGGTACCCGTTGCCGTCAATCCAATCGGCGCGCCAGACGGAGCCGGCGGCGGGACGAGCCGCATACGGTAGTACACCGCCAGATCCGTTAGATTCGTGATATTCAGCAAGTTCACCGTAGCCGAAGCGGGTAAATCGAACCACGCCGCGGGATTGTTTATGAGGCCTCCGTCCACATCATTAGTCTGCGATTGCAGCACCCAGCCCAAATGGTCAGCCGGCCACGCAATCGAGAGCGTGTTGGTGCTGGGGCCACCGCCACCGCCAATGGTGGTGATAGTCGCAGTGACGTTCGTCGGGGTTGTGTTCGTCGCGTAGGCGGCTCCCGTTGAAACCACCGACAGGACTCCGTTGGCGAAACTGTAGGCCAGCCCCGCTCCCGGAGATCCCACGATGGAGCCAAAGCTACCGTTATGCGATCCTGCGGTAAAGACCGTGAACGAGTCGCCCGCCAGCAGCGCCCCACCAATATTGTTCACCACCAGGGAGCCACCATAGTTAACCGGGTTTCCTCCAATCACCGCGATCCGGTCCGATTGCGCCGTGGTGGGATTAATTTTCACTAAGACCGAGCCGCCCAACACAGGAGTGTTGCTGAGCGTCAGAGTGCCGATAACGTTGTTTGTGGGCCCCGCTGTCAGTTGGCCGCCGGACATGACGGTGACCATACCGCCAATAGTACCATTGCCACCGAGAGTTGCCCCCGACATGACCGTCGCCGTGCCGGCGACGGAACCGTTCACAAAAAGGGCGCCGTTGGCGACGGTGGTATCACCCGCGTAGGTGTTGGCGGCGGTCAAGATAGTCGTGCCTGAACCGACCTGGGTGAATGATCCACTCCCCGAGATAGGGCTGCTGCTGAAATTTACACCCTGTACCATGCCATTGTTGTGGTTGATCGCCAGGTTTGCATTATCAATGATGGGTGCGGGGGGGGCCAACACACCGGTGGTGCCGTTGGTGCCCAATTGCAGGGTGCCGCCTCTGATCGTCACCGGTCCGGTAGCGGTGGACGGGCCGTTCAAGGTGAGCGTGCCGATGCCGACCTTGGTCAAAGCCAGCAGATTGTTGGCGGCACCATCTGAATTGCCGGTCTGAGCATTGCCCGACGCGTTGTTGGAAAGGCATCCACTGAAAGTCGAACTGGTATTCAGGAATCCAACCACGAATTCCTGGATGGACGGGGTCGTGTTAACCGCGTGGCCGCAGAGGCCGCCTCCAGTCGTCGTGCTGCTCAACTCGCCCAACTCGTAAGTTCCTCCCCCTACCAATTGCGCTTGCAAGGCACCATTGACCACAAATTTGGCGTAGATGCTGCCTGAATTGGTATTTCCCAACCGGTTATTGGAGTCGCTCGTGACACCCCCCACAACTATGGTGCCAGTGAATGCGGAATTATCCCCATTCAGAAACAACCCGTTTACGTTGTAAACGCCGTTCAAATACAACGTGCCACTCCCTGTGATATTTCCGTTGATGGTTAAATCCGGTTGCGCAGTGGCCCATTGGAGCTGACCACCTCCCGGACCCACCACGACTGGATTGCCAACCGCATAACTTCCGACAGACGACCACAGGGTTCCGCCGTTCAGCGTGATGGTGCCCGTGCCCAGCGGACCGCTCGTAACGGTTCCGCTCGCCGGTGTGCTGCTGGTGCGGATTCCTACCGACGCTCCTGAGTTAATGGTGATACCACCGCTGAAGGTATTTTGCGCGGTGAAGATGTTGGTGCCTCCTCCCGCGGTGAAGATGTTGGTGCTTCCTCCATAAACCGTGACATGGAGGGGATTGACGTTGTCCGAAACGACATTACTGAACACAAAGCCCGAAGTCATGGGGGCCAACACAAGCTCATTCAAGGCTGTGTCAGCCTGTTGCACCGGAGTGCTGATGATGAGAGGGCCGGTGCCGGCGTTCATGAGGGCGTTGGCACGGAAATTGGCCGTTCCAGGCTGAAGGTAGGCGCCGCCAATGTTGCGAAGGGTGTTCACATAGGTATCGGCGCTCATGACTGCACCTGTGCTGTTAACCGCCAGATCGTAGTTCAGCGTCGAATTATCTCCGGTCGGAATACCGCCAAAGGAAACGCCGGTGCCGGCGGTCGTCTCGGGAGTTGCGTTCGTGTAGGCAACAATATTTCCGCCGCTGACGGTCGCAAAACTGCTGCCCGTGGCCAGGCCATTGGTTGCAGCGCCGGTAGTCCGCGCGGCTGCCCAGGGCACGACGCCGTTCTCAAGCGTCGGATTGGCGGTCACCGTTCCCTGACTGGCCGCCGCCATCAGGGCCGCGCCGACGACCAGCGTGGCGTTGGCCGAGCGCGTCAATGCGCCGTTGACAGTAAGTGTCGTGCCGTTCGTCACAATCCATGGCGCTCCCACACCCAAGGTCAGACCCGAACTAATCGTCAGATTCTGTGTCGCACCGCTCATGTTGATGCCATTGGTGCCGAGGGTCAGCGTATTGCCGGGGGTGATGGCCACCGCGCCACCCGGGTTGGCAATGAGTATGCCCGCCCAACTCGTGTTGGCGCCGAGCGCCACGGAATTGGCGCCCGTGACGGTTGAGTCCCACCTGGCCACATCGAATGGCCCGGGAACGACGCTGCCGACCCAACTGGTCGTCAGGTTGAGGTTATCCGTGTTGTTGGTCTTGATAATCGTGCCGGCGCGCAAACACACTGCGCTCGCGAGAACAGCAAGACAAGTGAAGGAAATTTTAATGGTTTGGGTTTTCATGGGGACCGAATTTTGATTGAGCGTTAGTTTCTTGTTCAGGATAAAACCTCATCAGTGAGTTCGTACAACTTTGTACTTTTCTCACCGACTTGTGTACTCACCTGCCTTCGCCGGAAATAAATGAAGCTGGAACGTCAATCCGGCATCTCATTGGAAATATTAGGCTGGAGAATGGCAGATTGAGCTACGACTTTCAATACGACGAATGTCGTATATCGCGTCTGAGGATTACTACAAACTCTTTGATAATTCGATGTTACTAACGCATCAATCTTCTGAGCGGGCTCAAAAAAAATAACAAGTACCACCAACAACGACCGTATAGCTGGTTGGCCATCTAAGCGCGGTCCGGCTCAGGCGCAACTCTGTCCATCCTTGACTGGCCGGGTTGCGCCCTCGCTCTGCCAGGGATGGACAAAACCAGAACCCAAAAGTAACATGACACTGATTCATGGAGTGGTATGGAAACGTGAGGCCGATCAAGCTCGCTTCATCTGATGGACAGAAGTTTGAACTTGTGTCCCCCGGTGAGCGTGGCTGGATTGTGTTTTTTGGCCGGAAAATTTGCTTTTTGTGAAACCCAGAAATCCTGATTCATCCGATTCGCTGGCGAAGTCGATGTCCTGGTTGTTGGGCTTGCTCGGATTTCTGGCTGCTGTGGCGGTTGGGGTGGTGGTTTTCGTTCTGTTACGCGGACCGTCGACGCCGGCGTCGACCGCAATCGATGCTACGCCGCCAGCCGAAAGTCGGCCGTTATTGACCTACGTGCCGCAGGCAATCGGGCTGCCGGTGGAAGGGCATCCGATGATCACGCACGTCGCCATTTATGACCTCGATGGGGACGGTCTGCCCGATATTCTGGTTTGTGACGGCGCCGCGAATCGGGTGAGTTGGATCCGCCAGTTTCCGCGCAGTGTTTTCACGGAATATCCTTTGGGCGACCCGATTCCGGGGCCAGCCCATGTTTCTGTGGCGGACATCAACGGTGACGGCAAGCCGGATCTGTTGGTTGCCAGCATGGGGGTGATCCTTCCGGACAATGACCTCCTCGGAAAGGTAGTCATCCTGGAGAACCTCGGTGGCGGACGTTTTCGCAACCATGTTGTCGCCGAAAACATCCCCCGGGTGACGGACGTCCGCGGAGTTGATCTTAATGGCGACGGCCGCATCGACCTCGTCGTCGGCCAGTTTGGTTACGTGCAGGGTGAGATCCGGTGGATGGAAAATCTCGGTGACTGGAATTTCCGCAGCCATATCCTGCTTAAAAAACCCGGCACGATTATGACGCCGGTGGCGGATTTTGATCGGGACGGCAAACCGGATTTTGCGGCGGTCATTGCCCAGGATTCCCAGGAGATTCATTGGTTCCACAATCTCGGCAACGGAAACTTCCAGGATAACGTGGTGTGGAAGTCGCCGAACGAGCATTGGAACAGCAGCGGTCTTGAAGTGGCGGATCTCAACGGCGACGGCCTGCCGGACCTGCTTTACAGCAACGGCGATGGCTTCGACACAGGATTTTACGGACCGCCCCCCTGGCACGGCCTGCAATGGCTGGAAAACCGGGGTGGCGGGAATTTTATTTATCACCGTATCGGTGACTCGCCTGGCTGTTACAGCCCCGTCGCCGTGGACCTTAATGGCGACGGGCACCTGGATATCGTCACGGTTTCGGCCTTCAACAAGGCCAATGACATGTCGTCAGTCTGGTTGACGGCATGGCTCAATGACGGCCATGGACAGTTCACACCCGTTCCGTTGGCACACACGCCGACGCGTCTGATAACCGTGGCGGCCGGCGATCTCGATGGAAACGGGGTGCCGGTTTTGGTCACCGGCGGGTTTTTCGTTTATCCTCCGTACACCGACATGAATCGTGTCACGCTTTGGCGGCGCAAATGACTTTGATCTGATGCAAAGACGCCACATCATTCTCGGCGCCGTTTTGATTCTGGTGATCATCGGATGCGCAACCGCGGCATTTCTGGTATGGCGGCAACAGCAGGTCGCGGCGCTGATGGCGACGAGCGTGCCGGAAATTCCGGACCTGAGCCGCTGGCCGGATGCCTTATCGCGTGAAATCCGGGAGGCGACGGCAAAGGCGCGGAACGGTTCGGACCCCGTTGACTCATTGGGCCGCCTGGCGGAACTGTACCTTGGCAATTCTTATGTCGTCCAGGCAAAGCCGCCGCTCAGCGCACTGTGCCGGCTGGAGCCGTCGAATGCCCAATGGCGTTATCTGCTGGCTGACGCGCACATGCGGCTGGGAGAAACCAACGCCGCCGAGGCCGACTTTCAGGAAACCACGAAGCTCGATCCGAAGTATGTCCGGGCATGGATACGGCTCGGTCTTCTCCGCACACAACGCGGCACGGTGACCGAGGCGCTTGAATGTTATGCGCTGGCCGCCGCGACCGATCCCGATGACCTGTTGTCCGCCTATCTGCTGCTCGAGTTCGAGGCGCGCAACGGCGTGGGCACCGATTTTCGCCGTCAGTTGGAGGATTTTTCGCTCGCCCATCCCGGCTTCAAGGAACCGCATGAATTGTTGGCGGAACTGGATGCCGCAACTGGAGACGAGGCAGCCGCGGCAAGGGAACGCCGGGTGGCTTCGACGTCCTTACATTTGCCCGACGAAGATCCATGGATCGACGGCCTTGCGCAATTTTGTTTTGATGCCGACCGTCTTCGCGAGCTTTCGTTGACTGCGTTCGGCCAGGGCAGGCTCGATGCGGCGGAGGACTTGTTGAAACGGGCCATCCGGATTGCGCCGAAAGACCCGCTGTTGTGGGATGCGCTGTATTCGATTTATGAAAAAAAGGGCCAGTCGGCGGATGCGCTTCAGACGTTGCAGCAGGGCGTGAGTGAATGTCCGGAGGACCCCAATTTGCGCGTGCAACTGTCGCGACTGCTCTGTTCCCTGCACCGGCCCGACGACGCGGTCGTCTCGCTCCAACCGGCGGTACAACGATGGCCGGAGAACGCGAAACTGCACGCGGCCCTTGGCTATGCGTTGAGCAGCGCCGGCAAGAACGACCAGGGGGTGGCGGAATTGCAGGAGGCGCTTCGACTGGATTTTACACTGGTCGATGTGCGCTACAACCTGGCCGTGGGTCTTCTCGTGCTGGGTCAGCGCGACGCGGCGCGGGCGTCGTTGGAGAAGGCGCTGGAAATGCGGCCGGACTACACCGATGCCATGGCTATGCTGGGGACTCTCGCATTGGAGGACGGAGACCTCGCCGCCGCCGCGCCGACGGTCAACCGACTCTATGCTCTGCAGCCGGACGATCCAAAAACTCAGGCGCTCTTTTGTGACCTCCAGTTGTTGAAAGGCACGAAAGCGCAACAAATCGGGGATCTTGAACAGGCGGAGGAATGGTACCGCTCCGGCCTGGCCGTGAACCCAAACTATTGGCGGTTATTGCGCGCCGAAGGTGTGCTCGCGGTGCGCCAGGGGCATTTGCCGAATGCCATTGAAAGTTTTCGCGGCTATGTCCGGGCTCAACCGGAGAAAACCGAGGCCTATTTCATGCTGGGCCTGGTTTTGCAGAAGGCAGCACAGGTGAGCGAGGCGCGCAAGGTGCTCCAACAAGGCCTGGACCTCGAACAACAAAACGGCAACGATTCCCGTGAAGTCAAGGCTTTCAAACATGCCCTGGAACAACAGTGATTCAACCATGATAAAATCGCACTCCATCCTGGTCGCCGTCATCGGTCTGGCCCTTACGGCGACGGTCTCGTGCAAGCAGATCCCCACCGAAGGGCACGGATCAACCGGCACAACGGCAAGAGTACACATTGCCTGGGATTGGACGGGGATCATCGGGACCGGCCAAAGCCTTGAGGTTGGCCAGTACGGGACTCCGGTGGGTTCCACCAATCAACCGTATCACAATCTGAAGCTGGCCACGGGCAATCTGGTGTGGCCGATTGATCCCGACAATCCGGAACTCAAGTTGGTGTCCCTCGTCGAACCCATCGGCCGACGCGGTTTTGGCGGTTGGCCCACCAACATTGCCGGTGAAACACCGCATTCGGCGATGGCCAACGAGTTGAGCGCCTTGGTCAAAGAGCAGTTCGGGCGCGATTTTATCACCGTCCACACCGAAGTCGGCGAGAACGGCAAGGGTATTCAGTACATCAAGAAAAACCCAACGCCACGGGGGAACTGGGCTCATGCTTACGAAGGTTCGATGGTGGAGACCAAAGCCATCACACGGCTCGCGAAAGCTGCCGGCAAGGCCTATGGCGTCGCCGCCATCATCGTCACACATGGCGAAAGCGACAGTGGAAGCTCGCAATACGAAAATGCCCTCCATCAATTGTGGCAGGATTACAATACCGACATTCCAGCTATTACCGGCCAAACCAACAAGATACTGATGATTCTGTCCCAGCAGCATGGAATTGGGAACCATTCTCCTTCAACAATCGCCCAGTGGAAGATGGGCGTGGATTATCCCGACGACTTTGTTTGCTCGGGCCCGAAATACCAGTATCGGTCCCCCGACAGCCTGCACTTGACTACCGAAGGTTACCAGGAGGTGGGTGAAAAATACGCGCAGGTTTATTACCAGCGCGTGATCCTCGGCAACCATTGGCTGCCGCTGGAGGCGGAGAAAGTCACCCGCAAAGGTCGAACCATCGTCGTGCAATTCCATGTTCCCGTCGAGCCGTTGGCGTGGGATGCCAACCTGGAGGCGCCGCATGCAACGCTCGCGGAATGGAAGAACGGCAAAGGCTTCGAAGTGACTGCTGCCGACGGGCAGAAGGTGACTATTAATTCCACCAAAATCAAAGGTGACGCGGTAGTGATTACTTGTGCGACCGATCCCGGCGCAAATGCCCGGGTGAGTTACGCGCTTTACGGCGAAGGTCGCATTCACATGAGCAAGCCTTATCGGGGTTTCCCGCGTTGGGGTCTCCTCCACGATTCGGACCCGTTCAAGGGAACGGTGACGGCAAAGTCCAGCCGAACTATGCGATTTCTTTCGAGTTGATCGCGCCGTAGGACCAGCGAGTGCAGAGCCCGCCCGTCCGGTTTTGCACAATTCGACTCCTGCGGGCAGGTGTGTGCCAGCCCGAAGGACGCGGCCATCATCTCGGCTCGACGGAGTCGCGCTTCACCGGAAGATTCCGCATCCCTTTTCGGACGCTTCGGCGAAGCGTCCCTACCGTGACTGGATTTGGGCTCGCGAGGAACACCGCAGGGCGGGACAGGCTGCTCGCCTCACCGGATTGGTTCCCGGTGATTACGTTTGCTTGACGCTGGGGCAATTGACGTTTTTACTGCCATGCAAAATCGCATGGCAAAATTATTTCTTGGACTGGATTCCAGCACGCAAAGCCTGAGCGCGGTGGTGATTGATTACGATACGCGCCGGGTGGTGTATGACAAATCGCTGAACTTCGACCACGCCCTGCCGCGGTACCAAACCCAAAACGGCGTGCTGCCCAACCCCGACCCGCTGGTCAAACACAGCCCGCCATTGATGTGGGCCGAGGCGCTGGATTTGCTTTTTGCCATGATGAAAAAGGACGGCGTGGCGCTGGGCGAGATTCTGGCCGTCAGCGGCAGCGGCCAGCAGCACGGTTCGGTTTATTTCAACGACCACGCCGCCGCAGCGCTGGCGAATCTGGATTCCGGTAAAAGCCTGGTGGAAAATCTGGAGGGAATTTTTTCACGTTCAACCTCGCCGATCTGGATGGATTCCTCCACTGCCGGGGAATGCGCGGAAATCCGCAAGGAACTGGGCGGCCTCAAGGCGACGGCGGAGCAAACGGGTTCGGACACGTTCGAGCGGTTCACCGGACCGCAAATCCGCAAGTTTTACAAGGCCGAACCGGAGGCTTATGCCCAAACCGCGGGCATCGCCCTGGTCAGCTCGTTCATGGCGTCATTGCTCGCCGGGAAAATCGCGCCGATTGATCATGGCGACGGCGCGGGCATGAACCTGATGGATATCCACAAAAAAGTCTGGCACTCCGCCGCGTTGAAAGCCACCGCGCCGGATTTGGAAAGGAAACTGCCGCCGCTGGCCGATTCGTCAAAAATCATCGGGCCGGTCAGTTCCTATTTTGTAAAAAAATACGGGTTGAATCCTGCCGCGCAGGCGCTGGTCTGGTCGGGGGACAATCCGTGCAGTGTCGTCGGCCTGGGGCTTATCAAGGAGGGCAGGGTGGCCATCAGCCTGGGCACGAGCGACACGTATTTCGGTCCGATGAAAAGCTGCCAAACCGACGAACAGGGCGAAGGCCACGTGTTCGGTTCGCCGGCGGGCGGTTACATGTCGTTGATCTGTTTCAAAAACGGTTCGCTGGCCCGCGAAAAAATCCGGGACGCTTACGGCATTAAAAACTGGATGGAATTCGGCGAATTGATGGCGACCAGGCCGCCCGGCAACAACGGCGGGATTTTGTTGCCGTGGTTCGAGGCGGAAATCGTTCCGCGCGTCAACCGGCCCGGCGTTCATCGCTTCGACCTCGATGAAAAGGATGCCGCCGCCAATTGCCGCGCTATCGTGGAGGCGCAGATGCTGTCCAAGCGGTTGCACGCACAATGGATGAAGGTGACGCCCGACTGCATTTACGCCACGGGCGGCGCGTCGAACGATCCAGCGCTATTGCGGGTGATGGCCGACGTGATGAACTGCCGGGTGGTCCGCATCGAAATTTCCAAGAGTGCCGCGCTCGGCGCCGCCCTGCTGGCCGCGCACGGCTGGCTGGTTCAAGCCGGACAAAAGCCGCAATGGGAAGCAGTGGTTGCCGGGTTCACCGATCCGATTCCGGGCAGCGAAGTCCGCCCGAATCCGGAAGCCGCGCGGGTTTATGACCGGCTCATTGAGAAATACGCCACGTGCGAACGCGAGGGGTTGGAACAGATTTGTGCTTAGTAGCCCGTTCAAAATCTCATTGCGTTGTAGGAGACGAGGTGACGAGTCTCTAAATTTGCTGCCTCGACATTTTCAATGGAATGAACGATTACGACCGCCCTCACCTTTTATCCTCTCCCCCGGGAGAGGAAATAGCTTTCGATTGTTTTTAGCTTCACGGATGAACGTCCGGCCAATCCAGACATATAAATTTTCAACGGAGCAGCGACGGATTCTCCCTCTCCCTGGGGGAGAGGGGCGGGGTGAGGGCGGATGTCATCTTGCCTCCATGATGTCGGGTCGTACCCGAAGAGTCCGGTTCCACGCCTTGTCTTCCATGGAAAACATCTAAGAACCCTGATTTCCAAAACAAATCAGAGACTCCTTACGTCGTCTGCTACCTCTTATTTGCGTTTGGGCGGATTATTCCACGACGCGCCGGCCTTTTTTGCGGTTGTGGTATTGCTCGTGAATCCACTTGTAGGTGGCGGCCAGACCCTTGTCCAACGGCGTATTCGGTTCCCAGCCGAGAACTTTCTTGATGAACGTGTTGTCGCTGTTGCGACCGGCGACCCCGCGGGGTGCGCCGAGATCGTAATGTCGTTTGAGTTTCACGCCGGCGATCTTCTCAACCCTGGAAAGCAGTTCGTTGATGGAAACCAGTTCACTGGTGCCGAGGTTGATGGGCGTGGCAATCAAATCATCGCAGTGCATGATCAGGTCAATGCCCTTCACGCAATCGTCGATGTACATGAAGCTGCGAGTGGGTGTACCATCACCCCAAAGGGTAATGTTCTTCCGGCCGGTATCAATGGCTTCAATGACCTTGCGGCACAGCGCGGCCGGGGCTTTCTCGCGCCCGCCGTCCCAGGTGCCGTTCGGGCCATAAACGTTATGGAAGCGGGCGATCAGGGTTTTCATCCCGCGTTCGGCCCAGTATTCCTGGCAGAACATTTCGGAAACCAGTTTTTCCCAGCCGTAACCGCGCTCGGCCATGGCGGGGTAGGCGTCGGATTCCTTGAGCGCGCGGACGTTCGGATCCTGCTGGAGCAGGGTATTGTAGGCACAGGCGGACGAGGAGTAAAAGTAGCGGCGCACACCGGCGCGATAAGCGGCCTCGACCATGTGGGTGTTGATGAGGATGGAACGCAGGCATTCAACGCGGAATCGCTCGATGAACCCCATGCCGCCCATGTCGGCGGCCAGTTGATACAACTCCACCGCGCCTTCACAAACGCGATGGCAATTGTCCTCGTGGCTGACATCGAGGCAGAGATTTTCCACGCCCGGCACCTTGAGATACCATTCGTAGAGCGGTTTTTTGTCCACGGCGCGAATGCGCTTGAACCCTTTTTTCTTGAAATAAAGCGCCAGATTGCCGCCGATGAAACCGCCGGCGCCGGTGATGACGATCAAATCGTCCTTTTCCAAAACCGGGTCCTTTTCGACGAGTCGTTTCGTTTCCATATCAGCTGTTTTGTTACTTCAGGGGATGAATATCCGGGATTATGGTTGGATGCCTAATCGAGCTGACTCCTGATGAATTTGCCGCCGCTCGCAACTACAAATTGGTTTTGCATAGAAGGGGCAAGTTTGCCCGATGGCCGGCGGGGTGGCAATCCAATTTTCGGTCCGCTATGGGAGAAAATGGAAAGATTGACCTGTTTTCATTTTTGGTTTGGAAAATTAAACACCCACGTGGCAGCCACAACCGGTCAAAACGGATTTGATGCGTTTGACCCTGTCAAAGTCGATTCCGCCAAACAGCCGTTGGCTTGGAGACATCAAATCGCACACGCCGTTCCGGACTTTGAAGCGTGTAAATGAAATAACTTGTTGGCTTCATCGAAAAGTGGCCGGCCACGAGCCGATGTAACCGATATTGTGCAATCCAAACAGGTTTAAGCAGGCGAACCCAGAGCGGGGCCATTACCTGGGTTTCACTTTTTTCCCGAATGGCGTTCGGTTTTAGATTCATGTTTTCTCCGGTGTCGGTGAAAACAGAGGTGAAGCAGTCGCAAACCGCCATCGGCACATGGTTTTTGAGCAGGGCCGAAATCCAGTGAAAATCACCCAGGTCACGCCAGCGTGTGTCGAAAAAGATGCCGCGTTTATCAATCACCTGTCGGCGGATAAAAAACGAACTGGTAAACACCGGGAACCGAAACCAGATTTGCCGGGGACGCGGCACCATTGCGCGTCGGTGACAAATGTAACGGCCATCACCACCCACAACGATGGTGCCGGCGAGTACTACTTCGATTTGCGGATTCGCGTCAAAAAAATCCTGCACGCTTTTGAGCGCACCGGGCAGGTATTGTTCGTCGCAGTTCAAGTAGGCCAAAATATCGCCTTGAGCGCGCCGAAAACCACGATTAACGGCGTCATACATCCCCGTGTCTTTTTCTCTGAATGCCCGCACGCGCGGATCATGGGGCAACCAATCTTGTGTTCCATCATCCGAACAGGAGTCCTGTACAATGTGCTCCAATTCGACACCTTCCTGATCAGCAACCGAGGCGATGCAGAGCTTGAGCCATTTTGAACTACGGAAACTTGGCGTGATAATGGAAAATTTCATCGGGTGAATGAGTTGGTGGGGTTGGCAAATTTCGACATTCAAAAAATCACACTGCCGCCCGGAATTTTTGCGCAATGGGAATACGCCGGCCGATGCCGAACGCGCGCGACGACACCTTCAATCCGGGCGCGGCCTGACGGCGCTTGTATTCGCTGAACGTGATTTTGTTGATGACGTCGTTCACAACCGCGGCGTCAAATCCACGTGCAATGATCTCCTGCTTGCTCAAATTTCGCACGACATAGGCGTCCAAAACCTGGTCCAGTATTTCGTAGGGGGGCAACGAATCCTGGTCTCTTTGGTTCGGACGCAATTCGGCGCTCGGCGGCTTGGTGAGGGAAGTGGCGGGGATGATTTCGCTTTCGCGGTTCACCCAGCGCGAAATTTTGTAAACGTCGGTTTTGAAAACATCCGCAATGACCGCCAGCGCGCCGCACATGTCACCGTACAGTGTGCAATAACCGACAGCCATCTCCGATTTGTTGCCGGTCGTCAGCACCAGTGCGCCGAATTTGTTGGACAGCGCCATCAACGTCACACCGCGCAAGCGCGATTGGATATTTTCCTCGGCTTCATTGGGTTTGGTCCCCGCAAACACCTTGGACAGTTGTTTTTCGACCGACTGGAAGACCGTTTCAATCGACAAAACCTCGTAACGGATGCCCAGATTTTTTGCCAGTATCTCGGCGTCACTCAAACTGCCTTCGCTCGAATAACGCGCCGGCATGGAAATGCCCATGACTTTGTCCGGCCCAAGCGCATCCGCTGCCAGCACGGCGACGAGGGCGGAATCAATGCCGCCGGAAAGGCCGATGATGGCTGACTTGAAACCGCATTTGCCGATGTAATCGCGAACGCCCAGGGACAGCGCGGCGAACAACTGCTGTTCCCGCGCCGGCCACGCGACTGGTTGCGCCGGCGCACCGACTTCCCAGTCCACGACCAGAAGGTCTTCGGCAAACCCGTTGCCCAAAGCCAGCGGTTCACCGCGTTGGTTGAGCACGACACTGTGACCATCGAAGATCAATTCGTCATTTGCGCCGATGAGGTTTACGTACGCCAACGGCACGCCCTCGTCCCGCGCCACGCGCTGGAGCATTTCCAGTCGTACGCGTTCCTTGCCATCGTGCCACGGCGACGCGGAAATGTTGATGATGGCCTGTGCGCCTTGCGCGATGAGTTCCTTGATGGGGTCACGGCGATACAGCCGTTCCGGCCAAAAATCCTGGTCGTTCCAAATGTCCTCGCAAATCGTGATGCCTAGCTTGCGTCCGTAAAACTCGAACGGCGCAATGTTTTTCGCGGGTTCAAAATAACGGTCTTCATCGAAAACGTCGTAAGTCGGCAAGAGGCATTTGTGCGTGCGCCAGACGATTTTTCCATTTTGCAGCACCGCGGCGGAATTGCGGAGCGCGCGCCCCGGGCGGGCGGGGTTTTGGTCCACGTAGCCGACGCAAAGCGGAATTTTGCCAATACTTGAGGCTGTTTCCGCCAGGACGACGAGATTGGTGTCAACGAAATCCGCCCGCAGCAACAAGTCGCGCGGCGGGTAGCCGCATAAGAACAGTTCCGGTGCGATGACAAATTCAGCACCGCGCGCGCAGGCCTGTTCGTAACCGGTGATGAGCTTCCGACGGTTCGTGGTAAAGTCACCAATGGTTGAGTTAAATTGGAGCAGGCCGATTTTCAATGCGTTCAAGGTAGTGATTTTCGACGGTTTCGCAATGAATTTGGGGCGGGAATGGCAGTTTTTATGGGTGCAATTGACTACGACCCGAAACGAGCCGCTGAATAGCTGTGATGCGTTCGGTCGCCAGTTTTTCAAAGGTGAATTGCTGGACGCGGGTCAATCCCCCGGCACGGAGGCGTGTTACCAGGGTGGTATCGGTGGAAAGCCTTCGCAATGCATCCGCTACCGCTTCGGCATCACAAAAATCCAGAACCAACGCATGACCTTCGGTGACTTCGTGCATGATGGGAATATCATTCACCACACAAGGCGTTCCGCAGGCCATGGCCTCGATCACGCAACGTCCGAAAGTTTCTTCCCGGCTGGCGAGACAGAAAGCGGCGGCGTGGCGGTAGAGCGGAGCCACCCAACGGTCGTCGATCCAACCCAGGAATTGGACATCGGGTTCGACGCCGAGCGATTTCGCCTGAACTCGCGCCGAACTCAGCCCGTTGAGCCAATCGCCGCCAACCATGACGAGCGGGTGACGCCGGCGCATTTCCGGGTCCAGCCGGGCATAACCGGCGATGAGAAGTTCGGCTTGTTTGTAAGGGTAGAAATTTGAGAGCCAAAGAAAGTATCCTGGCGCAAGGCCAAACTTTTCCTGGAGTTGCCGCGGTTCATCCGGTGCGGTACGGGTGTTGAACATTTCGTGCTGGAGACCTTCGTAGCTGACAACGATGTGATCCCGAAAAGTCGGATAAAGCGACAACACCTGATTGGCGGTGCAACGTGAGTTCACGAAGACCAGATCGGCTTTTGGCCAGCTGAATTTCATCATCCAGCGCCGGTAGAGTTCACGCAACCAACCCAGTTGATTCTGCCGGTTCAACGCGTGGAGCGTCAACACGTGCATGGCCGTGGGCAAGCACTTGCGGACGGGCACGAAACCCACGGTGACCAGTACGTCGGCACCGCGGGCAAGTGCGGATGCCGGCACCTGAAAATGGTCGGCGAGAAGGCGGCGGCCGAGACGGTCGTTGGCCGGGAAACGACGTATCAGTTCGACGCGAGAATCCGTGATGCTCCATTCCTGATTTGGCCCGGCAAAAATCAGCCACGACACGTCCGGGAAGAGTTTGAGTCCGCATAGAACGAGCTCGTGGAAGAGCGAAGTCAACCCGGTTTTGTGCAACGGATTTTCGCTGAGAATGGTTAGGGCGATTTTCATCGAGAATGACCATGCCTCGGTTGGCACCATTTGTGATTCCAAGCGCTCTGCGACCTGTGAGCCAGCGCACTGGATTGTGTATGTGAAATAAAACAAAAGCAATTTTCCTGAAGCAATTTTTTTCTGCCACAGCGAAGGATCCTGGTGTTTTTTGTTTCCACCTCCTATCCAGCCAGCCGCGTATTTCCTGATTTTCTTAACCGTTGAGCATGTTCAGCGTCCCCGGTGTCGGCATCAGCGTTATTGATGTGCCAATGGCGCCGATGGCCATCGCCGGCCCAGTTACAGCCGTAGCGCGAAGACGACCTATGCCGGGCCGATCCGACCGGGGTGGGGAGGCCGGGTGATTTGGGTCGCGGGCCAAAAGACGTGTGGCAAGGCGGCATCACCCACGTTTCACAGTTCGGCGGCCGGCGGTTTTGGTTTTAGGGCGCCGGGGCATTTTCTTTGCGGCGGCAAACTCAAACCGGGACAAAAGACACGGCAAAAGGAAAATTTTCAAACACGACAAATTTCGTGCTTTCGATGCTCCATTTGACTATCTTGCACCCCACAATGAAAGTATTGATTACCGGCTCGAGCGGTTTGATTGGCTCGGAGGCGGTCGGTTGTTATGATGGTCAGGGGCATGCTGTTCACGGCATTGACAACAACATGCGCCGTGAGTTTTTCGGCCCGCAGGGAGACACCCGCTGGAATCTGGAACGACTACGACAGACAACCCGCTGTTTTCGTCACCACGAACTGGACATTCGCGACCGGCAAAAAATTCAAGATCTGTTCAAGTCGGAAAAATTCGACCTCATCATTCATTGCGCGGCACAACCGTCGCATGACAAGGCAAAGGAGATTCCCTTTGTGGATTTTGATGTCAATGCCGTGGGTACGCTCAACCTGCTTGAAGCGACCCGGCAAACGAACCCCGAAGCGGTTTTCATATTCATGTCCACGAACAAGGTTTATGGCGACGCGCCCAATGAAATTCCGCTCAAGGAATTACCCATGCGCTGGGACTACGCGCAGTCTGAAGATTTCAATGGCGTTCGCGAAGATTGTCGGATTGACCGCACGACACACAGTCTGTTTGGCGCCAGCAAAACGGCGGCCGACGTGCTGGCCCAGGAATACGGCCGGTATTTCGGCATGAAGGTCGGCGTTTTTCGCGGCGGTTGTTTGACGGGCGAAAACCATTCCGGCGTGCAGTTGCACGGGTTTCTTTCGTATCTGGTCAAAGTCGCTCTGGCCAGCGAAACGTATACGATCCTGGGATACAAGGGCAAACAGGTGCGCGATCAAATCCATAGCGCGGACGTGCTCGCCGCGTTTGCGGAATTCACAAAAAAACCGCGCCCGGGCGAAGTCTATAATCTGGGTGGCGGACGTGAAAACAGCGCCTCGATTTTGGAATGCATCCAGAAAATCGAGGCGCTCACGGGTAAAAAAATCGTCCACGCCTACCTCGACAAGGCACGCGTCGGCGACCACATCTGCTATATCAGCGACCTCAGCAAATTCAAAAACCATTATCCCGATTGGCGAATCAGCTATTCGCTCGATCGGATTTTGGAAAAAATGGTTCACGCTCTGCGCCAGTCTTGACCTGCGGTATGAGTTTCAAATCCGCCTACGTTTTGGGAACGCCGCTGGCGGCGACCACTTACAACGAATTGACCGGTACGCTGCAGCACTCGACAAAACAATCGCAGGCCATCGCGGTGGATTTTTCCAACACTCATATTGTCACCTTGCGCCGGCATGATCCACAGTTTCGCGCGGTTACCAGCTGTTTTGATTATTTCATACCCGATGGCATGCCGCTGATTTGGTGTTTGAACCGGCAAGGCATGAAGCTGCGTAACCGCGTCTATGGTCCGACTTTCATGCGCCATTGTGTATCGAACAGCCCGGCACCCTTTACCCATTATTTGCTGGGTGGATCGGAGGAATGCATTGGAAAATTGCGGGACTTTTTTCTCAAACAAAACCGGTCGGTGCAAGTCATTGGCAGCCGCAACGGATACTTCAAACCGGATGAAGAACTGCAAATCGTGGATGAAATTAACCGGCTCTCACCGGATTTCATATGGGTTGGTCTGGGCACCCCAAAACAGCAGGCCTGGATTCACAAATACAAAACTCAAATCAAACGGGGAATCATCCTGGCCGTCGGTTTCGCGTTCGATGTCAATTCGGGCATGAAACCCGATGCGCCACCCTGGATGCAGCGACTGGGATTGACCTGGGTTTTCCGGCTTGGTTCCGAACCACGCCGGCTCGCGGTGCGATATTTCAAGTACAACTTCCTGTTTTTGTTTTATTTGCTTTGGGACGGCTTGCGTGGACGGGCGTCCGAACCGACAGGTATGACAGCGGAATAATTTGATTGAGTGAAACAGCGCGATAGGTTATCTAACAAGTTCCAATTGTGCGCGCATGAATGAACAAGCCAAACCCGGAATTTCTTCGGAATTTCAGACTGATTTGCTGGATTGCTGGCGACGGCTGCCGAATAAGAGTTTCTTTTTCCTTTTGCTGGCGGCCTGGCTGACGTTGTTTCATTTTTTGGGTAATTCAGTTTTTGGCTACATTCATAGCCCGTCGCTGTTGCAGTGGATGTATAATGCCTACAATACCGAAGGTAATTCCGCTGATGACGCCGTTGGAAACCTGATTCCTTTTTTAGTAATTGGTTTGTATTGGTGGAAACGCAAGGAATTGCTGGCGTTGCCGTTGAAAATCTGGCCGCCGGCCCTGTTACTGGTCGGTTTGGGATTGGTGTTGCATGTTACGGGTTTTGTGATTCAAGAACCGCGCCTTTCCATCGTGGCGTTGTTTGTCGGCATTTATGGGTTGATGGGACTGGCGTGGGGTTCCGCCTGGCTGCGCCATAGCTACTTTCCCTTTTTCCTTTTCGTTTTTTCTGTGCCGCTGAGCACAATTTCCGAGCCCATTACCTTCCCGCTGCGCCTTCTCGTTTCCACGCTGACGGAATGGGTCGGGCACTATATTCTTGGCATTGGGGTGATGCGAATGGGTACGCAACTGTTTGATCCACTCGGCACCTATCAATACGATGTCGCGGCGGCATGCAGCGGCATCCGCAGTCTCATGGCGATTTTCCTGTTCGCTACGGTCTGTGGATTCGTGATGTTCCGCTCCCCGCGGAAACGACTGGTGCTGATTGCGCTGGCCATTCCCTTTGCCGTTTTGGGGAACCTCCTCCGGATGCTCCTGATCATTGTCGCCTCGGTGATGGGCGGCCAGGAGTGGGGCAACTACATTCACGAAAGCACCCTCATCAGCCTGGTGCCTTACCTCCCGGCCTTCCTGGGATTGTTGTTCGTCGGGCGGTGGCTGGAGAAAAAACCTGATTCGGCTGGAGCTAAAGAGTCATGAAGAGCCAAAGAATTGTTGTTTTCGTCATAGTGCTTGCATTGATTGGCGGCAGTGCTTGCGCGTTGAATTGGCTTCGGGCAAATCAAAAACTTGGTGCGCCCGGTATCAAGGCAACATCGGTGCCCGGAAGTATCAAGATGGAGTTTGATCTGCCGGCGCACATCCTCGATTACACCTCCGAACGTGTGCCCGAGGATAAAACTGTCCTGGACACGCTGCCCGGAGACACGAGCTATGCTCAACGCCGCTACACGGAGACGAATGGTTTTTGGGTAGGTGCGAATATTGTTTTAATGGGAATGGACCGAACCAGCATCCATAAACCGGAGTTTTGCCTCCCGGGTCAGGGCTGGCGGATTGACCAAAAGACGACCGTCAACCTTCCCATCCAGGGAACAAACCCCTATCAATTACGAGTCGCAAAATGGACGATCACGAATTTTATGCAGAACTCCGACGGTCAAAAGCAGGAAGTGCGTGGATTGTACGTTTTTTGGTTCGTGGCTCGGAATGAACAGACCGTCAGCCACGAGCAGCGCATCTGGTGGCTGACGCGGGATTTGTTGACGACCGGCGTTTTGCAACGCTGGGCCTATGTTTCCTACTTTGCTATTTGCCTGCCAGGGCAGGAAGACGCCACCTTTGACCGGATGAAAAAACTGATTACCGCCTCCGTGCCGGAATTTCAACCGTCACCGAAGGCGGACTAGAACTGGACATGACCCGATGTTGAACCGCTCCCCATCGTGTTTCTGTGCGGGATTTACCAGTTTGGGGAAATGCCTTAAAATGCAACCGCCATGCTGAGACGTGATCGCCAGATTCGAACGGTGATTCATCAATTGGCGGACGCCGCTCTGTTTGCGGTCGCCTTTTGGGTGGCGTATGTGTTGCGTTCCAATCCCGACATTATTGCGTGGTTGCGGCTCGAGCCGGCAAGCCCGTTCGAAAATTTCGCGTGGCTCTATCTCGTGTTGATTCCCGCCACGCCGCTCGTGCTCGAATCGCAGGGGTTTTACGATCATTCTCCTTTGTGCTCCCGCCAAGCCATTTTGTGGCCATTGTTCAAAGGTTGTTTGCTGATTACGGTGGGATTGATGCTGACGGTTTACATTTTTCACCTGATTGTTGCGAGGGCGATTTTCATATCTTTCGGGTGCATCGGATTTTGCATGGTGTATTTGAAAGAGGAACTGGTTCGCCTGGTGCTCAAAAGCAAAATGGCCCAGTTGCAGTACAAGCGCCGTTTTATCCTCGTCGGCACTGAGCGGGAAATCGCCAAAATGCGAAATGGACTGAAGGAACGGTCGGATGAAAGCGTAGAAATCGTGGCGGATCTCAATTTGCTTGAGACACCCGTTCAACAAATTGTGTCCATGCTCCACCATTATTCCGTGTACGGCGTGATTCTTAGTGCCAAGCACACCTATTTCGAACAGGTCGAATTTGTCATCCGGGCTTGTGAACTCGAAGGTATTGAAGTGTGGCTGGTCGCTGACTTTTTTGCGACGCAAATCTCGCGCACCAGCTTTGATGAATTGCTTGACCGCCCGTTGTTGATATTTCGCACCGCGCCGGAAACCTCGTGGCAGAGCGTTATCAAGCATGTCATGGACCTGGTGGGCGCGTTTTTACTGCTGGTGTTGCTGATTGTGATTCCGGTTATTCCCGTTATTGCGCTACTGATCAAATTAACTTCGCCTGGCCCGATTTTCTTCAAACAACAGCGCTCCGGTCAGAACGGTGCGCCGTTCACGCTTTATAAATTTCGCACGATGATTAGCAACGCTGAACAGTTCAAACACGAGTTGGAGGCCATGAACGAAATGAGTGGTCCGGTCTTCAAAGTAACCAACGATCCGCGCATCACTCGCGTCGGCAAGTGGCTTCGCCGTTACAGTCTCGATGAATTGCCGCAACTCTTCAACGTCCTGCGCGGCGAAATGAGCCTCGTCGGTCCGCGTCCGTTGCCCGTGGATGAAGTAAAACGTTTCAACGACCTGGCTCACCGCCGCCGTCTGAGCGTAAAGCCCGGCATCACCTGCCTCTGGCAAATCAGCGGACGCAACCAAATCGCCGATTTCAAGGAATGGGTGCGGCTCGACCTCGAATACATTGACAACTGGTCGCTGTGGCTGGATTTAAAAATCTTGCTGCGTACCATTCCCGCCGTGTTCGCGGCCACCGGTGCCAAATGAAACGGGCCGGTCGTTTAATCGTTGAGTCTCCCTCCCGTTCCCATACGCTGCTTTCGTTTGGCCGTTGAACCGTCAAACCATTTGACTTTGATGAAAAAGAAACAGCCCACGTCCGTAGTCACCGGCGCCGCCGGATTTCTTGGATCGCATTTGACCGACTTGCTGTTGGCACGCGGCCACAAGGTCATCGGCATTGACAATTTCATCACCGGTACCGTGGACAACATCGCCCACCTCGGCGGGAACCGCGATTTCAAATTCATCCAGCAGGACGTGACGGAATTTCTCTTTCTGGATGCGTCGGTGAACTACGTCTGGCACTTTGCCTCGCCGGCCAGCCCGTTTGATTATTTGAATTTTCCCATCCAGACGCTCAAAGTCGGGTCCCTCGGCACGCACAAGGCGCTGGGCCTGGCGATGGAGAAAAAGGCGTGCTTTCTCCTCGCCTCGACTTCCGAAATTTACGGGGACCCGCTCGTGCATCCGCAAACAGAGGATTATTGGGGCAACGTCAACCCCATCGGTCCGCGCGGTTGTTATGACGAAGCCAAGCGGTTCGCCGAGGCGATGACCATGGCCTACCACCGCGAACATAAAGTCGAGACGCGCATTGTCCGCATTTTCAATACCTACGGCCCGCGCATGAGGTTGAATGACGGCCGCGTCGTCCCCTCCTTTATCAGCCAGGCGCTTAAAAACAAACCTGTTACCGTCTTCGGCAAAGGACGGCAGACACGCAGTTTTTGCTACGTGTCCGATTTGGTTGAGGGCATTTATCGTTTAATGATGAGCCGTTACGACCAGCCGATGAACATCGGCAATCCAACCGAACTGACCGTGCTCGAATTCGCGAGGGAAATCATTCATGCCACAGCTTCGCACAGCAAAGTCGTATTCAAACCGCTGCCCCAGGACGACCCAAAACAACGCCGGCCCGACATCACCCGCGCGAAGAAAATTCTCCGCTGGTCGCCCAAGGTCCAGCTTGGCCAGGGACTGACGGATACTATCGCGTACTTTCGCACTAAGGTCTGAAGATGTCGGCTGAGCGGCCTCTTCCAGGCAATGCTTACGAGTCATTTGGAATATGTGAAAACGGCGCTCCAACACTGATAGGGTTGGAGCGCCAATGCATGAATAAATATCCGCGCTTTGAGCGCGTTTGGACGGGCAATTAGTTGAGACTTGCTTTAGAATCACCCCTGCGAAACAAATAATCTCCCATATTTCATAAGACCACAGCGAAGCGTTTCTTAAAACTGGAGGAAGTTCTGCATGTGCCGAGACTTGACAAGTTCTTCTTCGACAGTGTAATTGGGAGCCGATGCCATTCAGCATCCACACGATTTACCGTTACATTTTTAAGGTGTGGAGAAGGCGTCGGTTCGCGCTGTTCCTCACTTTGATGAAACCCAGTCCGTCTGACATCGTTCTTGATGTCGGAGGATTCCCTGGGTTCTGGATATCAGCGCCCCAACCAGTGAAACGAATAGACACGCTTAACGTGCATGAAGTGGATTGGGACGGCAAACAAGCCCCGAATCATAACATCAAAACGCTGGTGGGAGACGGGTGTTCCCTAACCATGCCTGATCACAGCTACGACATCGCGTTTAGCAACAGCGTCATCGAGCACGTTGGATCTTGGGAACGGCAACGGCAATTCGCCCAAGAGATTCGTCGCGTGGGGCGACGGATTTGGGTGCAGACTCCTGCCTATGAGTGCCCCATTGAACCGCATTATTTGGCGCCTTTTGTTCACTATTTTCCACGCTCATTTCAAAAAAAGTTCGTGCGTTGGTGCACGGTTTGGGGATGGATCGAGCGACCGGACCGCGACCAAATAAATTCGATGGTGGAGACCACCCGGCTGTTGCGGAAATCAGAGATGCGTAAATTGTTTCCTGACTGCGAACTCATCACCGAACGCATGTTCGGGATTATTCCGAAATCCTATATTGTCATCCGGCGAGTGGCCTGAGGTGTTTTACAATTGCGGAAACCCTGCGGACGTCCTGCCATATAAGTATCGTTCGACTTTGCGGATTTGCCGGAATCCGTTAACAATGGGTTCGTGTCCGCTGCCCATAAAATAATCTTCTGCGCGCGCCGGTTTGAATTTGTGTTTCCGCGACCGACGCTGGTCATGGGTGTGATCAATGTCACGCCCGATTCGTTTTCCGATGGCGGACAATTTTTGGATGCCAGCGCCGCCACATCCCACGCCCTAAACCTCGTCGCCCAGGGCGCGGATATTCTCGACATCGGCGGCGAATCCACGCGTCCCGGCGCTGAGCCGGTCGGTGAAACCGAGGAATTGCGTCGCGTTTTGCCGGTCATCGAACAGCTGGCCGGTCGCATCCAAATTCCTATTTCCATTGACACGGCGAAGGCCGCCGTGGCCCGCGCCGCACTTGCCGCGGGTGCGAGTATGGTCAATGATGTTGCGGCCCATCGCGAAGGTGATGGGATGTGGCGTGGGGTGGCGGAATTTCAGGCCGGCTACATTTGCATGCACGCGCGAGGCACACCGCAAACCATGCAGGAAAATCCCGTTTACGAGGACGTGGTTCGCGAGGTGGGCGTTTTTTTTCAGGAACGGTTGGGACGATTGAAGGCCGCCGGGGTGGCCGCCGACCAGGTGGTGTTGGACGTCGGCATTGGCTTTGGCAAGACGATGGAGCATAATTTACAGTTGCTCGCAAACCTGCGGAGTTTTACAACGATGGCACGACCACTGCTGATTGGTGTTTCGCGCAAGTCGTTTATCGGGAAATTGCTCGGCGCGAGTTTGCCGGAACGATTGCCAGCTTCGCTGGCGTGCGCGTGCCTGGCGGTTGAGTCCGGCGCTCAAATCATTCGTGCGCACGATGTGGCGGAAACCGTCCAGGCGGTGCGGATGGCGGAAGCCCTGTTGGCTCGGAGAAAAAAATAATGTGGAGCTACCTTCAGGAAGGCTGGCGGCCCGCGTTGGAAATTTTAATCCTCGCGGTGATGATCTATTATATCTCCCGTTTTTTGCGCGGCACGCGCGGCTGGCCCGTAGTGGTTGGTTTTGTGGTCCTGTTGCTGGTCCTGGCCTTCGTCACGACCTTGCTGAAACTCAAGGTGTTGAGTTGGTTGCTGGGCACGTTTTCAGCGTTTTTTGCCATCGCCGTCCTGGTCATTTTTCAACCGGAATTACGCCGCATGCTGGCCGAACTCGGCAACCTCCCGCTGTTTACCACCGCCCGGGAACAGCGCGAAAATATCGAGGTCATTATTCAAACCGTTGAGCGGCTCGCGGATGTCCGCATCGGTGCGCTCATCGCCATCGAACAATCCATCCAATTATTTGAAGCGGTCGAGTCCGGCGTGCCGGTGGATTGTGAAGCCACGCCAGAAATGCTCGAAACCATTTTCTTCCCCAACAACGCCATTCACGACGGTGGTGTCATCATCAAGGGCGACCGCATCGCCTACGCGGCGTGTATTTTTCCGCTGACTCAACGGCAGGATTTGAACAAGTCGCTCGGCACCCGCCACCGCGCGGCCATTGGATTGAGCGAGGAGACGGACGCGGTGATCGTTGTCGTATCCGAGGAAAACGGCAAGATTTCACATGCCTACAAAGGCCAGCTCGTGCGCGGCGTGTCCCTGGAGGAATTGCGCGCCTTCCTGACATCCTTGCTCGTCCAGCCGGCCAAGTCGCGCAGCGCCGTCGAATGGCTCCGTTCGCATTTGAGCGAACGGTACAAGCCCGGCCCGGCCGTCATCACCAAAAACGAGCCCCGCCCGGAAACCCGGCAGCCGGGCAACTGAATTTATGCCGAACCGCGACTGGATTACGACGGATTTCACCTGGAAATTGCTTTCGCTGATTTTGGCCGTTGCGCTTTGGATTACCATCCACAACCTCCGCGATACGCCGGAAGCCGTGGTCCCCTTCGCCACGGTCAGCACGGTTACGTTCACGAACCTGCCGGTGTTCGCCGTTTCCACCGGCGCGGACGTGCACAACGCCCAGGTCGTACCCAATTTGATCAACGTCAAAGTCAGCGGGCCGTCCGACATCATGGCGGGTTTGCAGAAAAATGAAATTCACGCAACGGTGAATCTCACGGGGACTGACTCCGCGCGCGGTTTAAGCCTGAACGTGGAGGTTTCGACGCCGCCCGGTGTGGCGGTCGGCGAAATTGCCCCCCCGAGAGTCAGTGTTACGATTTCACCTCCCTGAAAAAACCACCATGAGTGCACCGCAGAAAATTTTTGGAACGGATGGTGTCCGTGGCACCGCCAATGTGGAACCCGTCACTGCCGAGACCGCACTTAAACTCGGGCGCGCCGCCGCCCACGTCTTTAAACATCTCGAAACCCAGGCGCGCGGGCGGGGCCGGCACAAAATCGTCATCGGAAAGGACACGCGGCTTTCCGGTTACATGCTCGAAAACGCCATCTCCTCCGGCATCCTTTCGATGGGCGTAGACGTGCTCTTCATCGGGCCATTGCCCACGCCCGGCGTCGCCTACGTGACGCGCAGCCTGCGCGCCGATGCCGGCATTGTCATCACCGCTTCGCACAATCCCTACGCCGATAATGGCATCAAATTCTTTCGCGCCGACGGTTACAAGCTCGACGACAAGATCGAGGACGACATCGAACATCTGGTTTTCAGCGGTGAAATCGAAAACATCCGACCGACGGCCGATGAGATTGGCAAGGCGGTGCGCATCGACGACGCCTTGGGGCGTTACATCGAATTTGCCAAGGCCTCCTTTCCCCGGGGCATGACGCTCGAAGGCCTTCGGGTGGTTGTGGATTGCGCGCACGGCGCGGCATACAAATCCACACCCTGTGTGCTGCGTGAGTTGGGCGCGGAAGTCATTCTCTATGGCCACCAGCCCGACGGCATGAATATCAATCGGGATTGCGGCTCAATGCACCCGGAAAATCTCTGCCGCCAGGTCGTCGAGCACAAGGCGCACCTGGGTATTGCGCACGATGGCGACGCCGACCGCGTCTTGCTGTGCGACGAGACCGGTGCGTTGATCGATGGCGACGACATCATGGCCGTCGCGGCCCTCGACATGCTGGAGCAGAAAACGCTGGCTAAAAAGACGCTGGTAACCACCGTGATGAGCAACGCCGTACTGGAAGCCGCGGTGAAATCCGCCGGCGGCAAAGTGGTTCGCACGGCCGTCGGCGATAGAAACGTGATTGATGAAATGTTGAGGCACGGCTTCAACTTCGGCGGCGAGCAGAGTGGCCATTTGATTTTCCGCGATTTCGGCACTACCGGTGATGGCTTGGTGGCCGCGTTGCAGATTTTGCGCATCCTGCGCGCCAGGGGGGCGCCGCTTTCAAAACTGGCAAAATGCTGGACGCGTTTTCCGCAACGAATCACGAACATCCGCGTGCGCGAGAAAAAACCGTTCGAGCAGCTCGACGGCCTGAGCAAACTGATCGGCGAAGCGGAAACGGAATTGAAAGGGCAGGGCGGCCGTGTCTTTCTGCGTTACTCCGGCACGGAACCGAAAGCGCGGTTGCTGCTCGAAGGCCGCGACGCAAAGGTTCTGGAGAAATGGTCGCAGAAAATTTGCGGCGTGATTCAGCAACAGATTGGCGTATGAATTTCATTGGAGCGTCAAAATCGCAGGGCGTAATTGACCGACGTATTGATTCGGCAATCTCCCGTCAATCGAACCGGGCACCGGTTTTTCCAAATCCACATGGCCGTCGCAAAATATCACATTAGCCGTTTGGTTGTGACGGAAATGGCCATTGGGATAATTGAAGGGGCTGGAATAGTTGGTTTCCAAATCCACGTAATACCATTCCTCCAGCAGCGGATTTAATGGCGAGGCAGGCGCCTGAAAGTCGTTCACCTGCGCCGCATCGGCAAAGAGTGTGGTTTCAGTCGGGTGTGAAACTTTTGTCACGCTGATCGGAGTTTTGGTTGGCGCAGAGGAGAGATAAAAATTGTAACCGTAGCTAAACACTTCGCCGTCGGCTTTTAACTGAAACTGCGCCAGCGCGTAGTTCAATGCCGGACAAATTCTCACCCGGCTGTCGCTAATATAGGGATGCAATGCGCCCAATGATAGATCATACGCGCGCTGGCCCGCCGGCGCCGATCCCCACGGCGCGATCCAACCGAACCAGTAAATTTGTCCGTAGTTTGTCGAACCGAACATATATTGGAAACAATTTTGTCGGTTGTCGCCCCAGTACATTTGCGTGGCTAGACCAAGTTCGCGCAGATTGCCCGTACATTGAGCACGCCAGGCGGCTCGCCGGCTCTGGGTCAACGCTGGCAGAATCATCGCCGCCAGTATCGCAATCACGGCGATGCTGACGAGCAACTCCACAAGCGTGAAAGCTGATTGCGTGACGCGTGACGGGTGACCAGTGGCAGGATGTTTCCGCCGTGTTCGGCGGCGTTTCTCGTCACGCGTCACTTGCCACTTGTCACTCATTACGGTCTTTGAGCGCTGATCCGATAAAACGCCTTGTCCGCTGGCGGGCTGG
>Ga0265338_10001871_pt1 | contig 33016 bp, 24 predicted proteins | sample 42126metaG_FD_193579 | JGI IMG/M metagenome (GOLD analysis project Ga0265338, IMG submission 193579) | Rhizosphere microbial communities from Carex aquatilis grown in University of Washington, Seatle, WA, United States - 4-21-26 metaG | ecosystem: Host-associated > Plants > Roots > Rhizosphere...
CAAGGATACATAGGTAATCGTATTGCACAGTCGAGAGCCGGGATAAAGCACAATTGACTGCCCCCACTTTTCGGGATGCAACTTGGCCGAACCTGAGGGAAGGATCGTCTGGCCCGTGATCGATCCGCACGTATGTGATGAAAGGATGCAGTGCTTCAAATCGCTTGATAATATCGTCTGTTTGATCTGTCGATCCGTCGCTTGCGATTATCCATGCGGCAGGGAGAACAGTCTGAGAGATTACGGATCGTAATGTCGTTTCAATATAGGGCGCCTCGTTATACGCGGCAGTTACGATAACATAGCAGGTCTGGTTCATAGGCTAATCCTGCGGGCTTGAAGGGCAAGATCGTTGTTGGCCGCCCGGCAATTTGTACCACTTACAGTGTCAGGTTAGTGCGGCGCTGAAGAGTCCGAAGTTCTTGCAGCCAGAGTCTATTATTGATGTTGTGGAAACTCCAGCAATATCGACAGGTTGCAACGAGTATTTCCAGTTTTCACTTTAACTTTTTAAGTGCCCGAATCAGCGAATTGCGGCTAAGCGAATAGCAGGCTCTATGTCCTTCGTAGTGCGCAGTTCCAATCCCTACGAGCAAAGTGCCCCGGGTAATCGCAAAGAGAACCACATGCGCAATTAGAAGAATTGGTCCGTCGCAGGCAAATGCCGGTGGGGTCAGCCGGAAACCAAACAAGCTTCCTTCTGTTCAGCAGTTGCAGTGCTCGATCGCGGAGCCTCACCCCGCAACGCTCCCTTTCTGGCTGCATTGATCAAAGCAAGGAGCGCAAACCAGATGATGATTGATTGATCACTTAAGTATATGCCGATAAAGCAAACCGTGGCTGCAACCAGCGCCGCGCCCATTGCCCACACGAGTCTCTCCGCGGCGTTGTCACCGGCACATCGACGCCGCGCTATCCCTATCGATTTGAAGGCGACAACGATCATTGCCACGAAACACACGAGTGTCGACAGGCCACCGGTATATGCGTTCTCCACATACCAATTGGCCCTGTCCCACATATCGTATCCCCATGAGGCATTCTGATTGGTTCCAATTAACCACCAATCACCGAAATGTCGGATGCACTCATCCACTAGCATATATCGGTGCCAGCTAGAAGAACTCCCGGTAGCGTCAAAGTGCAAGAGAAGGGCCCACACCGGACCCTTCATCACCAACTGAAGGCCCACGAGAGAGGCAACGATAGCCCACCGGATCATTCGCATATGTCTCCGCAAAGGCCAAAGGCAAAGTGCAGCAATACCTCCGAGACATCCGCCGATTGGAGTACTCGAGGCAGAAGCTACGATAATTGCGGCGCTGCCGACAATCCCCGCAACAGCGTACTTCCGCAGACTCTTAACCCAGATCGATCCGCAAAAAAGTGGAAACAATATCGCCCCCGCAGTACCAGCAACGATTGAATGGACAAACGGACCTTGCGCGCGAATCCGCCCTTCCCGTACCTCGTCAGTCGCTGCAGCACCCATAAAGGCAAGAAGATTCTGGCCTGTCCGTAGCTCGAACAACATAAGTACACCAATCACCAACGCCAGCACCGCCAACAAGCGGATTAGCCTTAGCATGCTGCCACGGTCGCAGATCGCTTGTCGAAGGAGAAAATAGCCGCCTAACGCGCTCACCGCAAAACCCAGCCTATAGACCAAGGCGCCTAAAGCGTGGTAGAGCAGCGTATAAGCGATTGTGCCTGTTACAACCCAACCGATGAACAGCTTGTCTATCACGCCAAAGCCGTTTCCTCTTAGCCTCTCGAATGGCTTTCCACCGATCAGTAAAATGATCCAGGCACAGACAACCGCGATTCGTGGGATCGGAAAATGTAGTCCGAAAAGAACGACATCCTGGGTTGCGGGCAACATTATCGCCGTAACCACAAATGGTATCCAGATCTGACGCTTGGGTAAGTAGCACATTGTGGCTACCCCTGTCGCCAGAGCGGCTAGGGCGGGGACGCTCAGCGTAGTTTCGCCGCCGTTCCCAAAAGCAAAATGACCAGTAGGAATCACTCCCCGCTCTTTCTCGAATACATCCCAGCCATACGTTGATCCAGAGGGTGGCATACCGTCTCAGCACACCACCTTTTGACAAACGAATCACGAAGATAGGCGAACTCCCTGCCAGATTGCGCTATGCGGGGATTCTTTCGTGGCCGGAAAACCCACTTACGTCAGCATTCCGCCGACGTCATGCGTCTATCCCGACGGACTTTAATTAACCTTCAACGTCGCTGTGACCGGGCAAGGAGGCGGAGGAAGAGGTGTACTACTGTTCTTTGGAAAGCAATAAATGTGGACAGCGCTCGGAGCAAAACTGTCAGTAATGGCTCCTGAGGTAACGGAGATGGATCTCCCCCCTTCTGCCGCAACCGACGCCAAGCCCGTGTACGTGGAGCCTGACACTGTTAAAGTAGCTGAGATGGTTGGGTCGCTGCTCTCCCCAACATCACTTAGGCGGGCCGCAAAAACATAGATAGTCGATGTATCCGCCCGTACTGTAGCATCAACTCGACTGTGTGGAACAGTTTGGTTGCTGGTGACTGTGAGTGTAGCCGGGCTCAATATTGTGTTTTGAAACGCTGAAACCAAAGTTTTAAAGCTCGCCAGCGCAGCCCACTGAGCAGATGATTGCGTTGTCCATCCGCTCGGCCCCCACCAGGCGATTCCCTTAAAGCCGTGGATAACGGCCAGCCATGCTTCCATCGTCGACTGCGCGGCGGTGGGTCCGTTCCCGTTACACCCGCCAACAGAGCAGGTTCCTCCTTCGATAAATGCCATGCAAGGGATCAGACCGTAGGTATACCCCTTGCTGCACGCGTCGAAGCTGCTCACGAGCTCGGATACGTACCAGTCCGACGGCGGTGGCGTCGGGTTCGGGCTATAGATAAACGGGTACATGTCGAAGGCGTCGATGTCCGCGACAACCTCTTGAGAAAAGGGCACGATCGGATAATAGTATCCCTTTTGCCGGTCCCCAATCACGTCATAGGGGTAGCCGCCGTTATTGATAGTAACGGGGTGATTTGGATCGTTAGCATGGGTAGCGTCGGTGACCGACTGCATCTGCGCCAGGGTCACTTTTCCGGATGGCTCATCCTCCCAGGTCCAGGCAAGCAGATAGGGGTCGTTAGTCATCAGACTGGCGTATTGCCCCACCGTTGTTGAAGCTCCCGAGGCGGATATAGCGTCCAATGAGCTGCTTCGCCCCTCCCAGTTCTGGTCAGGGCCGATATACGGGACAGCGGTGTTATCTAAGCAGGACTGAAATTGCGCCGGAGTGTACGCAAAGTTGCTCTTGAAGCAGCCCTGCCACCCCATAGTGTTGATTGCGCCTTTTGCTGTTCCCCAATTAGCGTAGGTGTCTGGTCCAGTATTGTCGAGAAACGCCGAGACGGGGAAGAAAAGCAATCCTTTATAGTGAAGACTGTTGTTGCCGTCAAGATAAACAGACGGGGTCCCATCCATATACTTCTGGAAGGTGCCGGAAAAGCTGTTCCGAGTCGTTCCCGCTGACGCCTGCAGAGTAACCGCCAACGTGTGCTGCCCTTTGGCGAGGCTCGTCATGTCGAACGAGAATGTCACATTGTTAGGTAGACTTCCGCTGCTGGTGTAAACCGTGCTGCCATCCACCGTGGCGCTGAGGACATCAGTTGTGTTCTCACCCCACATGATGACATTCACTGGCAACGCGCTCCGGGCTGCCGTACTCGCGTAGCGGACTTCGAAACCCGATGTGCCGATGGTTGGCTGAGTGCTGCCTCCCTGCACCACCACATCGGCAAAATATAGATTGCCAGAGTCAGTGGAGTCGCTGTTGTTCGCTCCCAGATATACACCTGTGATTGGGCCGGCGAATGTCAGATTGCTCAGATTGATATCGAGAGCTCCATCTATGTAAACCTGCACCACGCCATTTCCGCTGCCGTTCCTGTTGTGAATCTGGATAGAGTGCCAGCTGTTCGTAGAAAGTTGGTGAGTGCCCTTATGGGAGTTGTTGTCCTCGATATAATATGACCCGCCCGACGTACGAAGCAGGATCGGTTCACCGCCCGCGATGGAGGCGATGTTAAACGCGTCAGTCATGCTGAAACTGGAAGGTATATAAAACCAGAACTGATACCAGATCTCGCTCGTACTGAAAGTAGAGCCTGAGGAAACCTGCGCTTCTCCTCCGCTCACCGGCAGGGTTACATCCATCGACGCATCCCCGCCTGAATGATAAATATTGCTCGAGATAGTGACGCCTGTGGCGGGAGTTGCCGGGCTGTCCCCTGAGTACGCCCAGGCGCTGAAGTCATGCGAGTAGAAGTCGTCGCAGAAGTATGCCGTGGATGGGCAGTAGTTCTGGGCAAACGTAATGGTAGCCACTCCAAAGAGTAGGAGCAAAGTCAAAAAAGACGATCTGTTCATTCTGTCCTCAATCGGGTGCGAAACTCGCCCTTCGAAAAAGTTTGGATCTGAGATTTTCCGACGGCAACTGCGACAGGGTGAAAGCGCATGTCAAGGGCGATCTTGTCGTAGACAACATTTCAGAACTTCCCTTGGACAGCACGAGCGAGCGTCTGGTATTGCTCGTTTCGGACGAACTGGTGAACGTCTGGCGGCAGCAGTCTCTGTTGTTGAATCACCGCATTGAAGTAGCCCGCAAGCCGCAGGAAAGACCCGATCACGTAAGGGGTGTCCCGAAGTTCCTTCAGGCAGCGCAGGATCTCCCACAAAATAGTGTCGCTATGAAGGTAATCGTAAGCGCCAAGCAGGTATTTAGAGCGGCAGCGACGCCAGCCCGTGCAGCTAGCCACCTTATGATGTTCGATAACTAAATCGGCAAAAGATCCGGTCTTCCAGCCATGCATCCGCGCCATGATGCCCGCGATGGTATCCTCGTGTCCATAAGTTACGTACCCCCCGATATCCTCGTAGCACTCTCTCCGAAATAGCTGCAGAGGGCCACCGGCATTCCGCGGGTTGGTGAAATACGGGCGGAGTTTGCCATCGATGTTGTTGTATATAAAACCGCCTGCAAGGCCCAACTGTGGCCTGTCCACGAACCGCCTGATAAGCACTTCATACATGTTCGCGCCGAAGGAGACGTCGCCGTCAAGATTACCAATATACCTGTATGGGACAGAATCCAGCATGCCCACAGCCTTGCGGATAGCGTTGACTTTCCGTGTGGCGACAAAGCCGAACTTGGGCAGCGTCTCCTCGGGGGCGCGATCGGTTCTCAGGTAAACGATGAAATCGTAGATCTTCGCGTACCGGCAAATCAGGGCATCCGTTCCATCCGTAGAGCCGTCACTGACAATAACCCACCGCACAGGCGGCAATGTCTGCTCTGCGACGGAGCGTATTGTCCGTTCAAGGTATTTCTCTTCGTTGAAGGCGGACGTCACGAGCACGTAATCGTACTCAGTCATGGCGCACTTCCCATCCCGACTTTACCACATGAACCTGGACATTAAGATTCGAAATAATATATGGCGTCGGTGGTGTCTGCAAGATGCCCATACGGATCGAGATGCTGGCCGTTTACTGCCCGGGTACGTCAAATGCGCACGCATCCGCCCGATAAACGGGGTATTTGCAATTGCTTAAGAGAGTGAGCGGTCGCAAAAGGATCGCCTTACCGATGGAGTATCAGTGCTGCCCAGCCCAGGGCTCCAGCCCCACAGACCAGCGCAGGACTCGCCGCCACTTCTTAATGGAACTGCGCGCTGGGGCTGCGTGACTTCCAATCGCCAAAATTCGCCCCGCTCCGAGAAGGAATAGCCGGACGGCGGCTGCCCCAAAGGTGGCCAGCCGGTAAAACGCGGCGTGTAGAATTCCATGCCTCTCACGCATGAAGATCAGCAGAGATTGCTGCCGCATCACCGTCGAAAAGTGGCTCTCTGCTCGGCTTTCTGAGCTGCTACCGCCATAGTGAATCACCTCGGCCGTGTTCGTGAAGTAGGTTTTGTAGCCGGCTTTCCTGACCTTATAGCATAGATCCCGGTCTTCCACGTACATGAAATAGTGGGGAGTGAACTCCCCAACTCGGTCGAACGCCTCGCGGCGAATCATAAGACACGCGCCCGATACGCATTCCACCGGAACTGTCTTTGGCTCCCGTTCCATCAGGGCAGCGGTGCCCCACAGCGACAAATTCGGGAATGCTCTCCTCAGCGCCTCGGAATCGACCAGTTCATTCAATATTCTTGGATACGCCAGAACGCAGGTTGTCTGGAGCGTGCGATCCTCGTTCAGGAGTCGGCAGCCGACGATCCCCGCGTCCGGGCGGGTTTCCAGCACGCCCATCATCGTCCGAAGCGCAGTTCCAACGATTTCCGTATCCGGGTTCAGGAATAGCAGCACTTTGCCATGAGCTTTGCTTGCGCCCAGATTGTTCGCGCGGGCGAATCCCAAGTTCTCCTGGCTTTGAATGAATTCGACCGCCGAAAATTTCGTCTGCAGCATCTCGTCGCAGCCATCGTAGGAGGCATTATCGACCACGATCACCTCGAATTCGCCACCGACGTCCGCGCAGTAAAGCGATTCGAGGCACCTCGAGAGAAGCTCAGAGGAGTTCCAGTTCACGATGATAATCGAAAGATCCATCAGTATCCTTTGATCCAGATGAGCATGGAGACGTTTAGCCTTTCCGCACTACCTTCTCGACCAACCCGGTTGCCTGATTGCGCTGCACTTCGAGTTGTTCTGTCTTCGCTCTCTGGAAAAATGGCAACACCTTCGCCAGCTTCATCTTGAGCTTCGTCCTCTGTTCATTCTGAAGGTAGGCAACAACTTCGCTCGACAAAGCAATCGGCTCCCGGCGCAGTCTCGCAGCGAGGAATCCAATCAGCGCCCCCAGGCTTCCAATCACATAGGGTTTGCTCTTCATCCTGTAAATTGCCCGCAGCAGAAAGAATGTAGTGTCGTACCCCAGCGAATGAAACCGGGCTCCCTCGTTCATTCTCGACCGCAGGAACCGATGGTTCGCAGTTCCCATGTAGCGGTTTTCCCTGACGGTGATTTCCTGAAACGATCTCACACGCCACCCCTTCATCCGCGTCACGACTTCGGCAGCAGCATCGATTCCGCCCCGCTCCAAAGCCAGGTAGCCGCCTCCGATTTGCTCAAAACACGCTCTACGGAAAAGTTGAACAGCTCCGGAAACGCTGTCCGGAGCGACCATTAGACTTACGAAGCCATTGCGCAGTTTGGTTTCGACGCTGCCCCCGGCTAATCCCAGTGTCGGATCGGACTCAAATTTCGCAAGGACCCTTTCATAGTACTGCGGAGGAAGCGCGATATCTGCGTCAAGGTTTCCGATGAATTCATAATCGCAATCGCTGAGAGACCGAACGGCCGCATTGAAGGCGTTTGCTTTATGGCCAAAGTGGCGCCCGCCGCTGTCAGTGATTTTCAGCAGACGAAGAAAATCGCACGAAAGCAGATGAGATGAAACAATCTGTGCTGTGTTATCGCTCGAACGGTCGTCGACAATGATCCATCGCAGAGGTTTCACCGACTGCGAAAGTACTCCTTCGATCGTCCTTTCCAAAAACGCCTGCTCATTTCGCGCGGGCGTGATGAGCACGTAACGATCTTTCGTTTGCGAAATTTGCATAGACTCCATCCGGGAGTTTCCCTGATTAAAACTGACGATCCCTTTATCGGGCGAAGTGACAGAAGGCAAGTTGAGAGCAACGGGAAAGTTTATTGAGCCGCAGGGAACGGCTTTGTGAAAACGGCGCCCAGGCTGGCCCCATGTCCCGAGGCCGAAGCGATCTGGCGAAAGGCAAGAATTCCCGTCATCCGAATGGCCTTGCGCACAACCCGCCAGGGAAGAGCAGGCGACGAGACATCGGCAAGAGGTCTGACAGTCAAACCCATCTTCTCTCGCATTTCGTCGAAAACATACTTTGTGCTGGCCTCCAGGTGGCAGTCGGCACGAGTGATCATTCTATCCACACGAAAACCTGCTTGCTCGCCTATACGGCGCAGAGACGTCGGCGAAAAGAACGTGATATGCCGCGGGACCTCCAGCGCGTACCAATAGGAGCGGAATAGCCGGAATTCCCAAGAATCGATGTTCGGGACAACGACGTAGAAGATTCCTCCCGGTTTAAGCCAATACCAAACCTTGGCTACCAGTTCACGTGGCCGGAATTGATGTTCCAGAGTATGCACGCACGTGATCACATCAAATGAAGCAGCCGGAAAGGATGCATCGGGTGCGTCGCCGCAGAATACTTCTGCACCAGTGTTTCGGCGGGCGGTTTCGGCAACTTCCGGGTCGATCTCGATTCCCGCGAGCTTCCGCCCCTCAACTGCCATTGTTTTCAGGAATGCGCCTGAACTGCAACCGATATCCAAAATAGCGCCGGGATGTGCAAAGTGCATCACCACATCGCCGTGTTCTTTCCAACGTTGAGACGCCTTCTTCTCTCCGCTTTGGGTGATGTCATGGTGATACTCCTTGCCATAATGGGCTGGCATCTCGCTCGGATCTGGGGCGTTCATTAGCCATATGAGCGAGCAAGCCGGGCAGCGCACAAGCTGGTAAGCGACTCGGCGCCAGTGATATCGATCAGGCGACTCAAGCCAGGGAAGACCATCGGCCTCATTGCAGGCGGGACAAGTGCGAATCATGATTTACTCTTTTTGATTACAGTACAACTCTTGCGTACGAGAACTATCTCGACACGATGCTATCGCCATCCTCGTTCGATGGGTTCACCCATTGGCCGATTGAAAGGTCGTATCTTTTGATTATTCGAGCGGGATTACCTGCAACAATACTGTAGGGAGAAACGCTGGAGCGAACAACCGAATTGGCGTCGGATAACGCTACTTGGAACCTAAATGAGGCATTGCATAGGCGCCAACTGCCACGGTTCCCTCATCTCACTTGCGCTCTCACATGGCTACTGACCCGCATATAGTTTTCTTTTATAGCCAGGGAGCAGGTCGAGAATCACTCGGAATTCCGTGCTTGACATCGCGCCTGTCAAGAAAAGGAGAGGTAATACTGCGCTTAGAGTCAATCCCCCAATTGCGCAACTATGCGCCAAAGCCAGTGAGCGCCCCGCCAGCCAAGGCATGGGTATGTTCGCGCCCAGCACCGCAAAAATAGCCGTTGCGCCTGCAACAAGCGTTAGCTTTGATGTATCCCGATAAAGCAGCCTCGTCTTAAACCACGGAAATGCATGGTTCAAAGTAAAAGACATGAACAGCATGCCAGCGAATTCTGCAAAGGCCAGCCCACCGAGAATACCGAACATGCCTAACTGTCTTCCCATGGCACCGACAACCAAAAGGATCACGATCTTAATGGCCTGTCGAATATTGTCCATCAGGGATTTTCCCGACGCGCGGTACAACACAAGCTGCAGTTGCGACAGTGCTTTGAAGAGTGCGGCTAGACTAAGCAACACCAGGAACGCCTCGAAGCTGCTTCCTTTCTGGCCCGTCCACGCGTATATGATCGTGGTCCCGGCGGAACAGACAATAGCGAGAGGCAGCACGCACAGTCCAAATATTGCCTTGAACGCTTTCAGGACCAGGACTCTCATCCTTTCCACCGATCCAGACGCAAAAACGAGGCTGCTTCCAGAAAGAACCGGCAGAAGAAAAGCGTCTTGCGGCATTAGGACTGCTTGGACAAGCTTGCTCACCACGCCGTACGCACCAGTAGCTGAGGCCCCAAAGAACCTGAGAACGGCCAGTGGCAGTATCGTGCTGTAGATAATCTCCTGGATACTTAATAGTTGATAGCTGCCTGCAAAAACAATAAATTCCCGTATGATACCTTTGCTAATGAATCTTGGACTGCAGTGAACTTGAGGGAGAACTCTGCGCGAGATGATGACGCAGTAGAATATGTAGACCATCTCGGAGGCGGCCATTACCGCCGACATTGCGAAAAGCCCCTTCCCGAGATACAGAAGAACCGTAATGCAGATCGCTTCTACGATGGCGCTTATGATATTGACCTTCCTCACAAGGTCAAATCGTTGCGCACCGAGTACGATCGACTCAAATGCAGCACCGACATTCGCCACGAAGATTATTAGGGTGAGCAAGAATATTGATGCGGAAGCCGCATGAATAAACTTATCCGGCACCCCGGCTACCCTTGCCAACTGTGTCGAGAAGATGCAGATGGGGGTGAGCATGACGATTGAAAGCGCAAACATTAACGCCGTGCCGGTGCTAATTATGCGACTCGCTCTTTCGAAATCTCCGGTGCCCGTAGCCTCTGCCACATATTTCTGGTAGGCGCTTTTGACTCCCGCGCTACCTAACCGCATGTAACCGGCAGTAGCCATGATGATCGACCAGATCCCATAACCGTCGAGTCCTTGAAATTTAATTACGATCGGGACGGTGATGAGGCGGGTCAGTGCATATATGAGCGTTGCCGCCATCCCAAAGAGCGCGTTTCGACCGATAGTCGTTGCCAAGTTTTGGCCCTGTGGAACGAATTGCTTCATCTCTGAGGTGTCAGGCATAACGGTGATTCTGTATCCGTTCGACATACGGTTAGGCTGTTCTTATGGACTTAACACTCAACGCGGAGTGGGAGTTACGCCTGAATGGCAGCGTACGGAATCGCGGTCTCTTTGTCGACCGGTCGCTTCATTAACGCGGATGAAGTCAATGAACTAATTGCCTCAGTGACTCTTACCTGCTGTTCCGCGGTCAGATGCGGGAACATCGGGAGAGAGACAATCTCGGCCGAAATGCGACGCGCGACCGGGAAGTCTGCGGGACTGTAATGGAGCCATGAATACGCCTTCTGCATGTGCAGCGGGATGGGATAATGAATTCCGGCTCCGATTCCGGCCTCTTTCAAGTGCTTCATCATCTCGTCGCGGGCATCGGTGCGGATCACGTAGAGGTGATACACAGAGCGTGACCAGGAAGGCTCAAAAGGACAGACGATCGCTTCATTATCCGCCAGCAACCGGCCGTACTCAGCGGCCCGTTCGCGACGTTGCGCGTTCCACTGTGACAGATACGCCAGCTTGGCGCTGAGCAGACCGGCCTGGATCGCGTCCAAGCGCCCGTTATAACCTTCCACGTCGTGGTAGTACTTGTGCGCCTGTCCGTGGTCGCGCAACATCCGCATCTTGGCCGCAGCCTTGGTGTCGTTGGTAACAGCTGCTCCGGCTTCTCCGCAGGCTCCCAGGTTCTTGCCCGGATAGAAGCTGAATGCCGCCGCGCGCCCCATCGAACCAGCCTTCATCCATCGATTCATCCGCCGGGAGAAGTACTCCGCCCCATGCGCCTGGCACGCGTCCTCGATCACCGTTATACCGTACTCTTCGGCGAGCGCGAGAATCCCATCCATGTCCGCCATCTGTCCGTACAGATGCACCGGTACTACCGCGGTTACGCGGCGATTGCTGCGCAGGCTGATCAGGGCACCAGACTCGTTCCGCGTGCACTGCTCTTCCAGATATTCCCGCAGCCTTTCGACGGACATATTGTATGTCTGCTCGTCGATATCGACGAACTCCGGCAAGGCGCCAGTCTGGGAGATAGCTTCAGTGGTGGCGATAAATGTATGTGGTACGGTCACGACCACATCGCCGTGCAGAATCCCGCACGCGATGAGAGCAAAACGCAGCGCGTCCGTCCCGCTGCTGACGGCAATGGCATGATCGACTTCACAGAATTCTGCGAACGAGGTTTCGAATTCCTCAACCATCGGACCGCCGATGAAACCGGCCGTAAGCAGAGCCTGACGAAAAACTCCTGTGAGCTCCTGCTCCAATTCCGAATGTGGTGTAACGAGATCAAGGAAGGGAATCTTATTAGGCAAGGACATTGAGATCCTCCAAATTCGTCTAGATATAGCGCAGGACCCTGGCCGGGTTTCCGGCCACGATTGCGTTGGGTGGGACATCTTTGGTGACTACGCTGCCGGCGCCTACAATAGCGTTTTCGCCAACACTGATATTCGAGAGAAGCGTGGCGCCTGAACCGATCGACGCCCCTTTTCGAACGACTGTCGGTTCGACTTTCCAATCCGCTTCGGTTTGAAGTGTTCCAGCGGCGGTAGTCGAACGTGGGTACATGTCGTTAGTGAATGTCACTCCGTGGCCGATGAAGACATAGTCCTCAATCACCACGCCTTCGCAAATGAAGGTGTGGCTCGATATTTTGCACATTTTCCCGACGCTCGCATTCTTCTGGATCTCCACGAAGGCTCCGATTTTGGTTTCGTCGCCGATCTCGCATCCATACAGGTTGATGAAGCGCGAAAGTCTCACATTCGTGCCCAGCTTCACGTCGTCGGAGATCGAATTCAAAGTGTTCACAGGCTGACGAGTGCTCCCTTATTCTTCAGTGATTCTGTTGCAGCCTCCAGCATCGTCACGACACGCAGGCCAGCATGGCCATCGTTATGCGGATCCTGGCCGCCTGACACGCACTCGACGAAATAGCCCAGTTCCTGGCGTAGGGCCTCAACTTGTTCCAACTGAGGGGCCCACATGTCGCCTGAACGATAATTTACGAGTAGGTCGTATACACCCTCTCGGCTGGTGATCTTCACGCCTTTGTCGTAGACTTTGAGTTTCTCGTCAGCTTCCAGGTCATTCCACACCAGCATCCGTTTTTCCCCGCCGATGAGCGTGGTGCGCACCTTTACTGGCGACAACCAATTCACGTTGACGTGCGCGATTACGTTGTCGGGGAAATAAAGAGTTACAAAAGCCACATCCTCGTGGCAGTTCAAGTGGTTCTGTCCAGTCGCCACGATCGCCTCCGGCGTTGCATCGAGGAGATGATCCATAATCGACAGATCGTGCGGCGCCAGGTCCCACAATACGTTAATGTCGTGCTGGAAGAGCCCCAGATTGACGCGCGTTGAGTCGTAGTAGTAGAGCCTTCCGAGCGTTCCTTCCTTCACAAGCTGAGTAATCTTCTTCACTGCTCCCGTGAAAAGAAAGGTGTGATCCACCATGATCCTGAGGTTCTTTCTCGAAGCGAGATCGATCAGCCTTTTCCCTTGGTCTGCCGTGCTGGTAAATGGCTTCTCCACGAATACGTGCTTGCCGTTTTCGAGCGCCGCTTTTGCCAGCTCATAATGCGTCCACACCGGAGTTATGACGGCAATGGCGTCGATGTCCGGAGACGAAATCACCTCATGTGCGTCGGCGGTCACGTGAACGCTTGGATAGGCTTTCCGCGCTCGCTGCCGCGCATTCTCACTTAATTCTGCAATCGAGACGACCTGGGAGCCATCCAAGCTGGCCAGGTTCCGCACCACATTAGGACCCCAATATCCGTAACCAATTACTCCGAAGTTCACGACGTTTCACCATCCTTCCCAATGACCCCGCATTTCTGGTCGGCCTTGAGAATCTCGCCTTGAAATAAGTTGCTGTTTTAAAGAAAGCCGTTCCGCAGGCACACGGCTCTTAATAGGCGCCCTTGATCACTGCGGCAGGAGTGCGCATCAGAATCTTTAAATCGAGCCCCAGAGACCAGAAGCTCGCGTATTGCAGGTCCAAGCGGACCATGTCGTCGAAGCTCACTCGGTTGCGTCCGCTCACTTGCCATAGCCCGGTAATCCCAGGCTTCACCTGTAATACCCGGCGCCGGTGCCAGGTTTGATAGGCAGCAACTTCATACGGAATCGGTGGCCGTGGTCCAACCAGGGACATATCCCCCTTCAGCACATTGAAGAACTGCGGTAGTTCATCAAGACTGGTTCTGCGCAGAAACTGTCCTAGCGGCGTAATCCTCGGGTCACCGACCAGCTTGTATACCCCTTCACCGCTTCCATTCAGCGAAATGCGTTCTGCATTGCCCGCGATCATTTGTTTCACATACTCGCGGTGAACGCTGTGATCGTTACGATCGCGCATCGATCGGAATTTCAGAAAGGTAAAGTACCGGCCATGCTGCCCCACGCGCTGTTGCTTGAAGAAGACCGGCCCCTTGGATGTCACTTTCACAGCAATCGCTATCAACACAAACAGCGGCAGGAACAAGGTGATCAGGAGCGCGCTGCCAAGGATGTCAATGGCTCGCTTTAGACCCTGCGTCGTACGCTTCCCCTTCACCACCTCATGCAAATCCGGATAGAGTAGCGGATTGCTCGGGCCTCCGGAATCGTTCTTATTCCAGTCATCGGGGAAAAAGTGGAGCGAGATCGAGATTTCGCTGAACTGCTCAAAGGTGAGTTTGTCCTGCAGCACTGCACTTACTCTGCTCAGAATGGTGCCAAGGGAAGTGTTTTTGCAATCGGAAGCAAGCCCGGTGAACAGCACTCCGATCGCCTGACGTTGCCGGTACCAACCGACCACGTCTGTATCCCTCGTGGTCGAAAGCAGTACGGTCATCAGGTCATCGAGAGCATTGGTGAACTTCCCTGGCTTCTGGCGGTCAACGCACTCGAGCAGCATTAGCAGGAAAGGTTCATTGGTTCGCTCCGTCCTCTTCCGCTCGATGGCGATCATTCGCCGGAACGCATCTTCGCTCAGAACGTCCCGGACCACCGCATTCTGAGAACCAGACAGAAGGTCTTGCAGGTGTAAGCCAGTTTCCACTCGTGGACGAGTCAAGCGTCACTCCTCTCTCGGACAGTCCGATATGGGTCGGCCGCTGTGGTAAAGTCTGTTGTTATTTCGTGGATCGTATCGGATTGTTGAAGTTACGGCCAGGCGCCACTCGCGCGTCCCATTGATGCCGGGCTCTGTCAATCGCCTGCGGGCCGTTTTGTGATGCTACTTCCGTTGTCTATCTGTAGATTGTGGTGCTATAAAACCGGTTCGGAAGTACGTGCTTCCGAACCGGGAATCAGTCTACGGCAGCATCCGTGTTCTTTGGTGCTTTGGTCGCGTGGCCGTAATAGTAATCGTAGTTGTCATTGGTGCTTTGCCAAGAATTCAACAGAGTGCCAATCAGTTTGTTGCGGTCGAGAGCTTCCAGACCCTTCTGCAGTTTCCCTTTCCTGGTTGTCCCCTGACGGGTCACAAGCAGTATTCCGTCTGCCAACCGCGCCCATATGCTGGTGTCGACCAGCGGCAGCACCGGCGGCGAATCGATCACGATCCAGTCGAACCAGGACTTCAGCATCGTTATCAAAGTGGGCAGTTGCGGCGACTGAATCAGATCCCGGATATCGTCCGGGTTGTCGCCCGCAGGTAGGATCCAAATGCCCGCTTTCGGAAGATGGTTGAGGGTGGCAGTCAGGTTGCGCTTGCCGAGCAGGTAATTGCAGAGCCCCGGCACTTGAGCAATGCCGAAGATCTCGGGTTGCGTTGGGCGCCGCACATCGCCGTCTATGAGCAACACCCTCTGCCTCCCTCCGGAGCCGAGTGTGCAGGCCAAATTGGCAGCTACTACGCTCTTGCCTTCCTGCGGAATTGTGCTCGTAATCAGGAGACTCTTGAACTCCTGCTCCCTGCGCAAGTTGCGCAGCCGCACACCCAAAAGATTAAATGCCTCGGTCGCAGGGCTATTGCCATCGCCCAAACATACAAGGCGGCTGTGCCTGGGCTGCGATACTTCCAATGTCTGGAACTGGGTGAAGATCTCCCGCTGTTCCTCATCTTGCAGTGCACCAGTGATTGCATTCAGATTCTTCTCTGTTGCGCCCGACCCGATGCCTTCGCCACTGAACACCGGCCCCTGATGCTTTATCTCGATCTCGGCTGGCGGCTCCTCGAGCGACTCAGAACTGCGTTGTGATGTGGCCTGACGCTCCGCGAACTCCAGCAGTTCGATGGCCGCCTGCGATCCTCGATCCTCGGTTTTGGCACGCTCTGCTTGTGAACGCTGCAGAGCATCAAAAATGTAGCTCATGTTTACTCTGTTCTGTGGCCGATCCCGGTTCTGATCTTGAGCTGTTCGCCTCGGGTTGCCGTAGGCTGGCGAAAAGGTCGAGCATGGCGCTCGCAGCCTGACGAGGATCGCTCTCGCCGGTTCTCCCTGTCCTGTTGTCGTCGCGTGACGGCATTACATCCAGCCGGAACTCCCTTGCGACATCCTGGATAATCTCCGCAGATACCGAATGGTGCTGCCGGGCGTAGGCCGCAATCAACGCGTTCTCACAGATCGTATTGATTAGCCGCGGCAGGCCATGCGAGTGCAGGAACACGGCCGCAACTGTTTCCGCCGGAAATATCGGGTCGCCCTGGAGGTCTGCCCCGGCAATCTGCAGCCGCTTCTCGATATACGTGGCCGTTTCACTACTGTCCAACGGCGCCAATTGTGCGCGCAGCGCAATTCTCTGTTTCAACTGTCGCAAGCCGAGTGAATCGAGTTTATCGTCCAGTTCCGGTTGCCCCACCAGTACGATCTGCAGAAGCTTGTCGTCGGCCGTCTCCAGATTCGACAGCAGACGGATCTCCTCCAATATATCTTCGGAAAGAAGATGGGCCTCATCGACGATCAGAACAGTGGTGAGTTTCTTCGATCCCCGGGAAACCAGAAACTGGCCAAACTCGAGCAGCAGCTCACTCTTGTTCTTGCCAGCGGCCTGCAGTCCGAGATCGCAGAGAATGTATTGCAGAAACTCCGTTGGCGTGAGCCGGCCATTGAACACATAGGAGTATGCGATGTCCTTGCTTTCCTTCAGCAGTCTCAGCAGGCAGCGCAATAGAAGCGTCTTTCCGGTGCCCACCTCTCCTGTGACCACGACAAAGCCCTTATGCCAGCGGACTCCATAGTACAGAGCGGCTAGTGCTTCATTGTGCCTCCTCGTCGACACAAAGCAAAATGGGTCGGGAGTCAGGTCGAATGGATTGCGAACGAGATGGAAGAATGATTTGTACATTGCTGCGCGAGACCTATGAATGCAAATAACTGAATGCCGAGCCGGAAAGTATGGCGCTTACCACCAGCGCGGCCATGACCCAACCGAGAGCCATTCTAAGCTTTTGGCGCCTTGTGTCTGACGGTTCGAGAATCTCAGGAATTTCGCAAATGACCGGTGCGGAAATCAATTTTCTGATCTCCCGGTCGCTGTACATGCGGTCGTCCCGGAATTCCAGCAGTACCACCACCAGTAGTCCAAGCGCCATTCCAGCACCCAGCCCCGCTTCACACATTTTCAGGCGATTAGGGAAATCTGGCCGTAGCGGCAAACTCGGAGGATCGATAATCATGAACCGCTCGCCCTGCTGCATTTGTTCCATGCTGGTGGCCATCTGCGAGTCATTTTCTTTCTTAAGAAGATCGTTATAGTTTTCCTGGGATTGCATGTAGCCACGTGTCAGATCCGCCAGCTGTTGATCGACGGCAGGTTCCGCGCTCAGCCTCGATTGATATTCATTGATTCTCGACTTAAGGCTGTCGATCGACGCCTGGCGGTTCGAAATCTCGAGCTGATCGGCCTTAAGCTGGCTTTGCAACTGCAAGAGAGGTGCGTTCTGCGCCGGGTCTTCGATCTGTTGCGCCTGGCTGCTCGCGCTTCGCTCCTTCTCGTTTTGCGCTTTCTTCAGGCTAGCGATCGTCTGGTCTCTTGTCTTCTCGGTCTCGGCGATCTCGTCCTTTACCTGTTGAACCTCGGGATACTGATCCGTGTACCGGGTCTTGAGATCCTGCAGTTTTGACTTTAACGTGTCGAGCTGCTTGTCAACGACTTCCAAACCGGTGGGAACTTCCTGCCCGGAAGGAGTTCCACCGACCGCGGTCCGGTGCGTTCCATTCATGGCGCGGTATTGCTCAATCAGCGATTGATGGAAAACACTCTGCTGTCTTGCTGAACCTAATGCGTCCTGTTCGTTTTGCAGTTGCGATTGTAGACCGCTCAGAACCTGCAGATTGGTTGCCTCCTCGGTGGGCAACTCCCCTTCATGCGCTGCCTGGAACGCCCGAACCTTTGCATCCTGGTCGGCCAGGCTGGCGCGGGCGGTTTCCAGTTGGGTCGCAATGAACTGCGTGGTATTTTCCGACTCCTGCTGTTGCACCTTGAGATTCTCATCGATAAACAGGTTAGTCAGTTCGCTGGTCACCTGTTGCGCGATATGAGGATCAGGGGCAGTGTAGTTAATTCGGAATGCCGTGATTGCCAGGGTCTGCGGGTCCTTCACAAGTTCAATGTCGCCGATGTCCTTGCGCATCTTTTCTACTCGAGCATCCAGGGTAGATGGCTGATTCTTACCCTCGTAAAGATGCAGCTTGTCGATAATCAGAAGAAGGCGTGTTCTACTCAGAATCTGCTGAGTGATGCTTTGCAGTCTGTCCTGTAGATTGTCGCTCACGTTGGGTACGACATAGTTCTTGGGCATCGCCGGCTCTTCCACAAGGATGAGCGTGCTCGATTTGTACCGTGCCGGTAGAAGCCAGCTTGATCCCCATACCGCTGCCCACCCCAGCAACAGCAATATCAGGAAAATCATATGACGACGGCGGACTATGTCGAGATAGCGCCCTATCTCGAACGGTTGCGTTGCGTTTTCTTCTGTTTCTTCTGGCACGATTATCTACCTAATGGACGTTGGAAATGCCAGCTGATCGAGATCGTCTCGCGATCGCTGTCCGGGTTTGCCGCTATCACGGCAACTCCGCTGTAGCTTTGGGCGATGTGATCGTAATGAAATGCGATGCCGAGCTGGTTCCCTAAGGAGTGCTCCAGTGTTGCGCTTTCGGAGATCGAATGACCGTCTTGCCCACCAGCCATTAGAATCCCACCGACCGTTTTGTTATTGGAATAAGCTCCGGAGGCCGAGGCAATCCACGTGCGCGCCACTAGCCAGCGCACCGACGCGGTGGCGCTTTTCGAGTTGTAGGCTCCGAGCAATCCTCCGCCCCCGGTCACTCCCTGCGAGTAACTCGCTGCAAAATTGGTGCGGGTTCCCTGCCAGCCCATGCTCGCCGTCACAGACGGTCCCCACGCACCCGTTTCCGGCAGTGGTGTCTGGACGCTCTGGTAATATTGCGGTCCGCCGGATACCGAAACTGAAAGCCTCGACGTTGGATTGAAGGAGAAGTACGCGGAGATAGTGTGAGTCTGGGTCGTATCGGTGCCGCTTCCGGGATTCGCCAGCGAGTCCAGATACTGATAGGTTGCGCCAAAGTACTTGGAACGCGAGAGACGACGATTGTAAAAAACTGAGCTGCCGCGCGAGTTCGAGTCGTAGAGGCCGGGGGTCTGGGCCGGATTCGGATAGTGCAGCTCCGTCTCCAGGACAGTTCCCCCGATCATTACGTTTAGCCCCGTCTGCATCGTAAATTCCACATTGGCGAAGTTCGTCAGCCGTTTTGCAAAGGGAGGAATAACTCCCGGCGTGGAGGTTTCCGAGGCCCCCGATACTGCTCCGCCGGCCCCGGCATACCCGGGACTAAATGGCGACGAGCTGTCTTGAAAATTGTCGGTGGCGCTAAGCTTCGTGTGCTCGGTCAGGCGAAGACCGTAATCAATCGCAGCAGTGTTGTCCACTTCGTTCAGCTCGCTCGATGGCTGGTAGAACGTAAATCCAGGACTGTAGGAGACCATTGTGTGGCGTCTGGCTGATGTTGCGTCATATTCTATTGTCGGAAGCACCGACACGGTTGTTTCAGCAATCGAAGCGCTACCACTGCTTGCATAGAGATTATTCACGTAGGAAGTGGTGGAGGTAAACCCTCCGCGCAGGTAGTTGGTCCGCACTTCGGCACCTACTTCCGTCGGATAACTCGCTCCGCTTACCGGTGGGGGCGTCATCATCTGCGTCTGCGTTGTCGGCGCGCCGCCCGTCGCGCTCGGCGCAACCTGTGGCCTCGCCGCCGTCGTTGCCAGCATCAAAAACAGTAAAACTCGTCCGCGCATAGTCGGCCTTTAAGGCACGACAATCGTGTCGTTGGGCTTCAGTTTGATATTTTCATCCGAGTGTCTGCCCCGAATGACATCTTTGTAGTTGAAGCTGATGCGGGATTCACTACCCTCGGGATTCCGCCGTAGAACGTAGATTTCCTTTTGCTTCGCGAAATCCTGAAATCCCCCGGCCTCGGCAATTGCGTCCAGAATTGTTGTAGTCGCCAAAAGAGGATACGATCCCGGTCTTTGCACGCGTCCCAGAATATTGAATTTCTGGCTGTTTATCTGCAGAACCGTCACGGTTACATTTGGCGCTGATAGGTATGACCGAAGTTTCGCCGTGATATCGTCTTTGAGCTGCAATGGAGTGCGCCCCGTGGCCTGTACCTCTCCCATGAGCGGCAGCGATATCTTGCCATCTGATCGCACCGGGACAGACTGAGTGAGCTGCGGTTCGTTCCAGACGTTAATTCCCAGCATGTCGTTATTCCCAATGACGTAGTCCGCGCCCGGCGTATTCTTCCCATCCGGCGCCACCAACTGCGGCGCTGCCGCCGGTGATAAAGCCGCCGGCTGTGCGGATTGGACAGTGCCGGCATTTGCTTGTCCCAGCGCGAGACCGGAAAGTGCAAGCACGAAGACTCCGATGGTCAGGACGCTCCTCGAAGCGATTTTCATATGGCCCCAGCTACGGCTATTGATGGTTAGCTCCCGTTCCCTCAGCGTCATCACCCGGCTATTGCTGCACTCTTCGACGATGCTGAATCCAGTTCCGGTCGGATTCTATTAGGAGGTATCGCATAGCGCGGCAATCGAGAGGCTGACAGTTCAACCTGGGCAGGTGTTGCAGGCGCCTCTGATCCCACCGGCTCAACATCTGCGGCATCGATCTCCACTGCTACGGACTGCGCCAGCATCTGCACAGAAAGAACCAGGCGGAACACGCTCTTCTTCCGCGTCAGAATACCTTCAATGCCACTAAGCGAGCCGCACTTAACCCGGACCAGCTGGCCGCACTTCAGGAAGGGGTGTGGCTCGACGCGATAATTACCTTCCACGGTCCTTCGGATCGCCTGAATTTCTTCTTCCGGGATAGTCGCCGCCTGGTCGCCCTGACTCAGAATCATGTGCACACCGGGCGTCGACAGAACCTGCAGCCGCCGCATAGGTGTTCCCCGCACAAAAAAGTACCCTGGGAAGAGCGGCAGAGACAACAGTTTGCTCCTGTCTCTCCACCGGCGCACCGAATCGTACACGGGTAGAAATACATCCAAACCCTTTATTTTCATCATATCCGCCGCCGTCTTTTCATGCTGGTGGCGGGTATACACCGCCCACCAGGGAAGTGCGGTCTCAATTGCAGGGGACTCAATTACCGTCAGCATTCTCTTTTTTCCCTCTGACTTTCGGGCTCTTCTCGAGCCGTTCCCGTTTTCTGTGTCCGGCGTTGGAATTCCACTATCGAGCGTAGCTTCGCCCTGTGAGTCACATGGCCCATTGTTTGCACATTCCACTAAAGACATCGAGCTGCCAGCCGTCAACCTGCGTCCGCGACCCGATTTTCACCCTACAGAACTCGTGACTTTTGCGTGACGAGGTCCTCTAATTGAACCTCAGATCGAATCTCAGAAAAGTTGGGCCGGAGAAATACCTTGACCCCTGATCCTTTTTGTCCTTCTGACGAAGAAAGCGCGAATGATTAATCCTGGCTGCCACAATTGCAGCCACGCCCGGCTCAGAACATCCTGAGGATCTGACGACTGGACCTCGGCAAAGAACTTCCGCAGCTTTTTCGCCAATTAAATGAACCGGAAGAGAGAACTTTATCTCAATGACTGTATCCGGGGGAAAGGTGTTAGCTGCGTGAAGCAGAACTCCCGATGTGCTGATATTCATCATTACCCCTTCACGCCATTCCTTTTCTCCCTTAATGCGATACCGCACCAGGGCGTCGATTTCATAGCGCTGGGCCCGGGTTACTTTGACGCGCGAACCGCCACCCCGTCCTGAGGCAGACTTGCCCTCGACAGTATTCCAGCCATGATTGACCTCGCGGTCTTTCATCGTGAGAGCCCAAGCGTACTTGAGCGAACCTGTAGTTACAATGGCCCTGCGGTAGGGTACGCATCATACCGTTTGGTTCTATCTCCATTGAACCTTAGTGAGTTACGGATTTCCGGTAGGCACTAATCGGGCGGTTACCTTTGAGACCGGAAGAAGTTACACCTGGAACATCGGCAGATGTCGCATTTTTAGAGTCGATGCAGCACAAAGCTTCGATGCCCAGTCGGCGCGACCATCAGGGAGCGTCGATTCTCCGAAAATCATCGCAAAGACACGGTAATCCTGAAAATGCCGTAGCCACGCAGCTCTCTTGCTCAGCTGGCGACGACTTGGTCGCTATCTCAGAAAGCTTCAATTGTCAGATCGTGATTGACGGCAAAAAGTGCGAGTTCAAGCCTATTTGAGACGCCCAATTTATCAAAAATATTGCTGACGTGGTGCTTTACTGTCTGTCCGCTGATCGAGAACTTTTGTGCGATATCCGGATTCGTATAACCAGCCACAACAAGAGTTACAATATCGAGTTCTCGCGGCGTCAGACCGAATCGTTTCTGTCTCGATGGTCCTTCAGGATGGCTATGGTTGCGCAGTTCTTTAACCAGTTCCGATAAGTTTTCTCTTCCAATCCAGTACTCGCCGCGCACTACGCAGCGAATGCTCTCAAACAGGCGCTGGGTTGTGGACTCCTGTGGAATTATCCCGTATGCGCCCAGCTTTAAGGCCTGAACCACTTGCGATCGCTCTTCAGAACCAGTTGTCAGCAGTAGCGTCCGCGCCGGACTCCCCGCAGCTGCCAATGACCGCAGTATCTCAAACCCATTCCGCCCAGGCATCGCCGGGTCCAGCAGTACGATGTCCGCCTGGGTCCGTTCCGTCAAGGCAGCCACCGATTCGCCGTCCGCAGTCTCACCTACCACTTCGAAACCACCCGCTTCAAGCAGTTTGCGCAGTCCCTCACGAAGGAGAGTATGACGATTCGCAATCAAGACGCGAATTCGGGAAGGTGTAACCATTGGGAAAGTTGCCATGCTTGATAGTCCTCAATTGATCGTTACCGCGAGAAAAAAAGTGAAGTTCGAGCTTGGGTGCTGGACTTTCCGAGCCGTCTCACCCTGGACGACTTCCTTTTCTGAAGCCGCAGCGATTCCGGTTTCTTAGGCCCTTACAGAATGTTCTTCACATTCTCCAAGCGACAAATGTCCATGAGCGCATTCCATTCAATGCGTCAAGCCCGTCGTTGCCGGTCCGTCATTCCTTAAAATGTCAGCAGTTTTGACTTTTTTCTTTAACCAAGACAAATTCCCTGACAGAAGTTGAGAAGGGGGGACAACTTGCTATCCGGGTCAGATGATCCGTTACAAAAACCTCAAGAATGATATTTTCGCCCGAAAACTAGAAGCCTCTACGAGGTCAGGGAAGTAAGCTTTGGGCCGATGAGCTTGCTCGTTAATTAGAATTCGATTCCAACAGGGATTCAGCAACACCCAAATTTTGAACAACTTGATTGACCGTACTCGTCATTATCAACGGAATATCATGTCCGCACGTTAAAAATACATTGCAATTCTGTGCAGTTGCATTCCCAAGATAACCTCCGACAGATGACTAAAGAGTCATACGCCGGTACCAGAGACGATTTCGGTTGAGATACCACCTCAATACCAGCAAAGAATAACCAAGATCGTGACTAGTTACCTGGCAAGGGACTTACTGGCAACAAGTTCAACCGGGATTGGTGCTGGAGACAATTACCGCGACATCTGCTGGGTCCACTTCGGTGCTGCATGCCCTGCTTAACGATTCGCTCAGTTGGTCCACCGCCAATTGCCCTGCTCGAGATCTCTTACATTTCGCCTATTATGTGATTTATCAGACGTAGTCGCACCAAGACGTTATCAATACATAGAGAGACTAAGCCTGCCAATTCCGGGAAATTTCACTTCCCGGAAATTGATCCCGCGTCACGAGTTTCGTAACTGCCTCCGGACTTGCCGACCAGGCCATCAAGCGCCCAAGCACCATTTGCAGGCGACGAATCGGGGGAAGGTTCGCATCCCATGGGAGGCTCAGTTGTGCAATCTGCGGACATTTCACTCGCGATCGCCTTTTAATAGTCGTCGATGCCCACGCCGGATTGAGAAGCAGCGGCAAGCTAACCGCTCGACCTGCTTCGAGACCGCCACGATGGAGGCGCCTCTTAACCTGTGCCACGAAGGCAAAAATCAATTCCTTGTCAGCGAGATCGCGACCGAGGTCAATCGCATTGGAAAGGCCCGTGGCGAGCGTCTCATCTATAGCCCAGAAAAGGTCGGCCACCTTTTGAAAAAAGTCTGCCTGGTCCCGCGCCGGCTGGGCAAGGCAGGGAGAGGGCTGGTGATGGACCTGGCCACCATGACGCGGGCCCATCAACTGGCCGCAGCGTATGGTGGCGCAGGTTTGGACCAGGAAGAGAGCAATCTGCACTGTCCGTTATGTGTTGAAAATAAATGATTTATGCAGGTTATTTAGGTTACGCATGATTTTTCGGCCGGGGCGCAATTCAATTCAAGCGCCCCGGCCGAATCTATTTCAAGTCCTTAAAAATGTGCGACTTTCATTTTAAGGGGTACCAACTTTCACTTTATGGGGTACAACTTTCACATTATGCGTAAACCCGCAGAATGTGCAGCGAACAACGCTTTTCTTTAACTGCATCCGGAGGTGCTGCCGCAGCTCATGCAGCGATAGCAGCTTCCATTGCGGACCATGATCGCTCCGCAAGTAGAGCAGCTTGGCGCGTCGCCCATTTCGTACATGCCGCGCATGGCATCGGCGGCGTGGTAGATGCCGCGATCCTGCAGTTTCGGAATGGGCGGAACGGTTGGCTCGGGAGCGACATGCTGCGGCGCCTTGTACGCCTGCACTTCAGGCGCGATACCTCCTCCGCCGGTGTGGCCGCCGGGTTGACCGCTTACCTGGTTCAGGCGCTTGGCTACCTCTTCAGCAAGGCGGTGGAGCTGCACCTGCGAAGCGCCGGTCTCATCTTCAGGTTCGGGCTCGGACAGAATGGAGGGCGGCGCAGCAAGTTGCGGAGTCTGCATGCCGAGCCCCGCAAACAGGGTGAGCTGCGTGCCTGACAGGAAGCGCAGGCTGAGCCAGCGGAAGATGTAATCCATCAGGCTCTTGGCGTAGCCGATCTGCTCGTTGCCGGTCCAGCCGGAGGGCTCGAAGCGGGTGTGTGCGAATTTCTCGCACAGCACTTTGAGCTGTACTCCGTGCTGCAACGCGAGAGAAACCGAGGTAGCGAAGGCATCCATCAAGCCGGAGACAGTGGATCCTTCTTTGGCCATGCGAATGAATATTTCGCCGGGCTGCCCGTTGGGATAGAGGCCGACGGTGATGTAGCCCTCGTGGCCGCCGATGGAGAATTTGTGGGTGATGGACGCGCGCTCTTCCTGCAACCGATGGCGAATGGCGCGCGGCGGAGCGTTCAAATCCTGGTGAGGTTCAGGCGCAGCCACCGGAGCCGGCGTGAACAACGGAACCGCTGCGGCCTTGGCTACGTTGTCGAGCGCGGTTTGGAAAGCAGCTACTGCCGCCGCAATCTGCTTGGTCGGGACTTCGACCTTGTCGGCAGTGTTGAGAGCCTTGACGTCAGCCTCCGTCGGCAGTTGCGAGACAGAGATGTGCGTGAGGACGCGAAGAGCGGCCGCATCGACTGCGGAAGGCTCCTTCTTAGCGTCCATGCTGGTGTTGAGAGGCTGCGTGCCCTTTGAGCCGTCGCGATAAATAGCCACGGCCTTGATGCCCAGGCGCCAGCTTGCCGCGTAGGCTTCCGCCACATCTTCAACCGTTGCCTCGTGAGGCAGGTTCACGGTTTTTGAAATTGCGCCGGAGAGGAACGGCTGCGTGGCCGACATCATTTTGATGTGGCCCATGTAGTGAATCGAACGCGTGCCCTTGGCCGGCTTGAAGCTGCAATCGAAGACCGACAGGTGCTCAGGCTTGATACCGGGCGCGCCTTCAATGGTGCCCGTCGCGTCAATGTAGCTGACGATGGCGTTCACATCGTCGTTGTTGTAGCCGAGCTTGAACAGCGCGGCTGGCACGGTGTTGTTGACGATCTTGATCATGCCGCCGCCTACGAGCTTCTTGTATTTGACGAGGGCCAGATCGGGCTCAATGCCGGTGGTGTCGCAATCCATCATGAAGCCGATGGTGCCAGTGGGCGCCAGCACAGTGACCTGCGAGTTGCGGTAGCCGTGGCGCTCGCCGTAAAGCAGGGCCATATCCCACGATTCGCGGCTCGCTTCAAACAGCGCATCAAGTTGCGGAACCGAGAAAGGCTCGCCGGAGTAGCGCGACTTGCCAATGTTGTTGACCTCGGCGCGGTGCATGCGGATGACGTCGAGGAACGGCTCGCGATTGACGTAGTAGCCGGGGCACGCTCCGCCCTGGCGCTCGACTGATGCGGTGAGTGGCGTGGCGGCATCGAGCGGCGGGCAGCTTGCGGCAACGATGGCCGACTGCAGGTAGGCCTGGCCGCACATGATGGCGGTCATTGCCGCTGCCAGGTCGCGGCCGGCAGCCGAATCGTACGGCAGACCGAAGGCCATCAGCAGCGCGCCAAGGTTGGCATAGCCCAGGCCCAGCGGCCGATAGTCGTGCGAATTGCGCGCGATGGATTCGGTGGGATAGCCCGAATTGTCAACCAGGATCTCCATGGCCGTGATGAGCACCGAGATGGCATGACGATAGCCCGGAATATCAAAGTTACCCGCCGGCGTAAGAAACTTGAGCAGGTTGAAGCTGGCCAGATTGCACGCCGAGTTGTCGAGGAACATGTACTCGCTGCAAGGATTGGACGCGTTGATGCGAGCCGTGTTCTTCGAGGTGTGCCATTTGTTGATGGTGGTGTCAAACTGCATGCCGGGATCGCCGCAGAGCCAGGTGCTCTCAGAGATCTTGTGCATGATGTCGCGCGCCTTCCAGGTCTTTACTGGCTTGCGTTCTTTGACGGTCAAAGTGGTGAATTCGCCGTCGGCCTCGTAGGCGCGCATAAAGTCGTCACTGACCCGAACCGAGTTGTTTGCGTTTTGGAAGAAGATGGACGAGTAGGCCTCAGAATCGGGGCCCGATCCGTCGTAGCCGGCATTGATGAGCGAGAATGCCTTCTTCTCTTCTTTGGCCTTGCACTCAATGAAGTCAACAATGTCAGGATGGTCGACGTTGAGGATGACCATCTTGGCGGCACGACGTGTTTTGCCGCCGCTCTTGATGACGCCTGCGAAGGCATCGAAGCCGCGCATGAAGCTGAGCGGGCCGCTGGCTGTGCCGCCACCCGACAACAATTCATTTGATCCGCGAATAGAAGACAGATTAGTGCCGGTGCCCGAGCCCCACTTGAACAGCATGCCCTCGGTCTTGGCCAGGGTCAGGATTGAATCGAGCGAGTCATCGACGGCATTGATGAAGCACGCCGAGCATTGCGGATTCTTATAGCCGGTGGCGGAATACTTCACGCCTCCGGTCACCGGGTCCCAGTGCCAGTTCTGGCCGTCAGACTCCGGCTCAAGCCGGTCGCAGCCCACGTTGAACCAGACCGGCGAATTGAAGGCGGCCTTCTGCGTGATGAGCATTGAGGCGAGCTCGTCGTGGAAGACGGCCGCATCGTCAGCGGTAGCAAAATAGCCGCCGGCGATACCCCAGTCGCGCACAGTTTCAACCACGCGGCCCACGAGTTGGCGGACGCCGGTTTCGCGCTCGGGCGTGCCCATTTGGCCGTGGAGATACTTTGAGGCAACAATATTGGTGGCCGTCATCGACCAGTCGACCGGCACTTCAACATCTTTTTGCTCAAAGATGCTGTTGCCCTTGGTGTCGGTAATGGAGGCGGTGCGGCGCTCCCACTGTACCTCGTCGTAGGGGGAAATGCCCTCACGGGTAAAACGGCGGGCAAAAGTGAGGCCTCGGTGCATATACGTGGCCTGGGAAGGTACCGTTGCATTTTGTAGATGAATCTCGCTCATGGCGTCCTCTCTGAAAAGAAAAGTCAGTGAAAAGCCCTCCATCGTCCGGCGCTGGACAGCCAGGAGGGAAAAGCTCGGAACAACGTACGGTACTGGAATAACTGGCAATTCCAGAAGGACTTGAGCGAGGGTTACTGCCGCATTGTGCCGCTTACGGGCGGCATCTGTAGACGGCTATCGCTACGGGCTCGAGCACCTCTGGACTTGCGAAGGAAAATGCCGGTAGATTGACGAGAATTCGAGGGCTGGCAGGGGTTCTGACGCCGGTGTTTCGTTACAATCCCTTTACAGCCGCAGATGAAAAAATACCGCTGTCTATGGTGCATGTCAACAGCAAACCACAATATCTAGTATTTTCTTTGTGTTTACCGCATCCGGATTCTAAATACGCAGAGTTTGCCTGTGGAGAACTCAGCGAGGCCGCGTGGTGAGCCGATTTTCGCGTTCCGAATGCAACAAAAACGGGGCAAACACTGGCGATTGATCGGTGGATCGGGGTTCGTTAACCGTGATTTGAGGATCGTGATTCGCCGATCACCGACTTTCGGGCATTTGGGACGAGGCGCGCTGGCGGATTTCAACAGGCTGCGACGCTTTTCCCATTCTGGTCCACTTCAAGCGTAGCCCTGTTGGAATTTGAGGACAAGGCGCAGGGATGGTGCATTTGTCGGTTGGGCCTGTGCGAGTTGTGGAGAAAAAGCAGAAACAGCGGAGGTGGCGGAGCTAGCGGTGTTAGCGGTGCGAGCAGTCTCATCGACAGCTCGTCCCGGAGGGACGAATCGACAATAGCCCAGGATGGAGTCGCCGCGGCGACGCAATCCTGGGAAAGACCAGCCATTTGAGCCGGCGCCCCGGAGGGCCGCTCGAATCCCTGCCAATGCACCCTTCTCTTTTGCGCTGCTCTCGACCGCTGGGTCGCCCGAGAACTGCTACGCTGACTCAATGCAGAATCTGAACGATTGGAAGGGCGCCCCAGCGCCGGCACCGGTGACGCTGCAAGGCCGCTACGTGACGCTTGAGCCGCTGGATGCTGCGAAGCACGCGGCTGCTATATGGCAGGCCATACAGGGCCACGACGAGCTTTGGGCGTGGCTGCCGGAGGGTCCGTTTGCCACAGAGGCGGAGTTCACGGCAAGTGTGGAGAAAAAGCCGAACGCGCCGGGCTATGTGTTCCTGGCAATCGTTCCAAAAGCAAGCGGGCAGCCGTCCGGCTGGGCCAGCCTCATGCGGCCCGACCCGGCAAACGGAGTCATCGAGGTGGGGTACATTTTGTATTCGCCTGTGCTGCAGAGAACGCGTGAGGCCACCGAGGCCATGTACCTGATGATGAGGCACGTGTTTGACGAGCTGAGTTACCGGCGCTACGAGTGGAAGTGCAACGCGCTGAACGAGCCTAGCCGCAAAGCCGCCGCACGGCTGGGATTTACCTTCGAGGGCATCTTCCGCCAGCACATGGTAGTAAAGGGCCAGAACCGCGATACGGCGTGGTTCAGCATGCTCGACAGCGAATGGCCGGCTAGAAAGCGCGCGTTTGAGGCTTGGCTTGCTCCAGAGAATTTTGACGAGGCGGGAAAGCAAATACAGAGCCTCGACGCATTTGGCTCTCAACGCTGAAGCTGTTTGCTAGTTGAGACAACTACGGCCTCGCGTGCAGGGCACGCGAGGCCGTGTTTGCTGGCGTAAGGCCAGACTGGGAGAACTCAGTTGCCCTTGGTATCGATCCTCATGCCGTAGAACGATTTGTGCACGAAGAACACTGACACCAGGAAGAATGCGACTGCCAGCACCTCTTCGAGCGTCGGATTGCTGACGTGGAGCGTCACTGCCAACTCGACTGCGAGCAATCCAAACAGCGTTGTGAATTTAATGACCGGATTCAATGCCACTGACGAAGTGTCTTTGAATGGATCGCCGACCGTGTCACCGATCACGGTTGCGTCATGCAGAGGCGTCCCCTTCATTTTCAGGTCAACCTCTACAACCTTCTTCGCGTTGTCCCATGCACCACCCGCATTAGCCATAAAGATGGCCTGGTACAAGCCGAAGATGGCAATCGAGATCAGGTAGCCGATAAAGAAGAACGGCTCAACGAACGCGAATGCAAGCGTACCGAAGAAGACGGCGAGAAAGATGTTGAGCATGCCCTTCTGCGCGTACTTGGTGCAGATTTCAACTACCTTCTTCGAGTCAGCGACCGATGCCTTCTCTGCGCCGTCGAGCTTGATGTTCTTCTTGATGAACTCGACTGCGCGATAAGCGCCGGTGGTAACGGCCTGGGTTGAAGCGCCAGTGAACCAGTAGATCATTGCTCCGCCGGTAATCAACCCGAGCAGGAATGGCGCGTGCAGCAGAGAGAGCTTCGCGACATCATGAGTCAGTCCGCCGGTGAGGGCCATGATGATTGAGAAAATCATGGTGGTTGCGCCCACCACGGCCGTGCCGATCAGCACCGGCTTGGCCGAAGCTTTGAAGGTGTTGCCGGCTCCATCGTTGGCTTCAAGCAGGTCCTTGGCGCGTTCGAACTTCACGTCGATGCCATAGTCCTTCTTTAGCTCAGCTTCGATGTTGGGAACATTCTCAATCAGCGACAATTCATACACGGACTGCGCATTGTCAGTCACGGGACCGTAGGAATCGACGGCGATCGTAACCGGGCCCATGCCCAGGAATCCGAAGGCGACCAGGCCAAATGCGAAGACGGCCGGAGCCAGCATCAGGTCCAGCATGGACTGGCCGGTGCTGAAGTAGTAGCCCAGGCTCATGAGCGCGACCATGCTGAGTCCCAGCCAGTAGGCTGAGAAATTGCCGGCCACGAATCCCGACAGGATGCCGAGTGATGCTCCGCCTTCTCGCGCGGATGTTACAACTTCCTGCACGTGAGCCGACTTGGTTGAAGTGAAGACCTTGACGAGTTCGGGAATGACCGCGCCCGCCAGGGTTCCGCAGGAAATGATCGACGCCAGCTTCCACCACAGCGTTCCGTCGCCGAGCGTGGGGATCATCAGGTAGGTGACGATGAAGGTGATGACGATGGAAATGATAGAGGTGATCCACACCAGCGAGGTAAGTGGCGCCTCAAAATCCATTTCGTCGGCGTTGCCGTACTTCGCCTTGGCGATTGCGCCATTCAGGAAGTACGCAAATCCGCTCGAGACCAACATGGCCACGCGCATAACGAAGATCCACACCAGCAGTTGTACCTGCGTCTCAGGCGTTTTGACGGCCAGCAGGATGAAGGTGATGAGGGCTACGCCGGTTACGCCGTAAGTTTCAAAGCCGTCGGCGCTGGGTCCAACCGAGTCGCCCGCGTTGTCGCCTGTGCAGTCGGCAATCACGCCTGGGTTACGCGCATCGTCTTCTTTGATTTTGAAGACAATCTTCATCAAATCGGCGCCAATGTCGGCAATCTTGGTAAAGATGCCGCCCGCTATACGCAGTGCCGCGGCGCCTAATGACTCACCAATCGCGAAGCCGATAAAGCATGGGCCGGCATAATCGCGAGGGATGAACAACAGGATGAAGAGCATAATCAACAGCTCAACCGAGATAAGCAACATGCCGATGCTCATGCCCGCCTTGAGCGGAATGGCATAGCAGGGATACGGCTTGCCGCGCAGGCCCGCGAACGCCGTCCGCGAGTTCGCAAAGGTGTTAACGCGAATGCCAAACCACGCCACGCCGTAGCTGCCCGCGATGCCCACAAGACTGAAGCCCAAAATGATGGGCAGCGTAACCCAGATAGGTTTATTTGGCACCGGGGCCAGCCAGCCGAAGTACAACGAGATGACGACCGCGATGAAGACCCAGAGCAGAAGAATGAACTTGCCCTGCGTTACCAGGTACGTTTTGCAGGTCTCATAAATCATCTCGTAGATTTCGCGCATCGAGCGATGAACCGGAAGGTTCTTCAACTGCACGAATATCACCAGGCCGAACAGCAGGCCGGCTGCACAGAACAGCAATCCGATCGACAGCAGGGCATGTCCGTTCACGCCGAGAAAATTGACACTCGACAGATCGGGCAGCACCAGGTTGGCTTCGCCGCCACCGGTGTGTTCGCCCTGTGCGAATGCGAATGTGGGAAGCAGCAGGCCGACGACGGCTACCGCGGTCCTGTATTGCCGGTTGAGAAGTGTCTTGACGCTTTGCTTGATGGCGGCCGAGATCTTCTGCATGACGATGCCGGAACCGATGGCTTGCCGCGAGAATAACGCGGCCAAAATGAGCGAAAAAACGCTCACACCGAGAAAGAAGTACACGCTACCTACTGGAGTCACAACTCCTCCTGACTGAAGTTTTGAAGCCCAAAAAAGGGACAGCTCAGATAAACAGAACTAGCAAACGCCGTGCGAATTTCCACCGCTGAGGCTATCACCGGTACCCGCCACTGTCGAGTGACTGCTGTCACGAGAATTCTCGGGCGAATTCCCATGCGCGGAAGCCTTTCCCGCATCAGGACAGCAGGCCGGATTGTCAATCGGGGGAAACTGGCTGGAAGCATACCGGGCGGGCAATGGAACAACGATCACTCCTGGCGCGCCTCACCGGAAATCAGACACCGGGAACGCGTAAATTAATTGGCTGTAACGTACTCACCGGGAGGAAAATGAAAGCCATGTCCTCTTCGACACTGCTCACCCCTCGCCAGGTCGCGGAGAAGCTCGGAATGAGCTATCCCGCCCTCAAACACTGGATTCTGGCTGGCCGAATTAAGACTGTCAAGACCCCCGGAGGGCACCACCGCGTCCCCGTGGAAGCGCTGGAGGAGTTTTTACCGTCAGTGCAGGCTCACGCGGGACCGGGGCGCATCAGCGGGCGCAACCAGTTGCTGGGCACGGTGGCCGAGGTGGTGATCGATGGATTGCTGGCCAAGGTGGTGCTGACGGTCGGGGGCCAAAGGGTTACGGCGATCATTACCGCCGACGCGGCTCGCGAACTGGAGCTAAAGCCGGGCGACCAGGCGGTTGCACTGGTAAAGGCTACCGAAGTGATGATTGGCAAGCCGTAAAAGCAGGGGGCGAGGGAACGAGGGAGCAAGGGAACGAGGGATCGAGATGCAGCTTTCCGCTATTGGCATAGGGCTATTGGCTATCGGCTGTTGCCTGCCGTTGACCGCCTCCGATTGAACCAAAATCCTATTCGAATCGAATATAATCTGTATTAATTCAGCTTTATTGGATGATA
>Ga0265338_10001872_pt1 | contig 33009 bp, 21 predicted proteins | sample 42126metaG_FD_193579 | JGI IMG/M metagenome (GOLD analysis project Ga0265338, IMG submission 193579) | Rhizosphere microbial communities from Carex aquatilis grown in University of Washington, Seatle, WA, United States - 4-21-26 metaG | ecosystem: Host-associated > Plants > Roots > Rhizosphere...
CTTGGTGATGGAGGCCCAGTTGTACGCGGTATCAGCATCCACGGGCTGGTGAGTCTCGCGCCGCGCCTCTCCAAAGAAGTACTCGGTGGCCGGGGAGCCCGCGTGGATGACGGCCAGCCCGCCGCCAACCACGCCGTGACGCGTGAGCTGGGCGCGGAAATCCGCCGGCAACGCTTCAAATTGCGCGAAAGAAGAAGGCGCACTCAGGGCGCAGAAGAACGCAAGCATGATCAGCGGCACGCAGCGGCAGATACGCATGCTGCCCATGATACAGCCGGTCAAACCGCCTTGGGCTGGGGCGGCCGGAGGAACACCGGCAGCAGCGAGGAGAACGCCATGATCGCGGAGATGATGTGCAGGCCGCTGGTGTAGCTGCCGCTCGATTTCAGCGTCTCGGCCAGCAGGAGCGGGCCGAATGCGGCCGCGGCGCCCCAAGCCGTGGCGATGAGTCCGTAAATTGGCCCCACGTTGCGGCTGCCGAAGTAATCCGCGGTGAATGCGGGCATGATGCCGAACGCGCCGCCGTAGCACGACAGAATCACGAATGAAACCGCAGTGATGACGCCAGCCGCGGCCAGAGAGGGAAGGATCCAGAACAGCGCGCATTCCAGCAGGAACATGACGGCGAAGGTCCAGCGGCGAGTCATTCCATCAGAGGCCCACGCCCAGAAGATGCGGCCGGCGGAGTTGCCGAGGCTGGCTACGCCGAGCATGCCTCCAGCCACTCCCGCGCTGATTGCAGCCAGCGTTTCAAACAGCGGCGCTTCCTGAGAGATGAGCGCGATCCCGGCGCAGGTATTCAGAAATAGCAGCGTCCATAGCGCCCACCACTGCCATGTCGCCAGCGCCTCACGTAGAGTGAAGTCCTTCACGGAGCGTTGGCGCGCCTGCGCCGGAGAAGGCGTCCATCCTGCGGGCTGCCAGCCGTCGGGAGGATTCTGCATGAAGAATCCGGCGCCCATGGAGATTACCAGGTACGCAATGCCCAGGTACGCAAACGTGTTCAGCACGCCCACGGTCTCAATGAGCCGCGTGGCCACCGGCGCCGTAATCAACGCCCCGCTTCCGAATCCCGCTACCGAAATCCCGCTGATAAGGCCGCGGCGATCGGGAAACCATTTCACCAGCACGGTTACGGGCACGATGAACGCCAATCCAATGCCGGCGCCGCCCATCAGACCGTAAGTGAGATAGAGCCAGCCAAGGCCCAGCCTGGAGAAGCTTGCCAGGAACACGCCCAGCCCATAAAGCAGTCCACCGGTCTGGGCCACAACGCGCGGCCCCATGCGGTTGAGCCATAGCCCGCCGAAGAAACAGGCCACGCTGTCAACGCTGACGGAGATGGTGAAGGTGACGGTTACCTGGGCAGCGGACCAGCCGAACTTCTGCGACAAGGGAATGCGAAAGACACTCCAGGCGTACACCGCGCCGAGGGCAATTTGCAGGATAAACGCGGCGGCGGCGATGCCCCAGCGTTTGGAAATCCAGACGTTACTCGGGTGCGGCGGGGACGTGTTGCCGATCAGGCGCGCAGGATCCGCGGCAGTTACGGTCTGACGATTGGGCAGCGCAAGCCTCCTCCCACACAACTTCAAACGAAGTTGAACCGAGAGCGGAATGCGATGTCAAGGCGGGAAGAACGGGAGCCATCAAGCCAAGGCCCGGGAGGAGTATTTCAGATAGCCCGCGGACAGGGCGGGAAAAACGTCCGGCGGCTCAGTCCTTCTGGCGCTGGGCTGTCATTGCGATCCTCTGCGCCGCCAGCACGGAGGGCGCCGACGTTCCCTCCGCCATGCGACTTGAAGCCGCGTGGTTCTTCCACCCCGCATGTAAGGAGCTTGACAGCAAACGCAATAAATCGCGATCGCTCCAGTTACGCAGGACGCTGACCACGATGAGATTGAGATCGGAGGCAAAGGTCGCATTCGCCATGTAATCTTCGTCCAGTTTCTGCTTCAGGGGCAGGATGACGGAATGATAGAAGGCATCCAGGTCCTCGACGGGGATCCGGGTAAGGGCTTCTTCCTCTTTGGCGAACACTACCGTCGCGCGTCCAGTAATACCCGGCCGGCTGTGCAGGCGGCGCGGCTGATGCTGAGGCAGTTTTGGGCGCGGCCCGACCAGGCTCATGTCTCCTTGCAGGACATTGAGAAGGTTAGGCAATTCATCCAGCTTGTAGCGGCGCAAAAATGGCCCCACCCGGGTGAACTCCTGGTTCCCGTGGGTTGTCACCGCGGGCCGATCCGAAGCCCTGTCGTGCACCGGCATGGTCCGGAATTTGAATATGGTGAATTCTCTGCCATAGCGGCCCATGCGTTTTTGCCGGAACAGAACCGGTCCGCGCGAAGTGATCAGGACCGCGAAGCCAATCCCGAGAAACAGGGGCAGGCTGATGGGCAGCGTGCAGGCCACGCAGGCCACATCGAATGCTCTCTTGGCGGTCGAACTCGACCAGCGGCTTAGCTTCTCCTGCTCCGGGCGAGACGGGGCGACAATGAATTTTACGTTCTGTTGAACCTGGCTGCGAATTTGTCCCGTATTGATGAATGAAAGCGGTGCGCCGCCTGAAAAATGGGCGCTTTCTGGGATCCTGGAATATCCCGGATCAAAATTCACGTTACTCCTCCGTAAAAACACTCACTCGGTGTGGTAAGAGATTCTGCTCCAGGTGTCACGCTTTCGGCAGGGCTGGAGCCAGCATCGTAGAGTACCTGTTCCGTAACTCGGCAGCAGGTTCGCTGCCGGGATCCTCAGATCAGGAGCGAGAAAGAATCCAAACCAGTCTGATGCCCGCACCCCGCTCAATTGGTTGCCGGAAGTGGAGTTTACAGACTCGTAATTGTTCCAAGCATTCCAGAGCATTCTCAACGCGAGGTTTGCGCAAAGTGCTCAATTCGGCGCGATACGGTTCCAATTTCGTGCGCAAACAATAGGCGAAGACTCAATTCGCCCTTGTCTACTTTTCGAGTACTTTGACGGCAAATCCTTCAATACAGTTATCGCACGCAGGATAACTATCCCGGGTCCGATCATCAACCGCGGTGCAGAATATTACCGGTCAGAGATGAGTTGCTGATATTTTGCCCAGTTTTTCAGGCCGCGCGCTGTATTAGCGATCACAATTTGCAAAATTTCGATGCGGCACACTCCGCGCGGGAATTCACCCGTTTTCGATTGGATGCGAAATCTCGATAACCGTATTGCAATCTGTTTCGCCGTGAGCCGGCGGACCGGTAAAGCATCCAAATTTGCATGCTAGACTTCCCTCATATGGGATGGCAGAAATTCGGCGAAAACCGGGTGGCAAACACTGATTTTGGTCGACCGTTGCGCCCCCTGCAAGTGCTCCACCGGTTGAACCTGCTGGCAGCCCTGGCTTTCATGCCGTTGATGGGGATCGCTCAGTTGCCCAACCAGACCGGTTCCTCTGCCCCGGACTGCAGCGATCCGACCATGGCGGGCTCCCCACAGTGCCTGAATCAAGGCTCCATGACTTCCGGCATCATGAGTCCCCTGGCGGTTCCGCAAGCTTCCCGCCCCCAGATCCCGTCGTCCTACAACGACCTGATGAATCCGCAGTGGCAGGCCCAGATTGCTTCCCGGCAATATGCCCGGCCCCTGCCGCCCGAGCCGCTCACGGAGTTTCAGACCTTCATCGCTTCCACCGCCGGGCAGATACTCCCCGTGTACGGAGCGGATCTGTTTCGCAACGTCCCATCGAGCTTTGCACCGCTGGAGATGTCTCCGGTTCCGGCTGACTACGTGGTGGGTCCCGGCGACGAACTGCGCATTCGCGTCTGGGGCCAGGTGTCGTTTGAAAACAACCTCACCGTGGACCGCTCTGGCGAAGTCTACCTCCCTCGCATTGGCCCTGTTCATGTGGCGGGGATTCCGGTGACGGGGCTCCAGGATCACGTGCGCCAGGCCATTGGCCGGGTCTTTCATAATTTCGATCTGACCGTAGACCTGGGGATGATCCGCTCTGTCCAGGTCTACGTGGCGGGGCAGGCGCGCCGTCCCGGACTGTACACCGTGAGCTCCCTCAGCACGCTGGTCGATGCCTTGTTTGAGAGCAACGGGCCGTCCATCCGCGGCTCCTTCCGCGACATCGAGCTTCGTCGCGGGGGCGCCGTCGTGACCCATTTCGATCTCTACGATCTCCTGGTTCACGGCGACAAGTCAAAAGATGCGAAGCTTCTACCAGGCGATGTGATCTTCATTCCGCCGGCCGGCGCCCAGGTGGCCCTCACCGGCAGCGTTCGCAACCCCGCGATCTACGAGGTAAAGTCCGGGGATACTCTGAAGGACCTGATCGGCTACGCCGGCGGAGTCACTGCCGTTGCGTCCGGCGCGCGTATCTCGGTCGAGCGTATTCAGGACCGCACCAGCCGCGAGGCCATGGAAGTGGCCAACGATGCTCAAGGCCTGGCCTCCGCCCTTGCCGATGGCGATCTGGTCCGCGTCAATCCCATGATTCCCGCCTATCGGAAGACGGTCACGATTCGCGGCAATCTTGCCAACCCGGGCAGGTTTGCCTGGCATCCGGGCATGCGGGTCAGTGAGCTCATTCCCGACAAGGAGTCGCTGATCACCCGCAACTACTGGTGGAAACGCTCGCATGAAGGGCTGTCCGCGCCGGAGTTCGAGCCCATTACTGAATTCTCCGGCCTGCGCCAGCCCCAGGAACCGGTTGACATGGCCAACCCTGCTGCGCTCAGCCGGTTGGAGCAGCAGAGCCGGCAATACCCCTATGGTGCCCAGCAGAATCCCAACGCCAGGGCCACGCAGAATTCCTCCGGGCCGCAGCAGAACGCCAATCCTTCGCAGCAAAATCCGTACTTCACGCTCGACAACCCTTTCAATCCCAACTACTATCCGTCCAATCCCGGAAACAATCCTTCCAGTTCAGTGCAGGATGAGAATTCTCCGCCATCTGACCAGAATCAAATGAACCAGCCGTCCGGGCAGCAGGCTGGCTCCCAGAGCCAGAACCCGCTTGCCACAACCTCCACCGTTGCCGGCGAGGAGATGAACCGGTACAACGAATTTCCGCCCGGGGCCCAGCGCACCACGGTGCGCATTCCCGCACCGGAAATCGACTGGGACTATGCCGTCATCGAACGGCTCGACAGCGAGACTCTCAAAACCAAACTGGTCCCCTTCGATCTCGGCAAGCTCGTCCTGCAACACGATGCGTCGCAGGATATCGAGCTCCAACCCGGCGACGTGATCTCAATCTTCTCTGAGGCTGACATTCGCCTTCCCCTTACGCAACAGACCAAGCTGGTGCGGCTTGAAGGCGAGTTCGTCCATGCCGGGACCTATTCGGCCCTACCCGGCGAGACCCTCCGCGAACTGATTGAGCGCGCCGGCGGTTTTTCCCCCAAGGCCTACCTCTACGGCTCAGAATTCACCCGCGTCTCCACGCGCATCCTCCAGCAGGCTCGCATCGATGAATATGCACAGGTTCTTGAGTCTGAGCTCGGGCGCAACAGTTTGTCTATCGCCGCCTCCGGAGGCGGCAGCGTGGCAGATATCTCCAGCGCTGGAAGTCAGCTGGTGACTCGCCTGCGCACCATGCGCGCTACGGGCCGCATAGTCCTTCAGTTCAAGGCCGACTCAAGCGGCGTCATTTCCATCCCTGATATCACGTTGGAGAACGGCGACGCCTTCACGGTGCCGCCAGTTCCATCCAACATCAACGTCGTCGGCGCCGTCTACGATCAGAATTCGTTCCTGTACCACGAAGGCAGTCGCGTCAGTACCTACCTGCAACTGGCCGGAGGCCCGAACCGCAATGCCGATCGCCGCCACGAGTTTGTCATTCGCGCCGACGGCGAGGTGATCAGCCGCGATTCGGTTCACGGCGCGTGGAGCGACGCGTTCGACCACCTCCGCCTCAATCCAGGTGACACGATTGTGGTGCCAGAGAAGAACGTCCGGCCGTCCTTCTTGCACCAGGCCACGGAATGGTCCACGCTATTCTCGCAGCTCGCCCTCGGCGCAGCCTACCTGACCGTGATTCAGTAACACGAAGGACCGCGTGTTCGCCCTCCGCTGAGAGCATCGCAAAAGAAACCGGGCACGCTCCCGCGGGCAGCGCGGGAGCGCCGCTGCAGGCGTTCAAAAAACGATGGCGAAAATGATGGCAGAGAGCAGAAGATTGAATCTGGACGGCATCCCATGCCCACGAGGCCGCTCTTTGACGGCTGACTCACTCCACCCTCTGCAATCTTGCTGCTGCGAAGGGGGAACTCGTCTCCAGGATCCGCTGAATTAGGGTTTACTGGGGATGAGCATAAGCGATTTACTGCTCATCTCCTATGACATAAATCACTCGGCTTATGGCGAAAAGGTGGTAGAGTCCCTTTCATCCCACCAATATTCTTACTTTTTGCGGCCGTTTTCCCGCTCTTCGCCTCACCGCGTCACCGGCGCTCCACCCACGCCGGACGCGATCTGATCCATCGGCAACTCCAATGCGAACAAGGTGTTATTGCCATGGTCAGCGTGCACCCAGATACCGTGGAAGGCCTGGTGAAGCTCGGGGTGCGCCTGAAGCAGGGCGTTCATGATGTCCAGCATCTGCTGGCGGGCCGCGGGCGGATTGGAAAGCTGCGCCGCCTGCACCGCGTCCGGCGTGTAGTGGACGTCGAGGTCGAGGCCGCCGAAGGCAGTGCTGGTGTCGATGGCAGTCATCTGGATTGGGCCGGAGGTCGAGTACATGGTTACCGGTGTGCCGGAGGGAAAATCGGCCGGCTTCACTTCCTCGGTTTCGCGCAGAAGTTTCTGGAGGTTGGGACTGGAGAGACTATCCAGCGGTTCCAGCAGGTTGGTGGCCATGCGGAAGTAAATCCAGGCGGCCCAGCGGCCGTTCTCCTGCTTGAAGCGGCGGGCGGAGACCCAGTACCAGAGGCCGTCGTGGCCGTCCTCTACCATGGGCTTGGCGAAGAAACCGGCGAGCTGCCACTGACTGCCGTTGTGCGCCAGGATGAACGAAATCTGCTGCGGCTGCTGAACGCCTGTGGCGTGGAGGATAGCCAGGGCGTACTTGCCTGGCGGAAGTCCGCTGAAACTGAGCACCACGGTGGGCGAGCCGCAGAAGAACTGGGTGTTCGGCTGGTTGGGCTGATCGGTGGAGGCGTCCAGGTCGTAGAGGTCGTCGACCGTTACGGTGGCGCGCTGGATGAGCGGATGAATCTGCTCGACGGAAGAGGCGATGCCGCTGAAATCGGAGGCCACGGCCGGGAGCGTGCCGGCCCTGAGACCGTTCACGTCGCCGTTTTGCACCTGGTTGAGCAGGATGCGGGCGGCGGCGGCGAGGTCATTGCGCTCAGACGGCGTCATCTGCGCCTGGGTCATGCAGGAGGCGGCATACACCGGAAGCGAGATGAGCAACGAAGCGACTAAGCCAAGGCTGCAACGAAGAGACATGGTTTCACCTGTGCGGGCAGGGAGACTTCCCTAACCAGTAAGATGCAGTGCGGGGCGAAGGCGTGCTCATCGGGAAGGCACCCAGGAGCTAAAGTCCGCTTGATCGTTGAGGGCTTTGTGCGGGCTGATGCCCGAACCCTTCAGAGCCGAGAAGCCGATCTCCGGCCCCATTGTGAGGGAAGTGGCTGAGGATGTTGGCTTGGACTTCCGCGACCGGGCCGGCGGGAATGACAGTGAGACCGCCAAGGATCTCGGCCAGATCGAGGTAAGCGCGGCGGTTGAGCTGGATGAAATCCAGCGGATACTCGGGCTTGCGGGCACGGGCCTGTGCGGGGTCGGCGTCGAGGATGTAGCTGACGTCGGGCCGCGGAACCAGGCGCATGACGGCACGGACGTAGGCGCGGAGAAGCCGGCGGCGCAGGTTGAGGTTGGCGAACTGGTCGTAAATGTAGCGGTCGAAGATGACGGCGTCCGCGCCTGAGCGGAGCGCCTGGCGCACGCGGAAGCGCGTAGAAAGTGCGTCGAGGAGGTAGAGGCCGAGGCGGACCGCGGCCATGGGCCAGCTGCGGACGTTCTTATCGCGGCGGTTGACGGGCTTTTCCGGGCTGCCCACGCCTTTCTCACCCTTGAAGATGTGGTGGCCGGCGCCCTCGCGCATCCGGGTGAGGGCAGCAATCTCATCCCAGAAGGCGACGATGCGCACGCGCATGCCCTGGCGTTCCAGGGCGGTGCGTAGAGCGTGAATTTGTGTGCTCTTGCCGGCGCCGTCAATGCCGGAAAAGCTGATCGAGATGGGGCGCGCAGGAATCATGGCTACTGGGGACGGCTGGGGCTCGAGCGAGAGAGTCCGATGACCGCGCCGGTGGCTCCGGCCGCGGCCACAATTATGCTGACCCGGATAAAGAGAGCGTGGACGCGGCGCTGCTTGGCGGGAGCGATGGCGGCGCCGGAAGGACGAGCGCCGGCGATACCTGTGGGCCTGGTAACCGGACCGGCTGCAGTGCCGACGGGCTTTTGCGCCTGATCTTGCTGTTGATCGGCATCCTGTGTGGCGGGCAACTGCTGCGCCTGGCTGGATGACCAGCCCTCAGGCACCGGGGCTGCGGGCGGCTGCGCCATGGCAGTTTCTGATTTCGCGGCCTGATTTGAGGGTGCGGGCGCATCTGGAAGCTGCTGCGCAGGAGGCGCCTGCTGCGCAGCGGCGGCAAGCGGCAACGGCACGGCAAGTAGCGCGGAGAGGCTTACGGCGACGAGCCGGCTGGAGAGAACTGCCCTGGAGATGTGCATGGGGAAGGGCTCCTTTCATTGTGCCCAAAGGCCGCGCGGCATCCGGTTTCAGGCCGCGCGTCCCTGCGCGATCCTTTCGCGGAATGGAATCGGCGGAGTGATGACGTGGGAGCGGCGATGAAAGCTCTCGACCGCTTCCCCGATGGTGGGGAAGATCCTGAAGAGCCGATCGACGCCGGTGCGCTGGAGCAGGAGGCGCGCATGCGGCGAAACTCCGGCAAGACGAATATCCCCGTTGCGCTTCATGGCCTGCTCAAGGCAGCGGAGGAGGAGATGAATGACGGCGAGGTTCATTTCGCCCAGGTTGGAGCAGTCGATAACGATCGCCGGACGCACGACGTTGAGGTCATACTCCAGGTCCTGAAGGAACATGCGTTCTTGTTTCCGGTCAAACGTATCCGGGAGTTGCCGGATAGAGACAGGTTTGGGTCGTATGGTCATCGGATTACCACCTGATAGGATTTCGCTTGCCTTGAGAACCGTTGTCATAACCAAGAACCTGGGGCTGAAGTTGCGCGTTCATGAGGCCCGCGCTCGTGAACTGCGAAGCAGGCGGGCCAACTCCGCTTCGGGGTTGTGAATGGCGTTGGTAATCACGTTGCGCCCGTAGCGGAAGAGGGTGACGAGATTGCTGTTGTACCAGCAGCACTCGCTCATGCGCGGCGAAAGCCCACTGATGAAGCGGAGCTTGTTGAGGCGCATGGGCGAAGCCAGCATGGCGGCGATGAGGCGGTGATTGCCGTCAAGCACGGTGAGTGATTCTTTCTCGTCGACGCCGATCAGGATCACTGCGGCAAAGCTGGAAGCATTGCGACCGAGCTGGCGGCCAATGTCGGCAATCTTTGAGACGAAGGTCTGATCGAGGAGATGGCCGCGCGTGCTCATGCCGAGGGCGATTTCAGTGGCATAAAAACTGTCGCGCGCCAGCTTCCGCCACTGCGCACGGGGAAAGATGCGAATGTTGGAAAGGTCAGACTCGTTGACCTCAACCTCGTACCATTCGGTGTCGGAGGGCAATTCCTTCCAAAGAGCCAGGTGGCGAATAAAAAGCAGGGCACGGCGTTTGGCGTTTTCGTCTGCGTCATCCAGGTTGGGATTGAGGACGAGGTCGCCGAAGGATTCCTTGTAGTCGTTGAATTCGTGGCGATGGAAGTCGCTCTTGAGGAATTCGGCGATGACCTCATCCTCAGGGACGCGGCGGATAAGACGGATGGGGCGGCCGGTGGCGACGTGGAGGAGTTCCTTGGGATTGCTGAGAGAGTTGACGAGGAAGGGCACCGCGATGAGGAGGAAGAGCACCACCATGAGTGCGAGCTGTACCAGGATGACCTCGCGCAACGAAGAGTGGAAGCGGCAAATGGCGGCGATGAGGACGGCAGAGAACGCGAACTGCACCCAGCTTGTGTTGGCGATCTTGTAGGACATCTCAAAGGTGATGATGACGGCGCCGAGGGAGTAGATGACGGTGCCCAGGGCGTAAATGGCAAGAAGGTAGGGCATGTTATAACGGCCGGCGATGGCGAAGTCCGCGCCGAAGAGGTGAGTCCACAAAGCGGCGGGCGCGATCATGAGACCCACGGAGACGGCAACGCCGACGCCGAGCACCAGCATGAGCGAGGTGGCGATGACGCGCAGATCGCGGCGTTCCTCGTCGGGGCTGTTGGCGACCAGCGGGAAGGTGGAATTTACCACGGCCTGGGAGAAGGAGAAGATGACGCGGCCGACCAGGGCCACAGCCGCGTATAGGCCCGCCTCTCGCGCGTCGAAGAAGTGATTGACAAGAACGATGCCGCAATTGGAGATGAGCATCTGACCGGCAAAGAAGATCGTGGCCTGGCCGGTCTCGCGGACGATATAGGAGCGGAGGAGTGGATTGCGGGCGTTGCCGTGGAGCTTGATGCGAATGGCGAAATAGGCCACGGCTTCAGCGGCGGAGTTGGCGATGATGACGCCGGTCACGCCGGTTCCAACGAAGATCATGAGCAGTGAGCCGCCGAGACGGAAGGCCTGTTCGAGGACCATATTCGCGGCGAGGGCGCGGAAACCGCATGTGCCCTGGATGTGGCCGCGGCGGACGCCGAGAGGGATGTAAAAGCCGGCGCCGACGGCGATGATGGCGACAAGCGAAGAACTGGGCAGGTTGAGGTAATCGGCGATGGGGTGCTGGAAGGCGGCAAGGGCGAGCGCCACGACGATGCCGCAGGTCCATGAGGCGCGATGGAAGAAACGGTAGACGGCGGTTTTGCCTTCCTCCGAGGGCTGCTGCGCCACCACTTTGGCAGCGACAATCTGGAATGAGAGCGTGATGGCGGAGAGCAGCGTGAGGATGGTGTAGACCACATTGGCGTGGCCGAAACCGCGGGCGCCGAGGAAACGGGCGACGGCGATGTTATAGACCATGTTGATGGCCATGGTCAGGCCGGAGCCGGTGAGCAGTACGACGCTGCCCGAAACAATGCGGGCCTGTAGCGTTTTCGTTCGATGAGGGACGGCGTTCACCACGCGGGAGAGCTCCAGTTCAATACGCGAATTTGCCGGCAGGAGAGGGTTAAGATAAGTTCTTCGGCTACAGTTAGTCAGATGCGGAATACGTGGGCATGGCTGCTCCCGGCGGGAGTGGCCTGCGGACTGCAACCGGATGGCGCAGAGATGCTTCTAAACATGTACCGATGTTCTTGCGAAACAGCGTTGCTCTCTTCTTGTTTGTGCTGCTCTATCGCGGTTGCGAAAGCGCGGTGCCGGCGCCTGTGCAGCCGTTGAAATATAAGTCCGCAAACGGCGCTCCACAAGTGCTGGCCGTGTACGAAGCGTGGTTCGGGCACCCCAAGCACATAGATGCTGGCTACTCATCCCATGACCCTGCCGTAGTTGCGCGACAAATGAAGGAAGCCAAGGCGATGGGGATCACCACGTTTGTGGTGGATTGGTACGGAGACCGTGAACCTTTCATTGACAAGAGCTACCAGCTGGTCCAGGAGCAGGCGGAGAAAAACAAGTTCAAAGTGGCCATGATGTACGACGAGACGAACCAGGCGGATGGCGCGACAGACGAGGCCATCGCCGACTTCACCATGTTCCATGACACCTACCTGACATCGAAATCGCCCGGACACAAAGCCTACCTGACTTACGAAGGCCGGCCGGTGATCTTCGTCTTTCCCAAAGGCTGGCACACCGATTGGGACAAGGTCCGCGCGGTGGTGAACACGTGGGACCCCGTGCCATTACTGATCATGGAGAATCTGCCCGGAAAATATGGCAACGATTTCGATGGGTTTTACGCGTGGGTGAACCCGGGTCAGGGCGGCTGGAAGCAGGATGGAAGCAACTGGGGCGGGCAGTACCTGGACGACTTCTACCAGTCCATGGGAACAAAATATCCGACTAAAATCCTGGTGGGCGGCGCATGGTCGAGCTTTGATGACAGCAAAGCCCCCTGGAGCCTGAACCGGCATATTGCAGCGCGTTGCGGGCAGACGTACAGCGATACGTTCAACGAGTGGCGGAAGGTGTTTCCCCCGGACAATGCGCCGCCCTTTTTACTGGTGGCATCCTGGAACGATCACGAAGAGGGAACCGCCATCGAGGATGGAATCCCGAGCTGCGGCAAGCCGGCAGAGAATCCCAGTTTGAGTACGAAGAGATAGTCTGACGAAGCGGAGTTAGCGGAGTCAATGAGGCCAAAGCGCCGCTGTTCCGCTCTTGAGTGTTCAGCCTCCGATTGGACTCCGGCCTGCGTCTGTCTTCGAGTCAGGATGGAGAGAAAAGCAGATTCCCCGCGGGAATGACAGGATGAAAACCAAGAGCAGAAGCAGCTGCAGATCCTTCGCTTCACTCGGTAGATTGCAGCAAGGAATCAAAGAAAGACAACGTCAGGGGAAAAGACGTTAACTGAAGCGACCGCGATGGGTGGGTGAAGCCTGCCGGCCATTCATCGCAATAAAACTGCGATGAAGGGCACAGCGAACTCCGCATGGTTATGCCGCGCGGGTGATTTCCTCGGGCAAGTCATCGCCGGAGATGGAATAGGCCGCAGGCTGCGTGCCATATCCGCCCTGCACGGCGATCATGCCCAACTGGCTGGGAATCATGACCTGGGCGCGATGGACCTGGCTGACGAGCGACAGCGGGCGGTTGCGAACCTCGTCATAGACGCGGCCAACATACTCGCCGAGTATGCCGATGGAAAGCAGCAGCAGGCCGCCCATGAAAAACACCGAGGCGGCGATGCCGAATGCCGCCGCGGCGACGGCGCCGACGGGCAAGAACATGCAGAGGGCAAGCACGACGGCAATCGCCGACGAAAATGCCAGCAGTCCGAAGCTGAGGCGCAGCGGCTTGAAACTGAAGCTGGTGATGGCGTCCATCGCATACTTGATCCGGCTAATGAAGGAGAGCTTGCCCTCGCCGCCGGCGCGGTCGTTGCGATTGTAGTAGACGATGGAGCTCTTGTAGCCAACCCATGCGCGCAGCCCGGGGAGGTAGCGGTTCTTCTCCCGCATCGCCAGGACAGAGTCGAGCGCCTTGCGGTCCATCAGGCTGAAGATGCCGGCGTTGAGCGGGATGGGGAAATCGCTGAGAGCGCCGAGCACGCGATAGAAGAGGGGGAAGAGGAAGGCCAGCAGCTTGCGGCGCTCTTGGCGGCTGCGACGCACGCCCACAACCACCTCGGCGCCATCGCGCCACGCGTCAATGAGCTCGGGAATGACTTCGGGGGGATCCTGGAAGTCGCCGTCCATGAGGATGACGGCGCGGCCGCGGGCGGTTTGCAGGCCGGCAGAGATGGCCCCCATGTGCCCCCAATTGCGGGAGAGTTCCACGACCACCACGTGGGAATCTTCACTTTGAAGGCCCTTCAAAAGCTCGAGGGAGGAATCAGTGGAGCCATCGTTGATGTAAACCACTTCCCAATCATCCACGACGCCCTTGAGCGCCTCTGAAACTGCTTCATGAAAGCGGACAATAAGTTCTTCTTCGTTGTAAATTGGGACAACTACAGAGACCATGATTCCCGACTCCTCTAATTCTTGTTTTACGTACTATGGTTTTGCCGTTCTAACTTGCAGACCTGTTACAACATTATTAGATGCAGTATGCCGGTGCTATTGAGCAGAAGCCTGAAGAACACGTACGCGCCAGCGAACTTCGGTTGGTGAGAGAACCACCAGGTACCGCATGGTGACGGGTTGGCTGGCGATCACTTTATCGCCGTCGCGAACCTGAACATCGTACTGGACGTTGTCAGTAAGTTCCACGGACAGGCCCTCGGGCGAATAAAAGACGATCTGGACGACGTGCGAGCGATCCTGGTACGAGGTTCTCAAGCCGAGCTTGGCCTGTTGCCGGATGGTTTCAGCCAGTTTGTCCCTGGCCCCGCCTACAAAGTCGCGGTCGAGCAGCTCAGGACGATTCTGCTCCAAAGCGCCTCGCAAGCTCTCCCATGATTCGATGTAGTTTTTGACCACTGCGGTTGCTGTCTGGTCTGCAAGTTGGCGGGGGCCCTCAAGATGGGCCGGAACAATGCGCACGTCAGCCTGTGCTGCAATGAGCGGTGCGGCGGCGAAACAGATGCAGATCAGCAAGATAGTGCGGAACATGGGCTTATCTCCCCCAGTGGATCTGGTTCCCGAGCACCACTCCGCTGGCCACGCTGATGCTGGCGCCGGGATCGGCGGGCATATCCACCTTGGCGATGCCGCGCTTGATGGGAACATCCACGGAGGATTCGCCGGCGTTGGAATTCTCAGTGAAAGTGACCACCGTGCCGTCGGGGACGGGATTCCCGCTGCAGTCGCGCACGGGATCGGTCTGGAGCTCAATCTTGTTGCCGGCCGGTTTGGCGCTCATTCTGAGGCTGCACGGGTCGCCCGGGACCTGGCCGATGACACGTGTGGAGGAGATGTCGCCGGCGCGGGCCACGAAATGAGCTGCGCCGTCCTTGGGCGAGGAATCCAACGCCACCCAGGCTCTGCCATCCTTAGTGGTAACGGTGCGGGACTGCTGAGGTGCGCCGGGAGTGGCCAGGTCAAAGGAGATCGGCGTCGGCGCGGTCGCCAGGTTCTTGTAGGCGTCGAAAACGTAGACCGCGCCGGTGATGCCGTTTTTCACGTTCACGGCCAGCCGCGATGGGCGCGCCAGGAAGGTAATCTTGTCGGGCTTGGCGGGCACAACATCAAACGATGCCGGGTCGGCCGATGTGCCGGAGAGAAATGCGATGTAATGGCCGGCGTTATAGAGCGTGCCCGCAGCAATCGTGATGGGCTGGCCCAGGTTCACGTCGCGCTTCAGCGCCTGGCCCAGGCCAACGATGACCAGCGTAGCCGTGCCGCCGCCGGAGCTCTCTATGGTGAATGCGCTTCCGGCTTCCACAGTTTTAGGCACGTCGATGCCCTGCGCAGCAAGAAATTGTGCGGCAGCAAGGAGGACAAACAGCGATGGGAGCGCATGCCTCATACCGTGCCTCCCGTGTTGTAGGTGGAAACAACGGTACGCTGACTGCTGATTTTGCGCGCCAGATCCTGGGGGATGTGGATGTTGAAGGTCACCGGTGTCTGCGGAAGCAGCGCGCGGTCAATGTACTGATCCGCTACCCACACGATGTTGCCGGACTGGTCGTAAAAGGTGCCGAGGACGTGCGCGACATTGGCGATCTGTCCGCTCTGGTTCACCACTTCGCCGGCGAGCGAGGCATCCGGCGCCGGATTCAGATGCTCATTCTGGATTTCAATCACCGGATCGGCCGATGCCGGAATCAGCGTGGAGAACGGATTCATGCGCACGCTTCCCACCTGGGAGAGCGTCACGTTGGGAAACCGGATCAGAAACGGCGTGACGCCCTTGGGCAGCAGCAGGTGCTGGATCATGTCGAAACTGCCCTCGGTGGCGATCGGCTCCCGGCTGTGGTTCAGCAGGGTCGCGTCCACGGAGACATACGCCGGCACCACGTCCTCATTCAACAGTTCGCCAAGGATGACCAGACCCTCAGCACGCTGGACGGGGTGCATGTCGATGATGCGCACGTGCGGAGCTTCCACGTCCTGTGTGCCCCAGTCGTCTCCAGCGCCGCGGTTGATCACGTCCCAGCGCAGATAGTTCACCGGGATCACCTGCGGAGGCAACGTGGATTCTTTCACGATGGGCCACTCCACCTGCCAGCTGTCGCCGTTGCGGACCAGATGCACATCGCGGTTGGTCACGGCATCGCCCACAACGGTGGCCCAATGCAGGCTCAGCCGGTAATCGGCGTCGTTGTCCGTCGCGTGCAGCGGTTGCATGTCAAAAGCCGATACGGCCGAGTAGGTGCGGAGGTTGGGATAGAGCCCCGTCAGGTCGTGGACGAACTCCGTCTGGGTAAACTCGGCCTTGTCGGCCAGGCTGTCGTAGGCTTTCTGGAAGTCCTTGGAGCGGATTTCGTCGCCGAAGTTCTCGAGCGCAGCTTGCGGCGTATCCGCGGTGCGCACCCGGTGGTCGCCACCCGCGTAGACCACCGCGCTTTGCTCCGGCCATTCTGTGCCAACAAAGATAAGCACAACCGTGACGACCGCAAGAATGAGAGCAAGCATGCGTCCTTTCATCACGACGCCATCCTCCCTGGAACAAGTGTTCCTTCTTCAGGGTATGAAGTCTCGACCGCAACCTCTTTGCGCCGGCGCTCCGGGATCAGGAGAACCAGGATGGCGAGAATGCTGCTGCCGAAGGGAAGAATGCCCCACATCATTCCCTGCCAGTGCGGTGGCATCTGTGGCGCATTCACCGGCTGGAAGGGCGGAATGCCGTCCTTGCCCCAGACGGTGATGGTATTGTCTTCGAGCGAGTCGACCGGCCGCCAACCGGCAAAGGCCAGCAGCGGATCGTAGTAATGATCGCGCACAATAACCCACTTGAGGCCGTAGTGATCGGCGTGATTCAGGATGGCGCGCAGCGCATCCAGGCCCGCGGCGCCAAAGTACTTCGAGCTTGTCAGCGCGCCTGCGCCGAACTGCGTCAGCTCAGGAAGCATGCGGCCTGAATACCACTCGCCATCCTCGCTGGGCGCATCGGTTTCCATGGCCAGGCGCGAGAGCTTGTTGCCGAAACCAAGCGTGATGTAGCTGTACTTGTCGTGGCCGTCGCGGTTGAGCCAAGAAGCCACGGAATCAACATTGAAGTCTTCCGCGTCGGCTTTTTGATAGGTGGACCAACTAACCGCCAGGGCGCAGGTGAACGCGGCCAGAACGGCCAGCCCCACCGCGGCGCGCAAACGGTAGCGCTCAATGAGCTCGGCTGCAAGCAGGCCCACAAAGGGAAGCGCAAGAAGATTGGCCCAGTAGCTGAAGCGTTCCATGGTGATCACTTCAAAGGCGCGTCCCAAAAGCAGATGCCCCACGGGCGTGGTGCCGCCAAGGCCAATGAGGAAGCACACCCAGAAGCCCAGAAGCAGCGGGCGCAGGCGTGCGACCTCAGACCCACGCAAAAAGATGAACGGCAGCGCCAGAACCATTGCCCCATAGGGAACGATGAAGTAGTTCATACCCCATCGCGGACTCAGGATATAGTTGGCGCGGCTGGGGTGTGGAATGGGCGTCTGCGTTACCGGATAGTTAAACAACGCGATCCAGAATGGCAGCAAAACCACGGCGACGGCCGCAGCCACTACCGCGACGATCAACACGGTGCGCAACATGATGCCGGAAGTCGATACGCGCTCGCCTTCGTCGCGCTCCATGAAGGCGAGAGCAACCACGGGGATGGCAAAAAAGAACGAGCCGAAAAGCAGAGTGGCGTGGTGCGCCGCGGCCGCGGCGGCAAACAACACGGCAGCCTTGAAGAAAGCGCGCCAGCGCGAGTAGCGGATCCATTCATAAAGGAACGGCAGCGCGTTCAGGTAGAGGGGTGCTGCGCACGTGGTGCCCAACTGGCCGGCCGAGTAAACCAGAAAGCTCTCCGCACCCAGGAAAACGCTGGCCAATGCCGCAAACGACGCTGCGCGCGGGCTGACCCACAACTTGGAGAAGCGATAAACACCCAATGCCAGAAGCAGGATGGCGATCAGTTGCACCGCCATATAAGCCAGGTCGAGGCCGAAGATATGCGACAACACAGCAATCCACTGCTGCGGCAGAGGCGGATAGGTGGTTTGCGAAAAGCCAGCGAACCACTTGAGGTTCCACGGATCGAACCAGTGGTGCAAATAATGCGACGCGAAAAGGATGTGGAGATTAGTGTCGTAGGACTTCAAGGGCAGCTTCATCAGCATCAGCGGCAGGTGAACGGCCAAAACCGCCAGATAAATGAGGCTCATTGGGATCGGCTGCCGGGACGGCGTAACAGACTGAAAGTTCTTCACCATAGCCTCGCGAGAGAGCATGTGTAGCGAACGGCCCCGAAACATGCTCCACCCTGTGATTGCGCGGCACAGGAACCCATCACCCGAGGTGCTCAAGCCGACAGCATGTGGGGAGATAAGGTGCACTGACGCGCATGTTCTTCGATTCAGTTAGCGCCCGTTGCGGTTGCTTTGTGGCCGGATTGGCGAGCGGACCCTTGCCCCAAGTCCCAATTCGGAGCCTAAGCCAACATCGCGGGGCGAAATGGAATCAAACTACGTTAGGTGAATCCGCTATCGCCTGGGGTTTGCAAGAACAACCAATGAGATTCCGATCTAGATTGCTGAGAATTGCCTTTCCATGGGCACTGGCTGGCGCCGCATGCGCCTTGAGCGCGCAGACGTACCAGATCGGCGGCTCCGGCTCGTCTGAGAAACCGCAGGCGAAGAAGCCGCAATCACAGGCCCAGCAACTGGGCTGGGGATCCAATATTCAAAACGCCCGCATCGCACGCGCGGCGCAGTTGGCCTTGCAGCGCGGAGAAAAATGGCAGGCGCTGGATTTTGCGCGTAGAGCGGTGAAATCGGCTCCCAACGATCCCCAGCTCTGGTTCCTGCTGGGCTATGCCGCGCGGCTCAACAACCAGTTCAAGGAGTCGGAAGCGGCGTACCAGCACGGCCTCTCACTTAGTCCCGGGTCGCCGGAGGGAAACTCCGGCCTGGCACAGGTCTACAGTCAGATGGGCCGCAGCGCAGATGCCGAGCGCCTGCTGGCTCTGGTGATCGCCGCGGATCCGAGGCAGCGCGACGACCTTTTGTTGATGGGCGAGTTGCACATGCGAGACAAGGACTATCAGGGCGCGCTGAACTGGCTCAGCCGGGCAGAGAGCCTGAAGCCGGATGCGCGCTCTGAGGTGCTGCTGGCCATGAGCTACCAGCAAGTGCACAAGCTGGACATGGCCGATCATTTCCTTGAGCTGGCCAGGCATCGCGATCCAGGCAACCCCGAAGTGGAGCGTTCGCTGGCCAACTACTACCGTCAGGTAGGCAAATACGGCGATGCCGTCACGGCGCTGAAGGCGATCCGCAACCCGCATCCCGATGTGGTGGCGGAACTGGGCTATACCTATCAGCTTGACGGAAAGATGGATGACTCCGCGCGAGAGTATGCGCACGCAGCGGATGCAGCGCCAAAAGACCTTGATTTCCAATTAGCGGCGGCGCAGGCGCAGGTGGCCGCGGCCGCGCCGGATCAGGCAGATACATTTCTGGCGCGCGCGTCGGGAATTGATGCAAACAATTATCGGCTGCATGCCATTCGCGGCGAAATTGCCCGCATGAAAGACAACAACGAGGAGGCGGCGAAGGAGTACAACGACGCCATCGGCCATCTGCCCGCCGAGCCCGCCGAAGGACCACTCTACGGCGTACAGCTCCACGTGGACCTGATGCAGATTGTGCAAGCGCTCGGAGACGAGGCCGCCGCCCATCGGGAACTGGCGACCGCCGAGCAGCAGATTGGCGCGCTGAACGAACAGGGAGCCGATCGCGGATCGTTTCTGCGTCTCCGGGCCGTCATCAAGCTGAGCGCAGGCAACCTGGACGGTGCGCTGGCCGATGTGCACGAAGCGTTGGCGGCGAACTCCACCAACCGCGACGACCTCCAGCTCGATGGCGACATCCTGATGAAGATGGGCCGGACCGAGGAAGCGCTCGCCACCTACAAGCGCGTGCTTGCCATCGACGCAGACAATCGATTTGCGCTGATCTCGCTGGGCTATGCTTCGCGCGCGCTGGGCCGCAACCAGGATGCGGAAAAATACTTCAAACGGCTGGCGCAGGTTGATCCGAATTCGTATGTGCCCTACTTGGCGCTGGGCGATCTGTACACCTCGGCGAGGAACTTTGCGCCGGCCCAGGCCGCATACACCAAGGCTTATGCGCTGTCGCCCAAGCGCGCGATGATCGTGGCCGGAGGCATCAACGCAGGAGTTGAGGCGCACAATCTGGGCCAGGCGGCGGAGTGGATGCGCCGCATCACCGCCGCGATGGCAAACGACCCGCAAGTGCTGCGGGAAGAGGAACGCTACCTGAGCTTCAAGGGCGACTACGCGCAATCTGCGGAGTTCGGCGAGAAGGCCATCAAGCTCCTGCCCAAGGATCGCGACGTGGTGGTCTATCTCGGTTACGATTTGCTGCACCTGGGCCGCTACCAGGATCTGCTGGCGTTGACGCAGCAATACAACGATGTGCTGCCCAAGGAGCCGGATATCCCGCTCCTGGCCGGATACGTGCACAAGCATAATGGCCAAAAGGAACTGGCCCGGCAGGATTTCACTGAAGCGCTGGAGCGCGATCCCGAAGTGGAGACCGCTTATGTGAACCGAGGCTACATGCTGAACGACCTGCATGAGCCGGGCGCCGCGGCTGAGGACTTCGAAGCAGCCCTCAAACGGTCACCTCACGATGGTGAAGCGCATCTAGGCCTGGCCTATGCCGACCTGGATCTGCACCAGCCGCAGGCGGCGCTCAAACAGGCCGACCTGGCCGAACAGGCCTTGGGCGATATGCGCGACGTGCACGTGATCCGCGCAACGGCTTACGGTCGCGAGGACCAGCTGAGCAAGGCGGCAACCGAGTATCGCGCCGCGCTCCGCTTTACCCCGGACGACGGCGCTTTGCACATGGGCCTGGGCAACACGCTGTTCTCAATGCGCCACTATCACGCGGCCATTGACGAGTTGCAGACAGCAGCGAAGTTCTCACCCAACGACGCCACCATTTACGCGCTGCTGGCGCGGTCGTATGCCTGTCTCGACGAGCGCGACCCGACTTACCAGAACGTGCAGCGCGCGGAGCAGATCGCCAAGGCCGCTTCGCCTGGCTACAACCCCTTTGACGAGCCGCTCCTGAGCAGCGTCTATGTCTCCACTGGCGAGGCTCTGAGCCAGCTGGGCGATCAAAAGGCTGCAATGGATCGCTTCCGGCTGGCGTTGGAAGTGCCGCATTCCAACCGTGTGGGCGTGCGATTGGCCATTGCACAGGTGATGTCGCAGCAGGGCCACACCGACGACGCGGAGCGGCAGGTTGCGCTGGGCTTGATGGAAGCAGCGGCCGGCGACAGCACGCCGCCTTCGGGCGGACAGTACATTGAGGCCGCCGACGTGTTCCGCGGGATGCACGATTACCAGCTCTCACAGGATTACCTCCAGCGCGCGAAGACTTCCGGCGCGCCCGATGCCGAGGTGCGTGTGGGCATGGCCAACAACTATCTGGCTGTCGGCGATTCCACGCGGGCCAAAGCAGAATTGGCAGCGGTGAATACCTCGTCGGGCGACGCCCCCAGCTACCAGTACCTGCTGGCGCAGGCAAACGTGTTCCGGCAGGAGCACCAGGGCACGGCGGCTATGACGTCGTTTGCGCAGGCCACCAATGCCGGAGGCGAGGACCAGACGGCTGAAATGGGACTCATGCAGGCCGGTGGTGAAGAGGGCTGGAGCATCAACCCCACCGTGAGCATGCTCTCGGATTTTTCTGTCGATCCGGTGTACGAGGACAGCACGGTTTACGTCCTCGATTCGAAGCTGGACGCGGCGTTCCCTGTCTCGCCCAGCACGCCCAGCCTGCTTCCTCCGCCGCGCTCCTCCCTCCAGAGCCAGTGGACTGACGCGTTTCATCTGCACCTGGCCCACGTCCCCACGGCCAGCGGCTTCTTCCAGTTGCGCAACTCCCGTGGCCAGATTGATGTTCCGGCAACCAACTCCATCGTCAATCGCAGTACCACCGACATGGTCTTCAACGTCGGCCTCGACCCCACCATCCGTTTCGGCACAAACGTGATCACGTTCAACAGCGGCATGCAGGAGATCATCCGGCGGGATTCGCTTTCGCCGGTGGCGATGAATCAGAATCTCTTCCGCGTGTTCACCTACATGACCACCGGCTCATTCTTCAATGCCATCTCCGCCAGCGGTTATGTGATCCACGAGGCCGGTCCATTCACTGAGAGCAATCTCTCCTCAAAGCAGTTCACGGCCGCGGTTGATTTTCGTGTGGGCTCGCCGTGGGGCCGTACCGCGTTGCTCACCGGATGGGGCGTAAGCAAGCAGACGTTCAGCCCGGTGAACTACCAGAACTACTTCACCTCCTCCTATATCGGCCTGCAGCGCCGCTTCGGAGATCATCTGAACGTGCGTGCGATGCTCGAGGACGTGCGCTCGTGGCGCGTGGTGGGGCCAAATTCCGGCATCGCGCAAAACCTGCGTCCCGCGGGCTGGGTGGATTACACCTTCAAGCGCAACTGGGATGCGCAGTTTTCCAGCGCTTACTCCAGCATTCGCGGCTTTCATATCTACGATGCAACCCAGAACGGTTTTTCCATCTCTTACGCCATGCCGTTCCGCCGCAGGGTTTCGGGCAATGAGGGTGGCCCGCTCACCTACGCCTATCCCATCCGCTTTGCCGCGGGCGTGCAGGACGAGACGTTCTTCAGTTTTCCGGGTCCTCATGGCCAGCAGCTCAAGCCCTATATCGGCATCACAGTATTTTGAGGCAAATAAAAGATATGAAAATATGCCTGGTTTGTACCTTTCCTCCCAGCGGGCGCCAGTTGAACGAATACGCATTTCACATCGCCCGAGAGTTGCGGCGTCACCGGGACATCCAGCTGACGATTCTCTCCGATGAGCTGACCGACTGCGAGTTCGCCACCGATGAAAATGGCAGGCCGCTGAATATCGAACACCATGCGGAGCTGCCTGATTTCAACGTCGTCCGATGCTGGAAATTCGGAAGCCTGGTCAATCCTCTTCGCCTCTTGAACACCATCCGCCGCCATAACCCTGACGTTGTCTGGTTCAACCTGGTGTTCTCCACCTTCGCCACGCCGGATAAGCCTGTAGCGGCATTCGCGGGCCTCTCCACGCCGGCTCTCATTCGCGCCGCAGGCTTTTACACCCACATCACTTTGCATCACATCCTGGAACACGTTGATTTCGCCGCCGCCGGCGTGCGCCATGAGAAATTGTTCCGCGCGGGCACTGAGCTGGCCACCCGAGCCCTGCTCTGCGCCAACTCCGTATCCGTGCTCTTGCCCGGTTATCACAACACGTTGCTCTCCAAGTACGGTGCTCAGAACGTTCTCCTCGGCACTCACGGCACATTCGGCACCACGCCCACTCCTCCTGACTACTCCAAGCGAGACAATCCCGATAAGCGCATCCTCGCCATCGGACATTGGGGTACATACAAGCGCCTGGAAGCGCTGATGGAAGCGTTCCCGCTTGTGCTCAAGAAAGTTCCCAACGCGCGTCTCGTCGTCGCCGGCGCCAACCACCATACCAAGGCCGGTTACTGGGAATCGATCCGCGAGGCGCAGCCGCACCATCTTCCCATCGAGTTCCGCGGCTACGTTCCTGAGGACGATATCCCCGAGTTGTTTGAAACTACGTCAGTGCTTGTCCTGCCCTATGACTCGGCCACCGGATCCAGCGGGCCTGCACACCAGGCGTGTCAATATGGCGTGCCCATCGTCAGCGCGGACCTCCCGGATTTCCGCGGCATGGCCGCAGACGAGGACATGGCTATTCGCTTTTACAGGCGCGGCGATCCCGTGGACCTCGCCGATCAACTCCTCACCATCCTTGAATCGCCCACGCTTGAGCGGCAGATGGCCGAGCACAACTTCGCTGCCGGCATCGACATGACCATGACCAACGTGGTCAATAATTACCTGCGCTGGTTCCGGGTGAACCGATCACGCCGAGCCATCCGCCGCCGCAAGCTGCACCAGGAACTTCTCACCGAAAGCCTGGACTTCCACGAGGACGGTGCGTCGCCTGAATTGCGCCTCCATCCCACCTTGGTTGCACAGCGCGCCGAGCGCGTGGACGATCAACGCGGACTCGAACCTGCGCGAGGCTTCGCCGAATCAGCCGACTTCGCCAACGAGCCCTTCTCTCACCGGCAATCCGGCAACGTAAATGGCCTGGGCTGAACTGGCGCAGGGGCCTGTGCAATTGCACGCGTGCCCCGGCGCGCGCTTATCTTAATTTGGCCGGAAGTGATTGCCAAAGCATCCACCCGTAAGCAATCGGCCATCCAACTAAACAGGACTTTTGTGCTGCCGCTTCGGCTAGGAGCCGGCACATTTCTCGTGCGGCGGTCCATTAATGAGTCCGCTCGAGCAGTCTCTAACCATCCATCGCATCACATCGCCATCATCATCGCCATTGTGCGGGTCCGCGCAATGCATGAAAAAAAGGAGAACCCGTGCCGCAGAAAAGTTCGCCCGGGAGAATAATGAAATTCCTGCTGCTATGCGTAGCGGCCATTGTGCCGCTCCTCATCAGCGCGTGCAGCAGTTCTCACACCAACGGAAACGGCATGCCTCCATCGGTGACCATCTCCGCGAGCCCCGCTACCATCAACCCCGGCGGCAGCGCCACGCTTACTGTTACCGCCAGCAATGCCAGCCAGGTGACGATCACCGGGACCGATGGAAGCTCCTACACGGAGGCTGCCGGCGGCGGCACACAAAAGGTCACCCCGTCCACGACCACGACATACACCGCTACCGCAGTCGGCACCGGCGGCGTGACGACCGCCAATACCTCCGTCACCGTAAGCGCCGGATCCCCCACCGTCACCATTGCCGCCAATCCCACAACGATTGCCGCGGGCGCTTCTTCCACGCTCACCGTCACCGCTACCAACGCCACCCAGGTCACGGTCGCGGGATCGGACGGCGACTCCTACACGCTAACTCCATCCGGCGGAACGCAATCCGTTACTCCGGCGCAGACCACTACCTACACCGCAACCGCCACCGGTGCTGGGGGAAACGCTTCAGCAAGTGCGACGGTTACTGTGACTTCGATTACGAATCCCGCGCCAACCGTCGCCATCGTCGCGAACCCCACTTCAATAGTCTCGGGGAACTCATCCATATTGACCGTGACTGCGGCGAATGCCACTCAGGTAGCGGTAACTGGTACCGACGGCAGTTCGTATACGCTGCCAGAGAGCGGCGGAACGCAGACAGTTACCCCGACCGCAACGACGACTTACACAGCAGCCGCAACCGGCGCTGGAGGAAATGCCTCGGCCGCCGCAACCGTAACGGTGTCAGCGGCAGGGACGGGAGGTGTTCAATCCATCGACCACGTTATCTTTATGCTTCAGGAGAACCATACGTTCGACAATTATTTTGGGATGCTGAATCCGTATCGCCAAAAGAATAACCTGAACGTGGGTGACGACGGCGTTACATATAACGTGGATGGCATCGACGACAAGCTGACCACGATCAGCAACGAGGACGATGAAGGCACACCCTTCCCACTCTTCAAGCTCAAAAGCACGTGCATCGACGATGACAGTTCGGATTGGCTGGCGAGCTACGGCAGCGTCAATCGCTACAATTTTCTCGCTACACGCCCGATCCTTATGGATGGCTTCGTCCACACCGCCGAAGGCTACGACAAGAGCTGTGCCGCCTCTGGTACCTGTTCAGGCCACTTCACAGGTACAATAACTGGCGAGCTCGCAATGGGGTATTACGACCAGGGCTTTCTTAATTATTACTACTACATGGCATCTCAGTTCGCGGTGTCTGATCGCTGGTTCTCGCCGGTGGCGAGCAAGAGCATTGACAATCGGATCGCCACCTTCACCGGTGGCACGACCCAGGGTCTGGTAAAGGACCCGGGGGGCGACGACTGGCTTTCTCAGCTCGCTATATCGAATATCTTCGAGGCACTTGACAAGGCAGGTGTATCGTGGAAGGTCTACTACACGGTCAGCCAGGGCTTTTGCCTCGACGAGGATGACTGCCAGGCCAGCCCCAACACAGCGTATCCCGCGACAGACTTCTCGAACCTGACCTATTCGTATCAGTATCTGTACGACAATCCAAAAGGCCTTGCCTGCAAGCCCCCCACCGTGGGGTCCAGCGTGGTTGACGATGCGGGGGATACCTTTTGCATCGACCCGAACCACGTTAATCAGATTTCCGCGTATTTCGAAGATCTGAGAGACGGCACGCTTCCCAGCTTTGCATTCATTGAGGCCGGTTACGGCAACAATGACGAGCATCCAGGGTCCGGGCAATCAATTCTGGCAGGGCAGGCGCAAGTGGCGAGTGTGCTGAATGCGTTCATGGCCAGCTCTTCATGGAACGACTCTGTCTTCTTCTTCAGTTACGACGAAGGTGGAGGGCCATACGACCATGTTCCGCCGGTGCCCGGCCACTCAAACGACTTCACCAATACCACCGCTTTAGGAGCGGTCCCCCCGGATATTGGGGGAACTGGGGGCATCGCGGTGAATCCCGATACAACTGTTCAGCAGCCGAAATTGTACTTCCCTTGTGTGCCGAAGACTCCCGGTAAGCCGACCCTGCATTGCGATCTGGCCTCGAATGATCCTGGGGCTAAATCGGGTGATGCCGCGGCCGTCGATGGGTTTGCCGCACAGCTTGGCTTCCGCCTGCCGAACATTATCATTTCGCCTTTCACGCGGAAGCATTATGTTTCGCACACGCCGATGGACCATACGGCGGTGCTCAGGTTCGTCGAAGACCGGTTTATCGGCAACCACAAGTACCTGACTAACCGCGACGCGGCCCAGCCCAACCTGCTGGAGTTCTTCGACTTCACGAACATCCCATGGGCCACCCCCCCGCCGGATCCGCCCACGCCCGTGCCAGTCGGCAATGGCAGTTCCTGCACCCCAACAAGCCTGGGGCCGTAAGGCCCCGTTGGTCCGCAACGATTTGAGTTCGTGTTTTTGTACTTATGCAGGATGCGCGAGGTGTGCCGTTAACTCGATTTAGCCGTCTTGTGCTATGGTGCGGACGATTTCAATTCCTCCGACACGACCTCAAACGGCCGCATCATGCCGTTATCCTCACGCTCCAGCATCTGGCCGTGAAAGAGATAGCGACCCGTATAGCCTTCGAATCGAACGATGATCGTGAGCACTTCTCGAGGGCTGACTACCGCGGTATCCTTCCACCCGGCCTCGTTTGCCGCTGGGAGCCGCGGTATCCCCACCAATTCCAGGGCGCCGTTGTGAAGAGACACAGGGTTGAATCCCTGGCGGTGCAGAATCTGAAACTGCACCAGATGCAAATGCATTGGATGTGCGTATTCGGTATTGTTGATAAATCTCCACTTCTCAATGGAGCCCAATTTCACAACTTCCGTGACCTGGTCGTCGTATCTCATGCCGTTTATTTCTAAACACATTCCTCGTCCTTGACGATCGATCCCTTCGGCCAGTATGAAAACCCTGGTAGCGATGGATTTAGCCTCATCCAGCTTCGGGAGCGGGCGAGGCGGCGGCATACTGAAGGATTTCCCATTGCTGGAGAGCGGAAGGGTAACCCGAAACTGCATTAACTCGTACAATGCCGGATGGTGTGGAGTGACCGTGTCCCATCCCGGAAATGGAGCAGAAGCATTGTTGGATAGAGTTATAGTCTTACCTTCGAGTCCGGAAAAATCAACAATCAAGTCGGCGCGTTCAGCCGGAGCCAGCAACAGCTTGTTCAATACAACCGGGCTTGGTAAAAAACCTCCGTCGGTTCCAATCTGGTGGAATGTTATAAGCGAGGGTATGTCTGTAGGGAGCTTTGCAAGATTGAAGAAAAGATTGAAGAACCGTGAGTTCGCGCCATTTAGAAGTCGCAGGCGATAGCGGCGCGGTTCGACCTGCAGATAAGGGTAGATAGCGCCGTTCACCATTGGAAGGTCGCCAAAGAACTCCGGAGCCCACCAGTGCGGAGGCGGCCTTTGACCATCATCGAACGTCGGAGAATAGACGAGCTGACCGCTGTCATCCAGGGTGCGATCCTGCAGCAAAAGTGGGATTTCGAAATCGCCGGAGGGCAAGTTCAAGCTGCGCTCCTCTTCGTCACGCAAGAGATAGAATCCGGACAAACCCGCATAGACATTCAAGCGCGTAATCCCTACCGCATGATCGTGATACCAGAGCGTTGCAGCCTGCTGGCTATTCGGAAAATGGTAGACCGTCGAATTCCCGGGCGTAAACCAATTCTCAGGTAACCCATCGCTTTCCGATCGAGTGCGTGCACCGTGAAGATGCGGTACGGCTCGGACTGCGGGAGTCGGAGGCATGGCGCCGCGGATGCGCGGATCGACGTCGAAAATATGCTGCAAAGGCAGATTGTTCTCCCAGCGGACCTCGATAGGCCCGCCGCGAAACGCCTCAATGGTTGGACCGGGATACTGCCCCTCATATCCCCAAAGCCTCGTGGGCGGAAGCTGCGAATGCAATTGTTTTGTGAACTCCGACATGCGAACGCGATATTGGACCCCGACCTCGCCCGTGCTTAGTGGCATCAATCGCTTGGGAACAGGCAGTGGATCTATATATCGCTGCAGCGAGCCGGGCTTGCGATAGAGCGGTTCGGAAGTCGCACGGCCCGCTGTATCGTCGCCAGCGACGCCCTGCGCGAAAACCATAGCCGGGAGGGCTGCCATGCATAGCTGGAGAAAATCACGCCTCTTTTGTGGTTTCATTTCACCTCACAAAGAGCCCGCCAGGCTCGAATCCCTCGCTTCCGGATAGCTTTGTCAAAGACATCGCGCCGCAGCGCCTCAAGGATATGCAACCGGGTACCGCGATTCGATCTCCAGGCAGCCACCGCCACAAAAACAGAATCGGCTCTTTGACCCATCGGCCCTCGACTTCCAATCTACTACCCGCCATGGCTAAGGAAAATGGAAATCTGGTTTCGGTGGCAGGGGAGGTTGCAATTTACTACCAATAAACAAGACTGAAATCATCCAAGTACGTGGCATGACCTCGTCCGCGCAATGCAAATACCACTTAAGTGGGCAACTTCAGCCTCATGCACTGGTAAAAAAGCCTCGATACTTTCTAAATAGGCCGACTGGCCCAGCTGGCGGCAATCCCTTCGGTGCGGAAGAAGATGGCGATGGCTTCGATTTCAACCAGCAACTCCGGCCGGTAGAGATGCGCCTGGACCCCGGTGGACGCGGCCTTTAGCCCCGGAGGCTTTTGTTCCGGCCGAACCCATCAAACGAGTTCTTCCGCGGCCTCTTTAAACCCTGAGGGACGTTTTCGATTATTCTTGAATCCATTCATGCAAACCGATCTCGCCCCTCGCAGCGCACCCGAAACGCGTTTGCTTCCCCCCCACGCAGATCGACGAAGCACCCGCTTACTCGATCGTGATCTCCGTCGCCACGTACTTGTGCCCGTCGTAATCCGCTGAGAGCCGGACCTGCTGGCCGACGCGCAGGCGCTGGCTGATCTGTGCGTGCGCATCGAACGATATCCGGTAACTCTGGTTGTCGCGCGGATCGAGTACCACCATCATTCCCGTCGGCAGATTGAGTTCCGAGAGCGTCCCGCTGAAGACGAAGCTCGCGCCCGGCGCCGCCAGCACCGAAATCTCAGTGGCCACTCCCTGCCCGCGGTTGTTCGAGTCGAATTTGATCGTAACCAGCGAACCCGGCGCCAGGTCCGTGGGCCCCGATGGCGCTGAGGAGAACGCCGTTTGTCCCTGCCGCTTGAACGACGTCTGGTTGGATACCACCAGCCGGAACGGCGGACGGTTCGGCGCCGTGGTCAGGATCAGAATCCCGCTGCCGGGATCAAAGGAATGCACCCGGCCCTGATACTCGCCTTCCGGCTGTGTCGACAAAATGTGGACGCTCGCTGCGAAAATGCTGGCGCCGTCCAGCATCGTCTGCACTGAGGCGTGCGTCGCCGGTCCCAGGTCATGCAGCGGAACCCGCTTTCCATCCCGGTACACCTCGGTGCGCTCGTCAAAGAGAATCTTCAACGGCTTCTCGCCGTACACCTTCAGCACCATCTGGTCTGACACCGGATCAACCCGGTAGATCTCGCCTCCCAGGATTGTGCTCCGCCCCTTGGGAAGCGGCGGCAAATCGGGCTTGCTTCCCGTGTCCGCTCCGTTCTTTGCCATCAGCGCGGCGGTTGCCGACTGCGACTGTGCCATGTTTCCCTGGCTCAGCACAAGCGCGCCGAGCAACGTCACCGCAAACATTCGTCCCATATTTGTGCACCTGAATCCGTTTAGACACTTATTTGGATGACTGCCGCACCCTTCCGGTGGTCTCCGGAATCGCTTGTCCGGCAAGCCCGGGACAACACCGCTCATGTCTGCGCATCTAAAAGGATGTGCCCACAACTGTGAAACCCACCATTGGGCCTGGCCGAAGGGAATAACTGCACTATGCCGAAGACCGCAATCACGCTGGGCGCGATCTTTGCCCTTGCCGTACTCGGCGCTAGCCGGAAGGTCTGGGCGCACGACGGCGAACGGATCCTCATCCCCATGCGCTCCCGCCTGAGCCCGGTGCAGAAACTCAATCGCGAGGGCGTCGAGGCCATCCGCAAGCACAAATTCGATCGCGCTGAGACGCTCTTTTACAGGGCGTATCTTTACGACCCCGCAGACCCCTTCACCCTCAACAATCTCGGCTACGTCTCAGAGCTCGAGGGCCAGATCGACCGCGCGCAACGCTTTTACCAGCTTGCCGCTGAACAAAGCAGCAATGCCAATATCGACCTGAGCAACTTGAAACACCTGCATGGCCAGCCCATGAAGGCCGCTCTCGTCCAGCTCAAGGATGCCGCCATGCGCGTCAACCGCCTCAACCTCGACGCCATGCGAATGCTGGAACGCGATCAGGGCTTTGAAGCCATTGACGCTCTCAAACGGGCACTCGCCGTCGATCCCAGCAATCCGTTCACTCTCAACAATCTCGGCGTAGCCTATGAGTCCGTTGCCGACTTCGACAACGCTCTGCGCTACTACCAGGACGCCGCGTCCTCCCGTTCCAAGGAACCGGCCATGGTCACCCTCGACCGTACATGGCGCGGCCGCTCGGTTTCCAGCATGGCCCGCGAAAGCGCCAGCCGCCTGGAGCGGAAGATGCGCAACATCGATCCCGCCGAGGCCAAGGCCATCATGTTCACGGTGCGCGGCGTATACGCGGAGAACGCCAACAACTGGACCGAGGCGCGCGAAGATTTCCTCCATGCCTACGCGCTCTATCCTTCCAGCGCCTTCTCTCTCAATAACCGCGGCTACGTAGCCGAACGCGAAGGCGACCTGGAAACTGCGCAGTTCTTCTATCAACGCGCTCAGCGCGCTTATAACTCTACTGCCAAGGTGGGCCTCGCCACGCGGCTCTTCGCCAGGGGGCAACCGGTCAACGCGGTCGCCGGCGACAGCAACGGCAAGGTCGATGACGCACTCGAAGTCTATAGCCGCGAACGCAAGCAACCATCGGCTCCGGTCGAGCTCACCCCCCGCGGGGGCTCGCCCGCGCAAAATTCAAACCCAGCGCCGGAAGACCGGCCTCAATAACTTAAATACCCCAGGGACAAAACTGAAAATGCGCGCACATTCTGAATTTCCTTCTAATAAGTCAATGACCCTGCTGTCCCGCTTGCTCCTCGGTTCGCAGCATGAAGAAGCATCCTGGATGGAAGAGGATCTCCATCGCGACCTCAGCTGCCTCACCAGGGAAGAATTCGACGATCTGCTTCACCTCGCGGATCTCAATCACGTCGTCATGCGCGGCATGGAAGTCTTTCTCGCCACCGCACGCGGAATGCGTGATGATCTCCGTGCACAGTGGGCCATCGACGCGCTGGCCGTGGAACAGCGTCGAATCGCCAACGCTCTGCCCTTCGTCGGCGAGATCTGCAAGACCTTTGAAGATGCGGGATACGGTTGTTGCGTCATCAAATCCCTCGATCACTGGCCCGACCTCGGCAGCGATCTCGATCTGTATTCCAGCGCTTCTCCCAGAGAGGTCACGGAGTTGATGACCCGCCGCTTCGGCGCGGCCGTCGCCTCCAGAAGCTGGGGCGACCGCCTCGCCTGCAAGTGGAATTTTCAGATTGCCGGACTGCCTGAGCTCGTCGAAATCCATGTCGGGCGCCTCGGCCAGACCGGCGAGCAGATCGCCATCGCATCCTCGCTGCTGCGCCGCACGCGCCTCATCGCTGTCGACGGCCGTTCGTTCCGCGTGCCCTCCAAGTCCGACCGCATCCTCATCTCCACGCTTCAGCGCATGTACCGCCACTTCTACTTCCGCCTTTGCGATATCGTCGACAGCGCGACCCTGATCGAAAGCGAGGGGCTCGACTTCGCTGATCTTCATGACGCCGCGGACAAGGCCGGCATCTGGGAGGGTGTCGCCACTTATCTGGCCATCGTCTCTGACTACACCGCCCGCTATCGCGGCATGGGCCTCAACCTGCCGGGATTTGTCACCTCGTCCGCGCGCTTCGGCGGTGAGGCGGTCTACTACGGCCGCGGATTCCTTCGTGTGCCGCTCCTCCCGCAATCGGTCAGTCTCTATGGCGCGCAGCTTGCTGATACGCTGCGCAAACGGCAACTCGAAACCGGCGCGCGCCTCAGCCTCCTGCCGTGGCTTGCCACCGCCGCCGCCGTCGGACAGAAAGTTACAGGAAGCGATAAGGGAATCTGGTGATTCTCGCGGGCTGGTTCGCAGTCTCACTTTTTCCGCAAATCGCGCCTGCTTTATTGCGCCAGTTCGTCATCTAAACAGTTATACGGGGTTAGAGAACGCCATCTATAGACGCAAGTCGGGATCACAAACGGGACACGAGAGGGGGGTGCGGGGGGTTCTCGCACAGGGACTTATGACCAATAGGGTATCGACGAATCCTGAAGTCGTTTCGCAGGGCAGGCTCGCCGTCGAACGTTCTGGCGCCAGGCCGCGCGCGGCGGAAGCCTACAACCGGAGCAGCCTCGCGGTGGACTTCGATGAATCCTGGGTCGAAGACCTTCAACCCCTGCCGCATCTTGTACCCATTCCAGCCATTGGGTCCGTCGCCGTAGTGCGCGGCGCACCCAGCTTCATGAGCCTCGATGTCGCCACCAGGCAACGAGATCCGGCCGCCAAGGTCGTCTCCTTCATCGTTCACAC
>Ga0265338_10001873_pt1 | contig 33007 bp, 38 predicted proteins | sample 42126metaG_FD_193579 | JGI IMG/M metagenome (GOLD analysis project Ga0265338, IMG submission 193579) | Rhizosphere microbial communities from Carex aquatilis grown in University of Washington, Seatle, WA, United States - 4-21-26 metaG | ecosystem: Host-associated > Plants > Roots > Rhizosphere...
TGGAGCCCGCCCCTACTGTAAAGACGATCTTGCAGGCCCGCCATCCGCCGCAGGTCCCAGCCTCACCCGCTCCGCGCGTCGCGCGAATCGCGGTGCGAAAGTGGAGTCACCTTCCATGCTGCTGCGGGCCGCCTGTCGGACTGTGCCTGACATCCCCGGCCGGCCTAGAAACCGAGCTGTCCGAAAAAAGCCTTAATTGTGACCGGTCTGTGTGATGGCCAGTATGGAGACCATCCCTATCACCGAGGCGAAGGCCCGGATAGCCGAACTCGCCGAACGAGTCGCGCGCGAGCACGATCACTTCACGATAACCCGCAACGGCCGCGCGGAGGTCATGCTCATCTCAGTGGCGGAGTACGAGTCCATGCAGGAAACGCTCGACATCCTCGGGGACCAGGAGACGGTCGCGGATCTCCGGCAGTCCCGCGAGGACTTCGCCGCCGGGGACACGTATACCGCCGCACAGGTACGCGCCGAACTGGAGCAGCGCCGGCGCCTTGGCCAGCAGTGAGCGGAACCGGCCCCGCGGCCAGCGAGCCCTACGCGGTCCTCTTGTCCGGGCAGGCGCGCCGGAACATCCGGGAGAACCTGCCCCTGGAGGTCGCCCTTGCCGCCATGGAAGCCATCGATGGATCGATCGCCGTGAACCCCTACCGGGCGGGCAAGCCGCTGGACGAACCGTTCGACGGCTACTACTCGGCGCGCCGCGGGACCTACTGGATCATCTACCGCATCGACGAGGCCAAACACCAAGTCGAAGTCCACTCGATTCGCCATCGGCGCGACGCCTACCGCGCCTGAACTCAAATCCACGACGCAAAACTGGAACCACCCCTGCGCGCCGCTGCCCCGCGCTGACCCAGTCCGTTCGCCCCGGTACTCCGTCTGGGGTGTCGCGCTGGCACGATCCCCGTGCGTGAACGGCGCGCGGCGGGAGACACTGGCGGCCATGAGGCGACTTCCTGCCGACTGGGTCACGCTGCAGCCGGTATACCTCTCCGTCCGCCGAGCTGGCGATCGGACGCGCGGCCAATCGTCACGGATGGACGGCCGGGCTGGGACCGGCCCGGGAGGAGAGGAAGCATCGTGGCTAAGCCGAAGATTCTGCTGGGCGGCCTGGGAATTCCTGAGTCACCGCGGTGGCATGACGGGCGGCTGTGGTTCTGCAACTGGATCGACCGGCAGGTCGTGGCGGTCGACATGGAGGGCACTGCCGAGGTCATGCTGACCCGCGACCCGGCGAGCTACCCAATGGGGTATTCCATCGACTGGCTGCCCAACGGCAGGCTCCTGACGACTGGCGACAAGGTCCGGCGGCAGGAGCCCGATGGGTCGATGGCCGTCCACGCCGAGCAGGCGGCGAACGAGATCGTTGTGGACACGCGCGGCAACGCCTACGTCAACGGCGCGGATTTCGACTTCGCGGCCGGCGCTCCGCCCAAGCCCGGCTACATCAAGCTCGTCACGCCGGACGGGCAGTTGCGCCCGGTGGCCGGCGACATCCAGTTCCCCAACGGCATGGTCATCACCCCGGACGGCCGGACGCTGATCATTTCCGAGTCGTTCGCCGGCCGGCTCACCGCCTTCGACATCGACCCCGACGGCGGCCTGTCGGGGCGGCGGGTGTTCGCCGGGGGCCTGGCGCCGGACGGCATCACGGTGGACGCCGAAGGCGCGGTCTGGGTCCAGGCAGGCGGATCGTCCGTGGTGCGCGTGACCCAGGGTGGTGAAATCCGGCAGCGGATCGAACTCCCGGAGAACCGGGCGCCGTTCGCGCTGATGCTCGGCGGCCCGGACCGGCGAACCCTGTTCATCTGCACAGCCGAGTGGCACCCGGCCGACGGCCCCGCTGCCAACCTTGGCCGGCTGGCCGCGGGACCGCGTACCGGGGAAATCCTCGCCGTCCTCGTCGAAGTGCCCGGCGCCGGCCGCCCATGACCGCTGGATCACCGGGCGGCGGCTAGCCGCTCATCAGGGGCCTCGGCTGGCACCGCTACCTGCACCTCATCGAGGAAGCCGCCGGACTGGTGCTGCCAGAGCCTGGCGTACGTTCCGTCGAGGCCGAGCAGTTCCTGGTGGGTGCCCTGCTCGACGATCCGGCCGCGGTCGAGGACGACCAGCTGGTCCATGCGGGCGACCGTGCTCAGCCGGTGCGCGACGACCAGCGCGGTCCGGCCCTCCATGAGCTGCCACAGCGCCTGCTGGATGAGGATCTCGCTTTCCGAGTCCAGCGCGCTCGTCGCCTCGTCCAGTAGCAGGACCGGCGCGTCACGCAGGATCGCCCGGGCGAGCGCGACCCGCTGCCGCTGGCCGCCCGACAGCTTCACGCCACGCTCGCCGACCATCGTGTCGAATCCGTCAGGCAGCGCGTCGGCGAACTCCGTCACGTGCGCCGCCTCCGCCGCCTGGCGGATCTCCGCATCCGTCGCCTCCGGGCGCGCGAACGCGATGTTTTCGCGCAGCGTCCGGTGGAACATCGCGGGGTCCTGCGGCACGTACGCGATCAGGCTGCGCAGGTCCGACTGGCGCAGCCTGCTGATGTCCTGCCCGCCGATCAGGATCCGGCCGCCGTCGATGTCCATCATCCGCAGCAGCAGGCGCGTCAGCGTGGTCTTGCCGCCGCCCGACCGGCCGACGACGCCAAGCCTGGTGCCGGCCGGCACGGTGAGGTCGAGGCCGTCGAACAACGGCCGCCCGCCGTCATGGGCGAACGTGACCCGCTCGAAGCGGACGTCGCTCGCAATCGGCCGCAGTGGCTCGGGCGCCACCGGGTCGGTCACGGTCGGCTGGGTGAGCAGCAACTCGGTGAACTGCGCGGCCTCCGTCAGCGAGCTCTCCAACTGGCGGTAGATCTGGTTGAACTCGAACATGATGCGCGTCGCGTTGGAGTAGTACGTGAACGCCACGATGATCACCTCGATCCCGTGGCTGCCGCCGCCGAGGGCGACGGCGAGCAGCAGGCCAAGGGCGTTGGCCAGCACCGACAGCGGTGAGACGAGCACGTCGATGCGCAGGTTGTGGTAGTCCCACGAGCGCACTGACTTGCGCCTCAGGTCGGCGACGCGGGACCCGTGCTCGGCGGCTTCCCTGGCCTCGGCGGCGAATGCGCGGATCGTCTCCATGTTCGCGATGCTGTCGGCGACGCGCCCGGACACGAGCGCGCTTGCTTCCTCGCGCTCGTCGACGAGCCGCTGCCGGCGCCGGATCAACGGCACGAGGAAGGCTCCGCTGACCACGATCAGGCCGAGGAGCCCGGCGACGAGCAGCGGGTCGTAGTGCCAGAGCACTACCGACGCGAACGCGAGCGGCACCAGGTTGCCGACCACGTTGAACATCAGCGTGTCGGCGAATTCCTCGAACCGGCCGGCGAAGCTCAGCACCCGCTTGGTCAGTGAGCCGGCGAAGTTCTCGTGGAAGAACGCCGCGTCCTTCGCCAGCAGCGCGTCCATCCCGATCACGTAGAGGTTCTCGATCCCGTGGCCGTCCAGCCGGTTCAGGCAGTGGATGCCGAACCGCCACAGGACCTCGCCGGAAAGCAGCACCCCGGCGAAACCGAGCACGTACGGCAGGGCCGCCCCGACGCCAGGCACTCCGTGGCTGGCAAAGCGGCCGACCAACTGGGCGACGAACAACGGCGCCACGTAGTAGGTGCACGTGTTTCCCAGCGCGGGCAGCAACATCCCCGGCACGGTGAAGCGCCGCAGGCGCGCCATCTGGCGGCCGTAGTAGCGCAGCGCGAGCAGCACCGACCGTTTCCTGGTCGGCGCGCCGCGATCATGTTCAGCTGCGGTCATCACGCCCCCGTTCCGAGCAGCCAACCTTCACATGCTGCCCGACGGGGGACGGGATGAGCGACTGGTTTTTTGGCCGTCCCGGTCAGCCCTGGTCTGGCTGGCCCTCCGGGGCCTGGGAGGCGTCCGGCGGGAAAACCGGGCCGTGCTGCGCGAGGGTCTGCGTCCGGTCGAGGATCACGTTGCTGTCGCCGCCGGCCGGCGCCGTATAACCGGCGATCGCCGCGTCGAGGTCCGGGCCGCCCGACCCCGGAGACACGGCGGCGTACTCGGCCCGCTTGCTCTCACCGACGGTCGTATATCCCGCAACCCGGGGCGCGCGTCGCCACCTGGACGGGATGAACAGCGGGACGACCATCGCCATGCCGGCCATCCCGAGCAGGCCGTCCATCAGCAGGATCGCGAATCCGATGCCGTAGCCGTGGCTTGGGAACGGTATCAGCCTCATGGCCTCCCGCACGTCCGAGACGTACAGCCCGGTCCACGCCACAAGAACCAGGCCAGGCAGCCCGGCCGCGAGCGGCGACACCCGCGGGAGAACCATCAGCAGCCCGGCGGCCAGGCCCACCGCGAGCATGAGGCCGCCGCCCACCATCACGTGGGCGTCCGTGACCAGCGAGCGGCCGTCCGCCGGCAGCCCGCCGCCGTAGGCCGCCGGCCAGCCGCTGTTGGCCGCGGCGCTGGCCGACGTTGCGTTGAAAACCAGCGTGTAGCCCCAAGCCGCCACGAAGAACACCGCTGCCGCCAGCAACACGGCAAGCGCGAGGCCGTACAAGTGCCGCATTTTCATCAGTCCCTTGCCCGACTGGGTCCGGATATGCGCGGTTTTGCGCCGCTAGCCTACGGCCGGGAATCGCGCCCCACCACCGTTATCGGTCCCTTTACACGCAGCCGGACACGGCGCGCAGTTCTTGACACACTGGGCTAGTGGGACGTCAATGGCGCTAATACCAGAAACCACGCCAGCGCCGGCGGCCGGAGCCTGGACCTAGGTAGCTTCTCCGAAGCCGGCGAGGCCGGCCGCAACCGCATATGGCAGGTGGCGGGGCCAGGCGAGCAGGCCACGGGCCAGCGACCTGATCCGCGGTCGCAGCGGGGTGAGCAGCTGCACGCAGTGCTGCCAGGCAGCTCCTTCGTCCTCGGCGAACAGGGTTCCCCGCAGCCCGGCACGGAACCGGCGGGCGTCTCCCCCGTCATCGCGCCACGACGCGAGCCAGGCCGACGCCTCCGGACCGGGCGACGGCAGCGTCCAGCCGCGCAGCCCCTCCGCGACCTGGCCGCCCGCAGCGATCACGAACGCGTCCGCGCCGCCGCCGGCGATCGAGTGCACCCGCCCTGAGCTGCGACCGCCCGCCCTGATTGACGCCGAGCTGAAGTGCGCCCCCAGGGCCAGCGCCGCCACCGCGTGCCCCGCCTCATGCCACGCGGTGGCGACCGCCTCCTTGCGGGCCGGCGCGTAGGTCGGAGCGAAGCCGCCCTGGTACCGCTGCCTGATCCAGTCGTCGTGCACGACGGACTCGTCGTCGTACCGCTCGAGCCGCGCGAGCACGGCCCGCACGGACGACAGCGTCCGCAGTTCCCCGGGCGTCACCCGGCGACTATAGCCGGGTGTAGTCGCTGCCGAGTAGCTGCACGACCCGGTAGCGCTGCCGGCTGGCCACCTTGCGCAGCTGCGCCAGGCCGCCCGCGGCCGCGATCACTACCGCCGCCCCGGCCGCCACGATCGACGCGCCGAACACCGCGAGCCCGCCGATGACGTGCCCGAGCAGCACCATGATCAGGCCGACGAGAAACGCCACGGGAATGAGCGCCACCAGCAGCACGGCGAGCACCCCGAGCGCGATCGCCGCCTTCGCCCGCCAGCCGATCTTCCCTGTCCTCCGGGCCGGGTACCAGTCCGTCATGCCTCCACCCTTCACCCAAAAACCCAGACATAAGATATGTCGTGTTAAGGGGACAACGCAACATGCGGTGCCGCTATGCCCGGGCGGCCAGGTCAGGCTGGCACGCTAAGGCGGCCGGGGGTGCGGCGGCAATTCATGTCGACCTCAAGCCGCCGCGCGGCGGATGCCTCGCCGCGGCTCAGGTCGCGCTGGATCCGCCGGTCCAGCCAGCCGCCGGCGCCGGTCCACACCACGATCCCGTCGAAGAGGTCCTCCTCGGGAACTTCGAGCACGTGCTCAAGGATGCCGAACTGCGTCCCGTCCCGGGTGAGCACCGGCACGCCAGGGGTGACCCCTTGGTAGGAGACCGCGAGCAGTTCGTCCTCGTCCTCTTCTTCCATATGCCGACAATAACGGAATGCGCGCGGCCGGGCAGCGGCCCTGGGCACGGCAACACCGCGTGCGGCCGCGGCGGGTGGTGGTGTGCCGCGGTGGCTGGGCGGGAATGGAAACGGCATGCCGATTCCCCTGGTGGTAGGGCAGTGGAACAAGGCCGGGCTGAACAAGGTCACCAGGCACGTCGCGCCCTGGATGCCCGGCCTCGGCCTGGTCGTGCACCGGGGCCGGCGCTCCGGGACCGAGTACCAGACGCCGGTCAACGTCTTCCCCACCGGGGGCGGCTTCGTCATCGCGCTGACCTACGGCCCGGGCGCCGACTGGGTGAAGAACGTGCTGGCGGCGGGCGGCTGCGAGCTGCGGACGCGCGGCCGCGTCGTGCATCTCGTCGAGCCGTGCCTGTTCCACGACGAGACCAGGCACCACATCCGGCCCCTGGAGCGCCAGGTGCTCGGGGCCATCGGGGTTGCCGATTTCCTGTCACTCAAGACCGCGCCCGCCTCAACGGCGTCGGGCGGTAGTCAGTAGGAGCGGCAAAAAACAGTGCACTGCCCCGTCGGAGTGCCGGGCGCCCGGACGACGATAGGGGTATGACGGACCCGCGGGTGCGGCCCGACCAGGCGCTCGGGCTGCTTGAGCTGTATGACGACGCGCTGCCGCACGTGTACGGCTACCTGCTCGCCCGCTGCGGCGACGTGAGCCTGGCCGAGGATCTGACGGCCGAGTCGTTCCTTGCCGCGGTGCACGCGGCGCGCAAGCCGGGCGCGGCCGAGCCCTCGGTGCCGTGGCTGATCGGGGTCGCCCGGCACAAGCTGGCCGACCACTGGCGGCGGGCCGAACGTGAGCAGCGCGGGCTGCGCCTGCTCGACAGCGAGCCCGCGCCGGCCGACGACCCGTGGGAGGCGGCGATCGACCGGATCCGGGCCCGCGAGGTGCTCGGCCGACTCGGGCCCCACCACCGGGCCGCGCTCACGCTGCGCTACCTGGACGGCCTGCCGGTCCCCACGGTGGCCAGCCACCTGGACCGCACCGTGCACGCCACCGAGGCGCTGCTCGTGCGGGCCCGCGCCGCGTTCCGCCGGATCTACGAGGAACAGGAGGGCTCGCGATGACCGATCCGTTCGAGGCGCTGCGCGAGCCCGTCAGGCCCGCAGCACCAGACCCTGGCTTCGCCGCGCGGCTGCGGCAGGAGCTCGCCAGCGAAGTATTCGCATTCCCGGGAGGAACCATGTCACAGCAGGCCGTCGAACCCCAGGCAGAGACACGTAACGCAGAGACACCGGCCGAGCGCGGACCTGCCCAGGCCCCGGCGCTAACCCCGTACATCATGGTGGCCGACGCCCGGCGCGCCATGGACTGGTATGTCCAGGTGCTCGGCGCGCGGCGGCGCGGCGAGCCCGTCGTCAACGCGGACGGCACCATCGGCCACGCCGAGCTCGGCATCGGCGACGCCGTGCTAATGCTCGCCGAGCCGTCGGACCTGTGGCCCGACGTGCCGGTGCGCGCGCCCGACTCCCCCACGACGTTCAGCCACACCCTGCACCTGGAAGTCAGCGACGTCGACGAGACCACTGCGCGAGCCAGAGACAACGGCGCCACGATAGAGCGGGCGCCGAGCGACCAGTTCTACGGCCGCCGCGCGGCGGTCGTCGACCCGTTCGGGCACCGCTGGATCCTGCTGCGCCCGCCGGCCCAGGCCGCGAGCCTGCACCAGGGCGACGTCGCGCACGTGACGATGACCGCGCGGGACGCGGACCGGGCCAGGGAGTTCTACCAGGCGGTGCTGCAGGTGCCGTTCGGCGCCGCCCACCCGGGCACCTGGCGCACCGACCAGGTCAGCCCGCCGCTCGGCATCCGGCCGACCCGGGACGGCGAGCCGCAAGTACAGCTGACCTACCGCGTTGACGACATCGCCGCCGCCGTTCAGCGGGTCCGCGAGGCGGGCGGCCGCGCGGACGAGCCACGGCGCATGCCCTTCGGGCTGCACGCCGAGTGCACCGACGACCAGGGCACGATATTCCGGCTCGTGCAGCCATCCGGCTAACGGGCCACCGGGACGACGCCGCGCCGGCCGGCGGGCTGGCTGGAAGGCGCGGCGTTAACCGGTTGACGGTTCACCTCGGCATGCGGTTGCGTTCTGCTCGTGTCCGAGGTCAACGGCAGTTGCGACAAGCGGTTCCAGGCGGTGCGCGACGCGCTCGCGGAGTCGCTCAGCGACCGGGACGTCGGCGCGTCGGCGGCGGTCTTCGTGGACGGCGAGCCGGTGGCGGATCTCTGGGGCGGGTACGCCGACGCGGCGCGGGCCGTGCCGTGGCAGCGGGACACGGTGGTCAACGTCTGGTCGGTCAGCAAGACGATGCTGGCGCTGTGCGCGCTGGTCCTCGCCGACCGCGGCGTCCTCGACCTGGACGCGCCGGTCGGTCGGCACTGGCCCGAGTTCGCCGCGGCGGGCAAGGAGAACGTCCTGGTGCGGCACGTGCTCGCGCACACCGCCGGGCTGCCGCACCTTGACGGGATGGTAAGCGAGGAAGACCTGTACGACTGGCCCGCCGTCACGGCGCGGCTAGCCGCCCAGGTACCGCGCTGGAAGCCGGGAACACAGGCGGGTTACCACTCGCTGACCCAGGGATTCCTCCTCGGCGAGGTCATCCGCCGGGTAACCGGCCGGCGCCCGGGCGCGTTCTTCGCCCAGGAGGTCGCCGGGCCGCTCGGCGCGGACTTCCAGTTCACGCTGAGCCCGGCGGACGACGGGCGGTTCGCGGCCGGCATCGCGCCGCCTGGCGCACCGGCCGACTGGGGGTCGGCGCCGTCACCGTCCGCCGTGGCAACCGGGACAGGAGCCGGGGAGGACGGCGCCCCGGCCGGGATACGGCTCGCCGTGGCCAACACCCCGGCATGGCGGCGGGCGGAGATCCCGTCGGGCAGCGGGTACGGCAACGCCCGCTCGGTCGCCGCCGTCCAGTCGGTGCTCGCCAGCGGCGGCACGGTCCGCGGGGTGCGGCTGCTCTCGCCGGAGGGCTGCGCCCTGGCCAGCCAGGAGCAGTACCGCGGTATCGACCAGGTCACCGGCGCGTCCGTGCGCTACGGCATGGGCTACGGGATCTTCGACCCGCAGGTCGGCTGGGCCGGCTGGGGCGGGTCCATGGTGATGACCGACCCGGACGCCCGGATGACGGTCGCCTACACGATGAACCAGATGCTCGACAGCGGCTACGACCGTGGCTTGGCCATCGTGCTCGCCGCGTACGACGGCCTCGGTTCCTAAGAGTTGATTCGTAATTGGGGTTTGCGAATCGCCTGGGGTGTTGCGTGTCCGTCTGTTCCGCCGACGGCCCCAGGTGTATCCGTGGGTCCTGTTGCGGGGTTGGACGGGGCGTTCCCCTTGCCCGGCAGGGGCCACGGGATCGTGGCTGCCATCCTCACCAGCGCCCGCGGGCGGGCTGTGGTGGATGGTTGACCGGGCGGGCCCCTCTTGCTGGGCCCTGGGCTCCCCGGTGAGGGGGATGCTGGTGACGTGGCCGGCCAGCACGGTAGCGTGCAGGCGCGCCAGCAGTTCCAGGTCGATCTGGGCGGTGGCCGGATCGCCGGGGTCGGTGAGGGTGACGGCAGTGGCCAGGGCGGCGGATACCAGGTCACGGTCGCCTTCGATGCCGCAGGCGCACTGGTGGGTGCGCTGGGAGAGGTCCTTGCGGGCGCGGGTTCCGCAGGTGCAGTGCTGGGACAGCGCGGTGGTGCGGGTGGATGCCCTGGTCATTGACCCGCCAGCGGCTCGGCATTCGGCGGCGAGCGCGGCCAGGAGCCGGCCGGGGGTGAAAGTGGCGATGCCGGCGCCCCAGCGGCGGGCCCAGGTGCTGATGCTGACGTCTTCGGTGATGAAGTTCGGGCCGTGGATGGCGACGATCAGCCGGGCTGCCTGGCGTGCGCTGGCGTCCTTGCGGCGGGCGGTGGCGGAGGCTGCGGCGGCGTGGTCGGCGCGGGCCCGCTGGTAGCCGGCGGTCAGGTGGTCTTTGCGGTAGGCCTGCACGGGTATCCCGGCCTTGTTGGCATGCCGGGAGCCGCCGGGGACGCCCAGCGCTCTTGCGGGCAGGCCGGCCTGGGCGCGTCGGGTGTCGCGTTCGTGCTGTTTGCGGGATGGCCGGTACTGATCCTGGTTAGCGGCCCGGCGGGACCGGTCAAGGTAGCGTTGCCGACGGCGGGCGGCGGCGCGCTCGTCCTTGACGGCGTCCCGCTGGGCCGGGGTAACGGCCAGGTGCGACAGCAGCAGGCGGTCAGGCTCGCTGCTGTCGGCGGCGGGCGCCGGAATGGAGGCGATGGCGATGTTGGAGACGTTGCCGTCGCAGCCGGCGAGCCGCCCGGCGGGCGCGACGTCGCGGATGGCCTGAGTGGCAGGACTGGCCCAGCCGGGTCCGAGGACTGTCAGGTGCGCGTAGTACCGCCAGCCGCCAGGGGCCTTGCGGTCACGGGCGCGGACCAGGTCGATCTTGTGCCAGCGGGCAGGGTCAGCGAGGAAGGCCGCCAGGCGGGGGAACTGGCCTGCTCCTTGCGGCAGCCGGACGGGCATGACCAGGTCGCCGCCGGGCAGCCCGGTGTAGACGACAGTCAGCGGACCGTCGTAGCCGCGCCAGGTGCGGGCACGGGACTGCGGGGCCGGCAGCGTCCGGGGCTGGGCGAGCACACCGGTTCCGGGACGGGGTGCGGCGGCTTCCGCCACGGTGGTGCCCGGGACGGCGGCGTAGTCGTCGAGGTGGCCTTGCAGGGTGCCGGCCAGCCGGTAGGTCTCCCAGGTGCCGTTGTCCTTTGTGTGGGAGCGGGCGCGTCCGGGGATGCGCCGGAAGTCCCACCATGACCCGGTGTTCGGCGGCCCGGCGCGGCGGCCGGACTTGTCGGGGAACAGGAACCGGTCGCAGGTTACCCATACCTCGTCGGCCAGGTGCTGGCCGGTGGCGCGGGTGATGTGGGCCCGCAGCCACCCGGACCGGCTCGCGTGCTCGCGTGCGCGGGTCTCCAGGCCCTTGCGGGTCAGCCTGAGGCTGGACCGGATTGCCGCCTCCGGCGACGGGGCCGGCTGAGGTCCGGCTGCGGTGGCGGGCTTGCGGGCGGCGGCTGCTTCCGCCGCGTGCCGGCGGTGTCGGGTTCCTGATTTCTGGTTCAGGTACGCGGTGCACAGGTGCTCGGCGTCGCGTTGCAGGGCCCGCCGTAGCCGGAAGGCGGCGTCCCAGTGCTTTTCCAGCCGGCGGCGCATCTGCGGGCTCGCGGACAGGTCGAGCTCCAGCGCGATGACGGCCACCTCATCGGGCCGTCTCCAGTTCTGGTGCCGTGACTTACCGCGCGCCCTGCGGGCCGGGCTGGCTGCCCGGCTGGCGTCCGACGGTGTCGCTACGGCTGCGCTCACGCTTCCCATCATACTTGAACTTATCGATAATATTAACGATTGTTATACCGGCAGGCAATGTATTTCCGAACTGTCTGTCACATTAGTTTTCGTGACTCGTCACCAGGGGCCGGTCTTCACCAGCCGGCACCTGCCGCTGCTGGAGGAGGTCATGCGGGACGTGTGCGCCAGCTTCGACTGCGACCTGCGGTCCTTCACCTGCGCCGACGACAGCACCGTCACCGTTGAGGTCAGCTTCCCGCCGAAGGTGGCACTGGCCCGGCTGGTCAACTCGCTGAGGGCGCCCGCCCTGCTCGCAGCGCGCAAGCGCCTCCGCGCCAGGATCGGGCACGTCCTAGCCCGGCTCAAAGACTGGCAGGGACTCCGCCAGTGCCGACGCCGCGGTGACACCATCAACCTGGCCGTCCGCGCAGTGGCATACCTGTGGAACCTGAAACTCAGCACAAGCAGCCAAAGCTGGACCGAATTACGAATCAGTTCCTAGGTTTTCTTAAGGTCACTGGACGGCCGGTCTTGGGCGCCGCCGGTGGACTTGGGATGTCCCGTCCGGGACAGGAATCCGGAGGAAGCGTCCCATGCTAGTTCTGCGTCATCGCCTGGCCATCGCTGGAGTCATCGCGGCCGCCGCCATCGCCGTCCCGGTCGCCGCCCTGGCGGCCGGGTCCGGTTCACCCCCCGCCAAGCCGGGTCCGCCGACGGCGGCCGCCCCGACCGTGAGCAAGTCACCGCCACCTGGCACGCAGGCGCCGCCGGATGGCGCCGCGGTCGCGAGCAAGGAAGCGGCGGCGGCGTCCCAGCCGGACGTGGCCGCCCCGGGCGGGAGCAAGACACCGCCACCTGGCAAGCAGGCGGACCTGCCCGCGCCGGTAGCGGCATTCGTCGCCCGGCTGGGCGTCGGCACCGACGCGGGCGGTCGCGCGTTCAAGGAGGTCTACGGGCTGGTCAGGCAAGGCGGCACGGCGGATCCGGCCAGCCCGGCGTTCGCGGCGATCGCCCGCGAGGCCGGCGTGAGCCCGGACCGGCTGGCCGCCGCCTGGAACTCTGTCAGCCAGGAGGCGGCCAGCCTGTGAGCGATGTCACCGGGCGCTGGTCCCGCGCATAATGAGTCACGTGCGGGTCCTCGTGGTCGACGACGATTCGGCCGTACGCCGGTCGCTGTCCACCGCGCTCGGGCGGGACGGCTACGAGGTGCTGGCCGCCGAGGGCGGCAACGCGGCACTGGCCCGCCTCGTAGCCGCCAGCGTCGACGCGATCGTGCTCGACGTCGCCATGCCCGAGCCGAACGGCCTTGAGGTGTGCCGGCGGCTGCGCGCCCGCGGCGACCGGACGCCGATCCTGATGCTCACCGCCCGCGACCTGATCGACGATCGCGTCGCCGGGCTGGACGCGGGCGCGGACGACTACCTGGTCAAGCCGTTCGCGCTCGCCGAGCTGCGCGCCCGGCTGCGCGCGCTGCTGCGCCGCAACGCGGCGGGCGCGGAACGACTGAGCCACGGCGACCTGGTGCTCGACCTCGCCGCGGCCCGGGTAACGCGGGGCAGCCGCGATGTCTCCCTCACCCGCACCGAGTACCTGCTGCTCGAGTTGTTCCTGCGCAACCCCGGCCGGGTGCTCGGCCACGCGCAGATCTTCCAGGCGGTGTGGGGTTACGACTTCGGCCCGCGCTCAGGCAACCTGTGGGTCTACATCGGCTACTTGCGCGCCAAGCTCGAGGCGGCCGGCGAGCCGCGCATCCTGCACACCGTGCGCGGGCTCGGCTACGTGCTGCGGGACGCGCCGTGACACCGCGGGACGCGCCGTGACCCTGCGGAACCGGGTTGCGGTGGCGGCGGCGGCCGGGGTGCTGATCGTCGTTGCCGCCGTCAGCGGCGTGCTGTACGTCTCCTACGCTGCGAGCCTACGGTCCCGCGTCGACGCGACCCTCGTCGACGCCGCGCAGCAGGCCACCGGCGTCGCCGGGAACATCATCAAGCACGCCGCCCGCAGCCAGTCGGGCGCCGACATCCAGATCACCGTCGGCGGCGTGGAAGTCCAGCTCTTCCCGAACCCGGCGGCTGGCCTGCCCACCCAGTTCGGCCCGCTTGGCGGCCGCGACGTCGCGGTGGCCAGTCAGGAGCAGCCCGCGTACCTTTCCAACGTGCACGACGCCGGGCAGCAGTACCGGGTGTACACCGCCGCCTGGCTCGGCAACCCGGGCGGGCTAGTCCGCACCAGCAGGCCCGCCAGCGCCGACGACGGCGCGCTGCGCGACGCGGCCCTGCTCCTCGCCGGGCTCACCCTGGCGGCCGCGGGCGTGACCTACGGTGCGGCGCGGCTGGCCGCCGGCCGCATCCTGCGGCCTGTCGCCCAGCTCACCGCGGCCGCCGAGCACGTCACCAGGACCCGCGACCTCACCGCCCGCCTCGGCTTCACGGGGTCAAGCGACGAGGTGGGCCGGCTCGCCTCGTCCTTCGACACCATGCTGGCCGCGCTGCACGATTCACTGTCCGCGCAGCGCCAGCTCGTCGCCGATGCGTCGCACGAGCTGCGCACGCCGCTGACCAGCCTCACCACCAACCTCGACCTGCTCGAGGACGGCGCGGGACTCGCGGACCCGCAGGCGCCCGCGCTGGTGCGCGCGGCGCGGGAACAGGCCGGCGAGCTTGACCAGCTGATCACCGACCTGCTCGACCTGGCGCGCTACCGCGAGTCCGCGCCGCACCGCGAGACCGTGCGCCTTGACCTGCTCACCGGCGAGGCGGTGGGCCGCCTGCGGCAGCGGGTACCGCAGGCGGCCATCGACACTGACCTGCGGCCGTGCCTGGTCCACGTCGACCCCGCGGCCGTCGATCAGGCCGTGGGCAACCTGCTCGGCAACGCCGTCAAGTGGACACCGCCGGGCGCCGCGGTGCGCGTGGCGGTTGAAAACGGCCAGGTGTCGGTCACCGATCATGGCCCGGGCATCACCGACGCGGACCTCCCGCACATCTTCGAACGGTTCTACCGGGCACCCGCCGCGCGGGACATGCCAGGCGCGGGACTCGGGCTGGCGATCGTCGGCGGCGTCGCGCAGGCTAACAACGGAACCGTCGCGGTGCGGACCGGGCCAGACGGGTCGACATTCACGCTGACGTTTCCGCCGCTCCCGAGCGCTGCCGGGGTCCCGGCCGCCCAGCCGGAATGAGCCGCTCCGCCCTGCTCATGAAGACCGCGGATTAAGAGATGACTTAATCGTGGCTCGTGTTCGCCGGAACCCCGCGTTAAAGTCGCGTGTACGCTCGACGGAGACAGGAGGGACGCATGGCCAGCGACGCGCAGCGCGCGGAGGCGCTTGAAGTACTCAGGGACCTGTGGCACGGCCAGGCGCCGGGAACCGCAGACCTCGACGCGTTCCGCGAGTCGAGCTGCAAGCGGATGACCGATGCCGGCGTCGGCTTCGATGAGTTCGGCGGCGCCAGCGAGGGCGACCGCGCCGCGGCGTGGCGGGCGAGGCTGGAGCGGGAAGGCAAGCTCAGTACCGCGGGCAGCCTCGCTGACCTCGTACTACGGCCTGCCAGCGCAGCCGACGACGCCGACGACCCAGCCGGCCACACGGCCCGCTGAGCACGGCGCGGCTAGAGACCCCGGTGGAGCACCAGCAGGACGCAGCGCACGCCCAGGCAACAGAACACGCAAGGCACGCGGGGCAAGCTGAGTATCCGGGGACCGTTGCCGAGCTCACCAGCCGGCTGCGGGACGGCGATTACCTCGCCGACCGCGGCCTCGCCACCACCCTGCTCGTGTCGCTTTCGCTAGGCAGGCCGGTGCTGCTCGAGGGCGAGGTCGGCGTCGGCAAGACGGAGGTAGCGAAGGTCCTCGCTGCTGTCTTCGACCGCAAGCTCATCCGGCTGCAGTGCTACGAGGGCATCAGCACCAGCCAGGCGCTGTACGAGTGGGACTACGCCAGGCAGATGCTGCAGATCAGGGCGCTGTCGCAGGCCGAGGCCGGCGACGAGCAGTCCGTGGAGCGGCTGTTCGGGCCGAAGTTCCTGCTTGAGCGGCCGCTGCTCGAGGCGGTCAGGCAAGGCGACCGCGCGGTGCTGCTCATCGACGAGGTCGACCGGGCCGACGACGAGTTCGAGGCGTTCCTGCTCGAGGTGCTTTCCGACTTCCAGGTCAGCATCCCGGAGATCGGCACGATCAAGGCGGACTCCAGCCCGGTGGTCATCTTGACCTCCAACCGGACGCGGGAACTGCACGACGCGCTGCGGCGGCGCTGCCTCTACCACTGGATCGGCTACCCGACGGCGGCGCGCGAGGCGGAAATCGTGGCCGTCCGCGAGCCCGCCGCCGCGCAGGAGCTGGTCAAGAAGGTCGTCAACGCCGTGCAGCGGCTGCGCGAGCTCGACCTGGCCAAGCCGCCCGGGGTCGCGGAGACGATCGACTGGGTCCGCACGCTCGGCGTGCTCGGCGAGACCGAGCTGAGCGCCGGCGCCGCGAGCGACACGCTCGGCGCGGTCGTCAAGGACCGCGACGACCTCGAACTGGTGCGGGAGAACCTGGTGGAGATCATCTCCGGTGCGTGAACTATGCCTGAGCCGGTAGGCGACCTGGGCACCGGCGGCCAGGAAACCGCGGCGAGTGACCCGTTCACCGATGTCCTCGTCGGCTTCGCGCACGAGCTGCGCGCCGCCGGGCTGACGGTCGGCACGGGCGACGTGCTCGGCTACTTCGCCGCGATGACGCCGCTCGACCCGACGGACCTCGTTGACCTTTACCACGCGGGCCGCGCCACCCTCCTCAACCGGCACGAGGACCAGCCCGTCTACGACCGGGTGTTCCGTGCCTACTTCCTCGGCGAGGACGCGCCCGCCCGCGGGCCGCTCATGATCAAGCCGGCGATGGTGGCGCAGGCCGAGGCGGCGCTGGTCATGCCGGGCACCGAGCCGGGCCCTGAGCAGGACGAGGAACGGCCGTCACTCGGCTGGATGGCCTCCGACGTCGACACGCTCAAGCACCGGTCCTTCGCCGCGTGCACACCGGACGAGCTTGCCGCGCTGCGCCGGATCATGACCAGGATCCGGCTCACCCCGCCGCGCCGCCGCACCCGGCGCACCCGCCCGGCCACGAGGAACGGCACGCAGCCTGACCTGCGCGCGACGGTCAGGGCGGCGATGCGGATGCACGGTGAGCCGCCGGGCCGGCTGTTCTTCACCGAGCGCAAGGTGAAGCCGCGCCCGCTGATCCTCATCGTGGACGTTTCCGGGTCGATGGCTGACTACTCCAGGCACCTGCTGCAGTTCGCGCACACCGCGAGGCGCGCCGCCGCCGGGACGGCGACGGGCCGGGTCGAGGTGTTCTGCTTCGGCACGAGGCTGACCCGCATCACCAGGGAGCTGCGCCACCAGCGGGTCGAGGTGGCGCTTGAGGAGGCGGCGCGGACGGTGGTGGACTGGGACGGGGGCACGCGGATCGGCCAGTCGCTCGACACCTTCACCCGAACCTGGGGACGCGGCGGGCTGTGCCGCGGCGGCGTGGTGGTCATCTGCTCCGACGGGCTGGACCGCGGCGACCCCGAGGTCCTCGCCCGCGCGATGGAGCGGCTGGCGCGGCTGTGTCATCGTATTGTGTGGCTCAACCCGCACAAGGGCGACGACCGGGATTTCCGGCCGAGCACGCTGGGCATGATGGTGGCGGCGCCACACATCGACCTGCTGCTCTCCGGGCATGACCTGGCCAGCCTCGAGGAGCTGGCCAGGATGCTGCCGGCCCAATGAGGCGGTACGGCAACAACGCGAAAGCAATAGAGGAGCACGCCCGTGAGGTGGAGTGTCGGCATCGAGGCCGAGGGCGACCGGGTCTTCACCCGGGAGGAGATCGTCGAGCTCGCCGACGCCGTCGCCGCGAGCAACGGCGTCGCTACCGGCATCGGCACCAACCGGTACGGCGCCCAGATGCTCGTCGTCGCGGACAGCCGCGAGGACGCGCTCGCCGCGGCGACCGAGCTGTTCGCGGCCGCCGCGCAAACGGCCGGGCTGCCGACCGCGCCGGTGGTCAGGGCCGAGGCGGTCAGCGAGGCCGAGGAGGCCGAGGCCTGGGAAGCCGGGGCCTTTACGGCCGGGGAGGCCGACGCCGGCGGTCCGCCATGATCCGGCTCGGGTCACTGGCCGGCTACCCGTTCGACGGCCCGCGGCTGCTCGCCGGCTGGACGCCGCCGCCGGCCGCGGCGGTCTACGCCGTGCTCTACAAGCCGGATCCCGCGGCGAAGCCGGAGAACTACGCCGTCATTTACGTCGGCCACGCCGAGGACCTGTCAAACGAGCGGTTCCCGTTCAAGCACCCGCGCGCCGCGTGCTGGATCCAGCGGGCCGGCTCCAAGTGGAAGGTGTACGTCGCCAGCTACCAGGTGCCCGGCGGCACCGCCGCGCACCGCGAGCAGATCACCCGCGAGCTGACGGCGGTCTACCGGCCGAGCTGCAACGAGCAGCAGTACGACCACGCGTGGAAGGACGAGTGGATCGGCGAGTACTCGGCAGCGCCCAACACAGCGCCGGTGACGCGCCGCGGTCCCGATCCGCGACCACGGGGGACGCAGGACTAACGCCAGCATCCGGAACGGAGGCGGCTTACCCATTCAGGGTCAACCGCCTCCGTTCGGCGTCTTCGGCCCGGTACTAGGGGTGCGATGGCGGGCCGTAGCCGACCGCGGACAGCAGCCGGGAGCGGCGGGTGCCAGAGGCGGGCCGGGCTACCTCGGGGACCTCCGGCAGCGGCGCGCGCGGCGTGACGCCGGTGACGATGCCCTCGGCCATGCCGTAGAGCAGCGGCAGGGCGCCGGCGACGACGCCGCCGGTCCGGTTGATGTGGTCGACGCCCGGCATGATGAGCTTGGCGTCTTCCACGATGCCGTCCACGAGGCCGGCCCCGGCCTCCAGCTTGGCGCCGATGCGGTCGAGCAGCGTGCCCGCCCAGTACAGGTAGACGGCCAGGCCGGCGATCAGCGCGACGATGACGATCACCGTGAGGATGACGAGCACGGTCATGACTTGACCTTTCCGAGTACCCGGCCGAGGAACAGGTGGTGCTCGAGGCCCTCGGCGAGTACCGCGTCCACGCCGGTGGCGACCTGCGGGATCAGCACGGTGCTCGCGGTGTTCGCCTTCGCCGCGACCAGCGTCCCGGCGATCGTGTCGACCCGGTGGTCGATGCGCTTGATGAGGTAAATCAGCAGGCTGAGCAGTGCCGCGACGGCCACCACGACGACGAAGCCGACGATGATGACGGACACCCATAGCGTGTGCTCGGTGGGGTTCACCGTTACCCTCCCAGCCGGTGCCGGCCGCGCTGCAGCCCGGCGATGATGATGGTCGCGTGCTCGATGGTGGTGCTCAGCGCGGCGAGCGGCGCGGTGTTGCGCACGGCGCCCTCGAGCCCGGCGTTGATCTTGGGTGCCTCGTCCCCGATCTGCTTGGCCAAAACCAGGATCGCGGTCACCAGGACCACGACGGCGAGCAGGATGACGCCGCCGATCACGTAACCGATGGTCCAGTCTGTCGTCATGCCGGGATGCCTTCACAGAAGTCGCGGACGGGCTTGAGGTTCGCGTTGACCGAGGTCAGCCGGGCGGGCACGGTGGAGGTGAGCTGGTCGACCAGCTCCACTCCCCCGGTGAGGGCGGTGAGCGTGCGGCGGATCGCGTACAGGTGCAAGACGATCCTGATCAGGCCGACGGCGGTGAACACGATGATCAGGCCCGCCACGGCGATGGTCATCCAGGCTGCTGCTGGCATGTCGCTTGAGTTCCCTTCGCTAGCCGAGCAGCTTGGCGACGGAGCCCGCGTAACGGACCGCGCCGACCTTGACTGCCTCGATGGTCTGGTCCGTGACGGCCAGCCCGTCCGGGACTTCTTGGAGCTGGCCGATCAGGGCGACGCCGCCGGCCAGGATGTTGTCGCTCGCCGCGCGGATCCGCTCAAGGGCCGCGAGCACCCGGTTGAGCAGGTAGATCACGACGGGCAGCACCACGACGAGCAGGATCACGTTGCCGATCCACCACAGGACCATGACTGATACTCCTTTCTCGGCTTCGCTCAGCCGGCCGCTGGCTGGTAGGGAAGGAAGAACCGGCGGAAGACGCGCATCAGCGCCATCCGCGCCGCCCGCAGGGCGATGGTGAAGCCCTGGGCCGACCTGGCGCCCGCGGCGGCGAGCTGCTCCGCGGACTCGCCGCGGTCGAGCCGCTCGATCCTGTCCTGCATCGACGTGGCGAAGTCGCGGATCAAGATCGCGGAGACGTCGGAGATCATGCCGCGGCCGTACTGGGCCGCCGCGCCGGACAGCTGCAGGTCCTGGCTGACCGCGACCAGGGTGCCGCGCCCCTTGGGCGACAGGGTGGCGCCGACCACCATGGCCGCCTGGCCGCGCCCCTTCACGTCGGCGCCCGCCGCGTGCACCGTGATGCGCTTGGCGGCCTCATCGCGCTCGGTGACGTCGGCGGTGCCGGTGAACTGCAGCCGGACCGGCCCCATCCGGATCGCGACCTGGCCCTCGTACTTGTCGTCGCCCAGGTCCTTGGTCAGCTCCGCGCCCGGCAGGCAGGACGCCACCTGCGGGATGTCGTCGAAGAACTTCCACACCTTGTCGACCGGCTGCGCGACCTCGAAGTCGCTGGTGATGATCACCTGGTTGCCGCCTTCATATATGAATGGGGGTTGTCGCTGAATGCCCGGTGGCAGCCGGAGCAGCAGAAGTAGTAGGTGACGCCGTCGTGCTCGACGTGCAGGGTCGAGGCGTTCGGCGTGACGGTCATCCCGCAGACCGGGTCGACGGCCTCGGCGAGCTTGAGCTGGCGCATTGGCCGCCTTTCCTTTTCGGCTGGTTCCCGCCGCGGGGCTCCCGCGACGGGCAGCGTGCCTGACGCGCGCAGCTGCACTAGCTCGGCGAGGATCGCGACGGCCATCTCCTCGTGCGTGGTCCGGCCGAGGTCAAGGCCGGCCGGGGCGCGCACCCGGTCGAGCTGGTCTTGCGGGACGCCGCGTTCGGCGAGGTAGCCGAGCAGCGCCTCCCCCCGCTTCCGCGACGCGACCAGGCCCAGGTAGGCCGGGCGCATGGCGGCCGCGCGCTCGATCATGTCTTCGTCGCCGTGGCCCTGGGTGGCAATGACGACCAGCGACCGCTCGTCAGCCTGCCCCGCGGTGAACTCCGCGGGGCTGACCAGGTCGGTACGCCAGTTCAGTGCCCGCGCCAGCTCGGCGAGCGTGCGCGTCATCGGCGAGCTGCCGACGATGACCAGGTGCGGCACCGGGAGCACCGGCTCGATGTACACCTCGAGCGCGCCCTCGCTCTGGCAGGAGATCGGCACGACCGCCATCCCCTCGGGAACGGCCGTGCCGAACTGGTCCGGGCTGCCGAGCAGCAACAGCCGGGGGTTGCCGTCCGCCATGGCCTGCTTCGCCTCGCGGATCACCGCCGGCTCCGCGCAGGCACCGCCGATCCAGCCGTCGAGCTCGCCGTCGGCGGTGATGATGGCGCGGGAGCCCTGCTTGCTTGACGAGGGCCCCTGCCGCCAGACCACCGTGGCGAGCGCGAACGGCTGGCCGCTGCGGGCCAGCTCGCTGATCCGCATCAGCACGCCCAGACCGTGCATCTCGTCCTCCTCGGCTCGTGCTTACGGGCCAGCTAGTCCTGGCGGATGGGGGGCGCGCCGGACACGTCGCGGCGGTACGTGAGCGCCTCCCATACCCGGTCGGGCAGCACCGGCATGTCGATGTTCCGCACCCCGGTGCCGCCGAGCGCGTCCATGACCGCGTTGACGAAGGCGGCGGGACCGCCGACCGCGGCGCACTCGCCGATCCCCTTGGCGCCGATCGGGTGGTGCGGGCACGGCGTCACGACCTCGCTGTGCAGCTCGTAGCCGGGAGTCTCCCAGGCGCTCGGCAGCAGGTAGTCCATGTAGTTCGAGCCGACGCAGTTGCCCTCGGCGTCGAACGTGATGAACTGCATGCTGGCCATGGCGTACGCCTCGGTGAGCCCGCCCATGATCTGGCCCTCGACGATCATCGGGTTGATCCGCACGCCGCAGTCGTCCACCGCGACCATCCGCAGGACGTCCCACACGCCGGTCTCCGGGTCGACCTCGACGGTGACGATGTACACGGCGAACGGCCAGGTGAGGTTCGGCGGGTCGTAGTACGCGGTGTTCTCAAGGCCGGGCTCCATGCCGTCGGGCATGTTGCTGTAGGCGGCCATCGCGCACTCCTGGATGGACACGCCGCGGGCCGGCGCGCTGCGCACGTAGAACCGGCCGAGCTCCCACTCGATGTCCTCCTCGGACACCTCCAGCAGGTGTGCCGCCAGCTTGCGCGCCTTGGCCCGGATCTTGCGGGAGACCATGGCGACGGCCGCGCCGGCGACCGGCGTCGACCGGGACGCGTAGGTGCCCATGCCGAACGGGGCGGTGTCGGTGTCGCCCTCCTCCACCACGACGTCGTCGGCGGGGATGCCGAGCTCGTGCGCGACGATCTGCGCCCAGGTCGTCTCGTGCCCCTGGCCCTGGGACTTCGCGCCGGTGCGCAAGATCGCCTTGCCGGTCATGTGCACCTTGAGGTCGGCGGAGTCGAACATCTTGATGCCGAGGATGTCGTACTCGCGGCTGTTGCCCGCCCCGAGCGGCTCGGTCATCGTGGAGATCCCGAGGCCGAGCAGCCTTCCGTTCTTGCGGGCTTCCGCCTGCTCCTTACGGAAGTTCTCGTAGTCGATGGCCTTCAGGCCGACGTCCAGGCACTTGGCGTACTGGCCGGAGTCGGTGAGGAAGCCGAACGGGGTGCGGTGCGGGAAGTCGTCGTCCCGCACGAAGTTCATCCGGCGGAACGCGGCCTGGTCCAGGCCGAGGTCGTCGGCGGCCGCCTGGACCATGCGCTCCTGGAAGAACATCGCCTCGGTGACCCGGAACGAGCACCGGTACGCGACGCCGCCCGGCGCCTTGTTGGTGTACACGCCACGCGCGGTCAGGTGCGCGGCCGGGATGTCGTAGGCGGCGAACGCGGAGTGCATCAGGCCGATCTTGAACTTGCTCGGCTGCGCGTCGGAGAAGAACGCGCCGTGGTCGGCGTCGGTGTGCATCCGCACGCCGAGGATCTTGCCGTCCTTGCGCAGCGCCATCTCGCCCTTCAGGTAGATGTCGCGCGCGAAGCCGGTGGAGATGAGGTTGCCCGTCTTGTCCTCGATCCACTTGACCGGGCGCTCGAGCAGGATCGAGGCGAGGATCGAGCAGACGTACCCGGGGTAGACCGGCACCTTGTTACCGAAGCCGCCGCCGATGTCCGGCGAGACGATCCGGATCATGTGCTCGGGCAGCTCGGCCACCATCGCGACCGCGGCGCGGATGATGTGCGGCGCCTGGGTGGTCATGTAGACGGTGAGCTTCGAGGTGGCCCGGTTGAAATCCGCGACCGAGCCGCAGCACTCGATGGGCGACGGGTGGCTGCGCGGGTAGTGCAGCTCCAGCTTGGAGACCACGTCGGCCTGCTCGAAGGCGCGGTCCGTCCCCGTCTTGTCGCCGACCTCCCAGTGGTAGATGACGTTGCTGTCCTGGCCGGTCTTGTCGTCCCGAATGATCGGCGCGTCCTCGGCGAGCCCCTGCCAGGGGTTGACGACCGGCGGCAGCGGCTCGTAGTCGACCTCGATCAGCTCGCACGCGTCCTTGGCGATGTACGGGTCGTCCGCGATGACGCAGGCCACCTCCTGGCCCTGGAAGCGCACCTTGTCGGTGGCGAGCACCGCCTGGGTGTCGTAGGACAGGGTGGGCATCCAGGCGAGGTTGCGCGTCGCCATCGTCTCGCCGGTCAGCACCAGGTGCACGCCCGGCAGCGCCCAGGCCCGGCTCGCGTCGATCGACTTGATGCGCGCGTGCGGCAGCGGGCTGCGCAGGATCTCCATGTGCAGCATGCCGGGCAGCACGATGTCGTCGGTGTAGTTGCCCTTGCCCCGGATGAACCGGTCGTCCTCGACGCGCTTACGGCTTGAGCCGAGCCCGCCGATCTTGATCTCGTCGAGTGCCCGTGACTCGTCAGCAGTGGTCGTCACGACGTTATCCTTCCGCCCGAAGCTTCTCCGCCGCCCAGAGCACGGACTTCACGATGTTCTGGTAGCCGGTGCAGCGGCACAAGTTGCCGGACAGCGCCCACCGCACGTCTTCCTCCGTCGGGTCGGGGTTGCGGTCAAGCAGCGCCTTGGCGGCCAGCATCATGCCGGGCGTGCAGAACCCGCATTGCAGGCCATGCTCCTGCCGGAACCCCTCCTGCAGCGGGTGCAGCTCGCTCGCGCTCGCCAGCCCTTCCACGGTGGTGACCTCGCGGCCGTCGACCTGAACAGCGAGCATGGTGCACGACTTGATCGCGGCGCCGTCGACGAGCACCGTGCAGGCGCCGCAGTTGGTCGTGTCGCAGCCCCGGTGGGTGCCGGTCAGCCCGACGCCGCGCCGGATCAGGTCGGCGAGCAGCAGCCGCGGCTCGATCTCGGCGACCTTCTTCTTGCCGTTGATGGTGAACCTGATCTTGCGGACGGGCACGTCCGGCTTGGCCTCGTCGCCGAGGTCGTCGTAAACCAGCGTCATGGTCAGGCCGCCCTTTCCGTGTCTGCGGCCGCGGTGTCCGCGGCTGCCGCGTCCGCGGGCAGGCTGCTGCCAAGGATGCGGGTGACGAAGACCCGCACCAGGTGCCGCTTGTACTCGGCGGTGCCGCGGTGGTCGGTCCGCGGCTGCGCCGCCGCCGCGGCGAGCCCGGCCGCCTCGGCGATCGTCTCGGCGGTCAGCGGCTGGCCGGCCAGCGCGGCAGCCGCGTCGGTGGCGCCGATGGTGGACCCGCCGACGCCGGTAAGCGCGATCCCCGCCCGGGTCACGTTCGCGCCGGAGGTCTCGATGGCCACCGCGACCCCAACGGTGGCGAAGTCGCCAACGCGCCGCTCCAGTTTCAGGTAGCCGCCCGCACGGGTGCCCGTCGCCTTGGGCACCACCGCCTCGACCGCGATCTCGTCGTGCTCAAGCGTGTTCTGGAACGGTCCGGTGACGAACTCGCTGAGCGGGATGGAGCGCCTGCCCCGCGGGCCAGCGGCGATCACCGAGCCGCCGAGCGCGAGCATCACCGACGCCCAGTCGCCCTGCGGGTCGCCGTGGCACAGTGAGCCGACGAGCGTCCCCCGGTTGCGGACGAGGGGGTCGGCGACCAGGGGCGCCGCCGCCGCCATCGTCGGCTGGGTGCCCTTCAAGAGCTCGGAGAACTCCAGGTCGGCGTGCCGGCAGAGCGCGCCGATGCGCAGGGTGCCGTCGGCGCCTTCCCGGTGGTAGGCGAGGCCCGGCAGGTTGTTGATGTCGACGAGCAGCGCCGGCGAAGCGAAGCGCAGCTTCATCATCGGCACCAGGCTCTGCCCGCCCGCCAGCACCTTGGCGTCGTCGCCGCCCTCGCTCAGCAGGGCGATCGCCTCGTCAAGGGAATGCGGCGCCTCGTACCGGAACCGCGATGGGAACATTCAATTCCTCCGCTCAGCTGGAGTGGGGGTCGGGAACGGCCTGCGGCCCCGACTCGTAGTCGGGGTCGGGGCGCGGCTCCTGATGCGGCGGCCACGGGCCGGAAACCGGCTGACCGGCGATCTTGAGGTAGTCAATAAGCTGCGGCCACGCCCACACGGTCGGGCTCTTGCCCGTCTTCGGCGCGTTCTCGATGAGCTCGTACAGCCGCGGATTGTCCCTGCTGTGTCCGTCGGACTCGATGGGCATGCCACGATCTCCCGCCGTTGAGGGGTGTGCGTAACCGTTGAGGGGTGTGCAACCACTATGGCACTCGGGGTTATTTAAGGTGGTCGTATCGTGTCGCGCACTTAACATGCCCGCAACACCTAAATAAGCTCATCCTTAATCGGGAACCCGGGCAGGCGGAAATGATGACCAGAACGGCTGGGTCAGCTCCAGATCGTGACGTAGACCGGGGGCTTGAAGCGGGACGGCGGTACCCCGGCGGTCGGCGACCGCATCAACTGCATCGCCTCCGGCGTGCCGAGGAACCGGCGCAGCGCGCTCGCGGCGGTGCCGCGCCGCTCCCGCTCGAGCAGGGTGGCGTGCCAGCACTCCTCGGCCGGCAGCCCGGGCAGCTCGATGAGGGACAGGTCACCGCGGCGCAACTGATGGGAGACCAGGTGCTCGATGGCGGGCGCGACCCCCGCCCCGTCGGCGGCGGCCGCCCAGGCGGCGGTCTGGCTCGGGAAGACGCCGATGTTGCTGTCGGAAACGCCCAGGCGGCGCAGCAGCCTGCCCGTCTCGCTGCCGGGATCGGTCCCCCCGGGGTCCACCAGCCAGCGCCACTGCCTGGCGGGCCCGCGCGGCCGGCCTCTCCCCGGCCCGCCCGCCCCGCCCGGCCCGCTCGCCCCGCCCGCGGTCTCCCGCGGGCCGACGACGACGAGCCGGTACTTGAACACGGGCTCGCTGACCACCGGCAGCTCCTGCTCCGCGCTGACGCCGGGCCCGATGGCGACGTCCGCGAGCCGGTTCGCGATCAGCACGCCGAGTTCGTCGGACGCCGCCACCCCGGTGGTGATCTCCACCGCCCCGGGGAACCGGCGGCGGAACGCCTCCATCAGCGGGCCGGCCACGAACTCGGCGAACGTGCTGGTGGCCACGATGCGCAACTGCTCGGGCGCGCCCTGCGCGTCGCGGACGGCGGCGTACGCCTCAGCGCCGAGCACCACGATCTGCGACGCGGTGCCGAGCAGCCGGGAGCCGCCGGGCGTCAGCGTCATGCCGACCTGGCTCCTGGTGATCAGCTGGTCGCCGAGGTCCTGGCGCAGCGCGGTGATCGCCTGCGACACGGCGGACTCGCTGACGCCGAGCGCGCTGGCCGCCGCCCGCACCGACCCGAGCCGGGCCACCAGGACGAACGCGTTCAGCTGCGTCAAGGTCATCCATCACTCCAGCGTGGACCACGGTTGGCCGGCCCCGACACACGTACATACGCACACTCTGAACGTACGGTGACTCCGCCACTTTTGATGGAGCGGCTTTTCAGGATGCATCTCAAGCTTCCTGAAGGGCAAGCCCTGCCCTCAGTATGTTCCTGGCGGCGTGGCCTGGTGACCGCAGGCCAGACATCGGAACTCCGCCTGGGTGACGCGGGTTCCCCGCAGCGACGTGCGCGCAGGCGGGCCAGTGATGCGCCTGCTGGATGCGGCGCAGCAGGCGGCCACCGTGACAGCGCCGCATGCGGGTAACGATCATCGATGTCGCGTGACCGGTTCGGCCGGGTGGTGTGGTTCAGTGTTGGTGCTTTGCGCAGGCGGCGGACAACCGCTGGTAGAACCAGACGGTCTCGTATCCGTCGGTACCCCGCGCGGTGTGCAGCGCGACGGCCAGATCGACATAGGCGGTGCCGGCGGTGCGCAGGTCCGCAAAGCGCGAGCCGGCGAACTCGGCGCGGAGCTCCGGGTACTCGGCGGGGGGGACGTCTTGCGTGGCCAGCGGGTACGCGCAGGCGACGAGGCCGCTATCCTGCGGCGCGCCGGAGCTGGTGCTGGCGAGCACGCCGATGAGCACCGCGGGGATCACTGCGACGGTGCCGATCGCGACGCGGCGGGTGCGGGTCGAGAGGTTCCTGATTGTCGGCGGCCGGTGTGTGGCGAGGCGGTTGAACATTGCGGGAGTTCCGTTCTTCCTGGTCCGCGCTAGCGTGCGCGGGTCGTTGGTTCACGGTGTGCGGCGGCCCGGTTGACTGCCACACATGCGGGCCCACAGGCTGGCCACAGGATGGATCACAGGATCTGGCGTCTGGCCTGTGCGGCAAGAGATGGTGCAGGTGGCCGGGCCTGGTTAGCCTTGGGGTAGATCCTGCCGGCGTTGCGCCGGGTTGCGGGCGGCGGGATGAGGGCCTGGGGGTGCCAGATCATGGGAGAGCATCCTGCGCTGGGGTTCGGAGGGCTGCTGCGGCAGCTGCGGGCCGAGGCCGGGCTGACCCAGGAGGAGCTGGCGGAGGCGGCGAGCCTTTCCCCGCGGTCGGTCAGTGACCTGGAGCGGGGCATCAACCGCACCGCTCGGAAGGACACCGCCGAGCTGCTGGTCGCAGCGCTGGGAGTGGCCGGGCCGGTCCGCCCCTTGTTCGTTGCGGCCGCCCGCGGCCGCGCCCCGGCCGAAGATGTGCTGGCGGCGCTGCGCGAAGCCGCGGCGCCGGAAGGCCCTGCGTGGCCGGGCGGCCCCTATCTGGGGCTCGTGCCGTTTGAGGAGCGGGACGCCCAGCTCTTTTACGGACGCGACGAGCTGACCGATCAGCTGGTGCGCCGGCTGGCGGGGCGGCTGCGCGACGCGGGGATACTGCTGGTGGCCGGGGAGTCGGGATCGGGCAAGTCCTCACTGCTGCGGGCGGGATTGATGCCACGGCTTGCCGCCGGCGCGCTGGGGCCGGGGTCGGAGCGGTGGCCGCGGCGGGTGATCCGGCCTACCGCCAGCCCGCTGCGGGAGCTGGCGATGCACCTGGCCGAGATGGCGGGCGCGGATCCGGTGTCGGTGTACGGTTCCCTTTCGGCAGCGCCGGATGAAGCGCCGATGCTGGCCGGGCAGGCAGCGCGAACCGCCGCCGGACGGGGCGCGGACCCGGGACCGGGCGGGCCAGCCGGTGCCGCGGCCGCCGCGCCGCCGCGCCTGGTCCTGGTGGTCGACCAGTTCGAGGAGGTGTTCATCGCGGGCGAGGACAGCGAGATCGACCTGCTAGAGCGGAAGGCGTTCATCACGGCGCTGCACGCGGCGGCCACGATCCCGGCGGGGCCGGGCAGGCTCCCGCCTGCGCTGGTGGTCACGGCGGTGCGCGCGGATTACCTGGGCCGCCTCATCGCGTACCCGCCGTTGAAGGCGGCGCTTGATGCCGGGCCGTTCACGGTCGGGCCGATGAGCGAGGCCGAGTTGCGGCTGGCGGTAACCGGGCCCGCGGCGGAGGCAGGCCTGGTCGTGGAGCCCGCCGTGGTTGAGGCGGTAATCGCGGAGCTGCGCGACGAGAGCGGGGGCGGGCTGGGCAGCGGCGTGCTGCCGCTGATGTCCCAGGCGATGGCCGCCACCTGGGAACGCCGTGAGGGGAATGAGCTAACCGTGCGCGGCTACCGGCGCGCGGGCGGGGTCGCCGACGCGGTCAACCGCGGCGCCCAGGCCGCCTATGACGCCCTGACACCATCGCAGCAGGACGCGGCCCGGCTGGTGTTTACCCAGCTGACCGTCATCACGCCCGATGGCCGGCTCGCGCGGCGCCGGTGCCGCAGGGCCGATCTGAGCTCCCCGGGGACGCCGATGGCCGCGGACGTCGACGCGGTCATCGGTGTCTTCAGCGCGCGGCGCCTGCTGGTCCTCGGAGAAGACAGTGTCGAGATCGCCCACGACGCGCTGCTGCAGGCCTGGAAACAGCTCCGGGACTGGCTGGGAGACGACCAGCTCGACCGGGCCCTGTACGGCCAGGTGGTCACCGACGCGGCCGCCTGGGAGGGCTACGGCCGGGACCCGGCCTACCTGTACCAGCCGGGGCGGCTGGCCACCATCGACGCCGCCGCGGCCCGCTGGCGGGGCGCGGCCGCCCGCTACCTCCCGCTGCCTGCCGCCGGCGAGGCGTTCCTCGGCGCCGCGCATCGCGCCGCGCGCCGCGCCGCCCGGCGGCGGCGCGGCGTGATCGCCAGCCTGCTGGCCCTGGCCGTGATCGCCATCTGCGCCGCGGGAATCGCCGTCCGCGGCGCCGCCAACGCCTCCCGCCAGGCCGCGAACGCCTCCCGCCAGGCCGCGAACGCCTCCCGGCAGCACGCCATCGCCCTCTCTCGCCAGCTCGCCGACGAAAGCCTGGCCGCCGATTCCACCAGTCCGCTCACCGCACGGCGGCTGGCCGTGGCGGCCTGGCGCGTCTTCCCCACCAGCCAGGCCGGCCTCGTCCTGGCGAGCTTGCTGATCGAGCAGCAGCAAGACGGCATCCTGCCCGGTGATCCAGCCACCTACTTTGGTCCAGCCAACCCCGGCGTGCAGCAGACAGCATTCAGCCCGGACGGCAAGCTGCTGGCCTCCGCCTACGGCGACGGCTATGTACGGCTGTGGAACCCGGCCACCGGGCAGGCCGTCGGCGCTCCCCTCCCGGTTGATACCGGATCGGGGGGAGGCGCGTACGGGGTGGCGTTCAGCCCGGACGGCAAAGTCCTGGCCACCGCCGACGCCGAGGGCAACGTGCAGCTGTGGAACCCGGCCACCCAGCAGGCCAGCGGCGCTCCCCTCCCGGCCGACCCTGGGGGCGGCGTGGTATCGATGACGTTCAGCCCGGACGGCAAGCTGCTGGCCACCGCCGACATCGACGGGTACCTACGGCTGTGGGACCCCGCCACCCACCGCGCCGTCGGTGCTCGCGTCCGCGCTAGCACCAGCCCAGAAGGCACGGGCCGGGGCGGGGGGCCGAGCCTGAACGGGGTTGCGTTCAGCCCGGACGGCAAGCTGCTGGCCGCCGTCGACACGGCCGGGTACGTACGGCTGTGGGACCCGGCCACCCGGCAGGCCGTCGGTCCTCCCTTCCCCGCTGCCTCCAGCGGCCTGTACGGGGTGGCGTTCAGTCCGGACGGCAAGCTGCTGGCCACCGCCGACATCGACGGCACCGTGCGGCTCTGGAACCCGGCCACCCGGCAGGCCGTCGGCGCTCCCCTCCCGGCTGTCACCAACGGCAGCGTGTACGGGGTGGCGTTCAGCCCGGACGGCAAGCTGCTGGCCACCGCCGACACAGCCGGGTACGTGCGGCTGTGGGACCCGGCCACCCAGCATGCCGTCGGCGCTCCCGTCCTGGCTTCCGCCACGGGCGGCCTGAACGGGGTGACGTTCAGCCCGGACGGCAAGCTGCTGGCCACCGCCGGCGGCGACGGCAACGTACGGCTCTGGAACCCGGCCACCCGGCGAAATCCTGCCGGTCCCCTCCCGCCCGTGACCGACGGCGTGAACGGGGTGGCGTTCAGCCCGGACGGCAAGCTGCTGGCCACCGCCGGCGGCGACGGCAACGTACGGCTGTGGGATCCGGCTTCCCGGCAGTCCGCTGGCGTCCTTCCGGCTGAAGCCGGCCCGGGAAGCCGCGTGAATGGGGTGGCGTTCAGCCCGGACGGCAAGCTGCTGGCCAGCGCCAATGGCGACACCACCATTGGGCTGTGGAACCCGGTCACCGGGCAGGCTTCAGGCGGCTTTTCCGGACGGAACGCGGTTGCGTTCAGCCCGAACGGCACGCTGCTGGCCGCCGCCGACACCGACGGGCGCGTACGAACGTGGGATCTGGCCACCCGGCAGGCCGTCGGCGCTCCCCTCCCGGGTGATCCTGGGGGCAGCGTGCTAGGGGTGGCGTTCAGCCCGGACAGCACGCTGCTGGCCACCGCCGGCACCGACGGGCGCATACGGCTGTGGGATCTGGCCACCAGGCGAGCGGTCGGCGCTCCTCTCCCGGGTGATCCTGGGGGCAGCGTGCTAGGGGTGGCGTTCAGCCCGGACGGCAAGCTGCTGGCCAGCGCGGACGGTGACGGCACCGTGCGGCTGTGGAATCCGGGCAGCGGGCAGGCCGTCGGCGCTCCCTTCCCGGCTGTCACCCGCGGCGGCGTGAACGGGGTGGCGTTCAGCCCGGACGGCAAGCTGCTGGCCGCCGCCTACAGCGACGGAAATGCTCGGCTGTGGGATCTGGCCAGCAGGCAGGCCGTCGGCGTTCCCCTCCCGGCCGGTGCCGGCCCGGGGAGCGTGTCCGGCGTGGCCTTCAGCCCGGACGGCAAGCTCTTGGCCACCGCCGACACCGACGGCACCGTCCGGCTGTGGCAAATGCCGCTTTTCGCTAACCCGTACGCAGCACTCTGTGCCGATGTCGGCCCACCGACAAAGGCAGAATGGACGCATTACGCCCCGGGCGAACCGCAGCCCAACGTGTGCCAATAACACGCCCCGCTTCCGGCCAGTGCCCGCGCGGGAAGATAGCCGTCTGGGTTACAGGTTCGAGGTGTCGGGATGGTTATGGTTTACGCTCAGAACCTACGCGTCAGGCGCGCGGAAGAGGCGGCGCCCCGGCCGGGGAGGCGTAGGTGCAGGTTCCCGCGCAGTTCGAGTACGAGAAGGCCACCAGCGTGGCGCACGCCCTGACGCTGCTGACCAGGTACGCGCCCGGCGCCAGGATCCTGGCGGGCGGGCACAGCCTGATCCCGATGATGAAGCTGCGGCTCGCGCAGCCGGAGGTGCTCATCGACATCAACGGCATCAAGGGCCTGCGCTACATCGAGCGGGCCGGCGGCGAGCTGCGCATCGGCGCGCTCGCCAGCCACGCGGACCTGCTCGCGTCGCCGGAGGCCGGCGAGCACTTCACGATCCTGCACGACGCCGAGCGGGTGATCGCGGACCCGATCGTCCGGGAGTGGGGCACCATCGGCGGGTCCCTGTGCCAGGCCGACCCGTCGGAGGACCTGTCCGCCGCGTTCGCCGCGCTCAAGGGGTCCATGGTCATCAACGGGCCGGACGGCAGCCGGGAGGTGTCCGCGCGGGCATTCCACACCGGCCCGTATGAGACGGTCGTCGGCCCCGCCGAGATGCTGACCGAGATCAGGCTGCCGGTCCGGCCGGGCAGCGGCAGCGCCTACCTCAAGGTGATGCGGCGGGCGGGCGACTGGCCGATCGGCGCGGCCGGCGCGGCGGTCTGGCTGGCGGACGGCGTCATCGCGGACGTCGGCATCGGGCTGACCGCGGTCGGCGCGTCGCACTTCGTCGCGGCGGAAGCCGAGGAGTTCCTGCTCGGCCTGGCCCCGGCCGATGAAGCGTTCGCCCAGGCCGGCGAGATCGCGGCGGCGCACTGCCACCCCGCCTCCGACCAGCGCGGTCCGGCGGAGTACAAGCGGCACCTGGTGCGCGAGCTCACCGCCCGGGTGCTGCGCACGGCCGTGGCCAGGGCCGGCGGGCCGGCGCACGCCCCCGTTCCGTCTCCCTCTCTCAGGCCCCGGTCATGAAGATCACCGTCACCGTGAACGGGACCGACCACGCGCGGGTGGTCGAGCCGCGGCTGCTGCTGATCCACTTCCTGCGCGACGACCTCGGGCTGACCGGCTCGCACTGGGGGTGCGACACCTCGAACTGCGGCGCCTGCGTGGTGTGGCTGGATGAGGCGCCGGTCAAGTCCTGCACGGTGCTCGCGGTCATGGCGGACGGGCGCCGGGTCACCACCGTGGAAGGCCTGGCGGCTGGAGGCGCCCTCGACCCCGTCCAGGAAGCCTTCGCCGAGTGCCACGGGCTGCAGTGCGGCTTCTGCACGCCCGCCATGATGATGACCGCGCGGTGGCTGCTCGACAACAACCCGGACCCGACCGCCGCCGAGGTCCGCGAGGCGATATCGGGGCAGGTCTGCCGGTGCACCGGGTACGAGAACATCGTCAGGTCGGTGCTGCGGGCCGCCAAGCAGGACGGTGTTCCGCAGGCCGGTGCTTCCGATCACGGTGCTTCCGATGCAGGGGCCGGTGACGATGAACGAGGCTTACGGTTCGATCCCCCGCAAGGAGGACGCGCGGTTCATCAGGGGGCTTGGCACGTACGTCGACGA